>Ga0102925_1001603_pt1 | contig 12540 bp, 10 predicted proteins | sample SalPonR1_A_D1_MG_FD_78216 | JGI IMG/M metagenome (GOLD analysis project Ga0102925, IMG submission 78216) | Salt pond soil microbial communities from South San Francisco under conditions of wetland restoration - Salt Pond MetaG R1_A_D1_MG | ecosystem: Environmental > Aquatic > Marine > Intertidal...
AGGGGCGCCCAGAACCATCAAGTTCGCTTTGGGTGAAAATCCTACGCGCGTTCACGGACAGGGATACGGTGTACAACCCAGAACCCGAATGGGAGTTGAACAGGTTGTCCGCGATCATTTTGACGCTGCCGTTGACTATCAACGCAATCGTGAGGCGTACCTGCAGGCTAAGGCAGCCTACGATAAAAATCAGCGCGGTACCCCGCCGGTGCCGGTGGCAAAAAATCTCCGGATGGAAGTATTGTCAGATATCATTGACGGCGAGGTGTGGGTGCACTGCCACTCTTATCGGGCCGATGAAATTCTGATGCTGATGAGAGTCTTTAAAGATTATGGCATTGAGAACTTCACCTTTCAGCATGCCAATGAGGCTTTTAAAATTGCACCCGAATTGCGGAAAAACGGTGCGCGGACTTCTATTTTCGCTGACTGGTGGGCTTATAAGTTTGAAGTTTACTACTCCACCGCTTATAACGCATCTATACTGAATGCAAACGGGGTTAACAACAGCATTAATTCGGATAGCGGCGAGCTCATTCGGCATCTTAATCATGAAGCGGCTAAAACAGTGCACTATGGAGGCACTTCCAAACAGGACGCCTTAAAGATGATAACCCTGAACCCTGCCATTCAGCTGGGAGTTGATGACAAGGTCGGCACTATTGAAGAGGGCAAGCACGGTGACATTGCTATCTGGAACGGACATCCCTTGAGCATTTACAGCATCTGTGAACAGACCTATGTGGACGGTAAAAAATATTTTGACCGTGCGGAGGATGCGGATGATATGAGGCTGGAAGTTAATCCGGAAGAAAATTATGATGAGACTTACACCCGATGGTATGAGTCCGGCAAAGAAGAGGATTCCTGCCTGAGAGGTGCCGAGATATTATTCGATTCAGAAGGAATGAGCATTAACGGGGGCACTGAATAATGAACAATTTAAGATTTTCACAAACTATGAAGCGTATATCAAAAATATTCATGAGCTGCCTGCTCTGTTTTTTAATTACCGATGGGGTGCAGGCACAGATTACGGAAAAGCCGGGCTTCGGTAAATTTGCCATAACCAACGCAACCGTTCATACGGTCACGAATGGAACCATAGAAAACGGCATCGTACTGATTAATGGCGAGAAGATTGAATTCGTAGGAAAAAATGCCAAGATAACGGCCGACTATCAGCAGATAAACGCTGAGGGAAAGCATGTGTATCCCGGTTTTATGGACTCGGGTACCATCCTCGGCCTCCAGGAAGTGGGGGCTGTTGCCGTTACCAATGACCAGGCAGAACTGGGGGATTATAATCCTCATGTGAGAGCTTTTACTGCAATTAATCCAAGCAGCGTAAGCATTCCGGTTACCCGTGTGAACGGCGTCACCCACGTCATTTCATTGCCCGTTTCAGGCAGAATTGCCGGAAAAGGTGCCTTGATAGACCTATTCGGGTATTCCCCTGACTCCATGGCCGTTCAGCCGAATGCCGCTCTGCATCTCACTCTGCCGGCATCGCAGCAGCGCGGTTGGTGGGATGATCGCAGTGATAAAGAAGTAAAAGAAGCCTATGAGAAAAGCATGAAAGAACTCAATGAGTTCTGGAAGAAGGCTGAGTTTTATAACAAGATGATGACCGCCTATGAGCAAAATCCAAAAGGCAAAAAACAGCCTGATAAAGATGAAAAAATGGAGGCCATGCGCGAAGTCATCACTGGCGACATTCCTGTGATCATTACCGCCGACAAAAAGCAGGAAATACTGGATGCCATCGAGTGGACGAAGGAGCGTAGCGATGCCCGTTTTATACTTGCCGGTGTTGAAGAAGGCTGGCGAGTAGCCGAAGAGATTGCAGATGCCGGGCTGCCGTGCCTGGTTTCAACCCTTTATACGCCTGAGAGAGATTTTGACAACTATCAGCGGCCTTACCAGAACCCGGGTAAACTGCATGAAGCCGGGGTAAAGGTAGCGATAGCTACGGGAGAGTCCGAGAATGTCCGTAACGCTCCTTACCATGCCGGCTACGCCGCAACCTACGGCCTTGGTGTGGAGGAAGCCGTAAAGGCGCTTACAATCAATCCTGCAGAAATATTCGGGGTTTCTGACAGGCTTGGAAGCCTTGAAGAAGGAAAGCAGGCAAACCTGTTTATTTCTGACGGCGATCCTTTTGAGCCAATGACTACTATTGAACAGGTATTTATTCGCGGTTACAAGATTCCAATGGTAAGCCGCCATACCCAGTTGTATGAGGAGTACCTGAATAGGGATGCAGTGAAGAATTGATGAATATCGAATAGCGAACAGGGAATTTAGAATATCGAAATAATTCGAATTTGAAGATTCCTTGTTCTTTATTCATAATTCAATACGGCTTTCCTTCCTTTCTTTTTGTTTTAAGCGCTTCGGCATACCACTCAAATTCATCCAGAAACCGTTTTGCTCTTCTGTGATACGCATCGTCAGTGGGATTTCCTTCTTCGTCAAAAGAATCACTGATCTTTGGGACAGGCATAATGGAGGGTATACTGCTCATACCCATCTCGGCAAGCATGGACCGTAGCTGCATGGCTGCTCTAACCCCGCCGAATGACCCGGCGGAATAGCATAGAATCCCGGAGGGTTTAAAAAAATACTCTTCAAGAAAATGGTCCAGCAGGTTAGAAAGGGCAGGAGGTATGCTGTGATTGTATTCCGCCGATACAATAATATAACCGTCAGCTTCAGTTATAATATCAGCAAGGCTTTGCAGCACGTTGGGCGCTTCTCCTTTTTCGAACTCTTTGTACATGTTGTCAAGGAGCGGAAGGTCATATTCCAGTGGATCAACCAAGGTGGTATTGAAGCCCCGTTTCTTGCATTTATTGGTAATAAACCGGGCAGCCCTGATCCCTTTTCTGTGATGCCGTACCGATCCGTAAATGACAGCGACATTTAATGACATGCTATTAATGCGTATGTTTACGTGCGATTGAGATTACCTGAATTAAACCAAAAACAACTGATAATGAAAGATTATAAGCTTGCAGCGGTCCAAATGAACAGCCAGCCCGATCTGGACCACAACCTTGAAAAGGCCCACGGCTTTATAAAAGAAGCGGCCGCACATGGGGCTGCCTTGATAAGTTTGCCTGAAAATTTTGCCTTTTTGGGGCACCTGGAGTCAAGGCTGGAGGAATCGGAGAGGATAGCTGTACAAACAGAAAAGTTTTTGGCGGAGGTTGCCCGCCAATACGGAGTATATCTGCTGGGTGGGAGTTATCCGGTACTGGCGGCTTCAGGCAAGGTTTATAACAGGAGTACGCTCATCGGACCCGACGGTTCAACACTCGCCGCTTATGATAAAATTCATCTCTTTGATGTGGATCTTGAAGGAGGAGAGAGCTACCGGGAATCAGATTATGTTCAGCCCGGTGAGAACGGACCGGTAGTATATGAATCTGATGATATTGGAGCTATAGGCTTGTCCGTCTGTTATGACCTTCGCTTTCCGGAACTCTATCGGGTGCTGTCGAAAAATGGAGCTGAAATGCTAACTGTGCCTTCTGCTTTCACCAAGACTACCGGAAAGGTTCACTGGCACCCGCTTTTGAAAGCCCGGGCCATAGAAAATACCTGTTATGTGCTTGCACCGGCTCAGACCGGTCTTCACGGCAAAAATCGAAAAACCTATGGACATTCCCTGATTATCGATCCGTGGGGAAATATCCTGGCTGATGCGGGAGAGGAAACCGGTGTGGTTTACGCAGAATTCAAGCCAAAACTTATTGCTGAGGTAAGGAGATCTATCCCTTCTTTAAAGCACCGGAGGTTGTAGGCAGGGGTATTTAATATTAGCAGAGTGCCTCTAGAGCGAGTCATGCTGCCTTTTAAATTTGAGCTGTTAAGACTGAAACCGCATCAGGAGATTATCCAGAGATAGAATCACCAAGGTCACCACGCCCAGAAAAACCGAACTCAGAATGGGTTCCCAGATTACCAGGCCGCCAATCATGCCCAATACTGCTCCCAGGTACTGAATGTAATGAAGCTGCTCATTGGTGGCATTCTTTATGATATTTGAGATATGCTGTTCATCATAGCCTCGCAGATTGTCTTCAACCAGTGCGTGCACGTCCAGCTGATTTATGAGCTTGTGCAAAAGGTTGGTGACAATGTTTTCAATGGCTTCACTGTGCTTGTCTAGTTTGGCAGGCAGTTGATCAAGAAGATTATCCATTTTATTTAGGCCGCTTTCCACAGAAGTCGGTACTCTTGCAAGGGCTTCCTCAATAATATGCTGCATTTCCTGCCCCTTGATGTATGAGTAGGCTTTCAGCGCCACTTTTTCAAAAGACTTCTCTTCAATGGACTCTTCAATTTCAATGATGATTTTCTCAGCGATGGCACCGCGAATCTCAGGGTCGGCTATCATCTCATCAACATACTGAACCACCCATCGCTTCAGGTCAGAACGAAAGGCAGGATCATCAATGATCCCCTTTATATATCGCGTTCCCTGTTCCCGGTATTGTCCGATAATACCGGACTGGTTAATCTTTTGTTTGATGATCTCCGGGTTGATAAGGTCTTCCGAAACGGCCTGTGCCATTCGATAGGCTATCCGGTCTTTCTGTGCAGGTATCAGTCCGTGTCCTAACAGGGGACGTTTTTGAGCGGGCTTGAATAACATGGTAATGGCCAGCCAGTTGGTTAAGAAGCCTATCAGGCCACTAACACTTAGAATTTTCAGCAACCCCTCGAATGTGAGTGTATATCCGAATGCTTCCCAATAGATGCCATTAAAATCCCAGAAGAAGGATAGTATAAACAGGCCCGCAAGGAGATAGGGTATAACAGAAAGAAATGTAAGTACACCCTTATTCTTGAATGTAAAGGTCTCGAGTGTGGCGGGCCTTTTTTTTGTTTCTTCGGTGAATCGGTAAGAGTTGCTGTGTTTGCTGATAATCTGCCATAGGCTTCTGGCATGATCCCTGGTCTTCTGTTTTGCTACTTCCAGGGCAGAATTTGTCTCTTCTTCTTTTTGCAGGGATTCTTCGTTCATATACCTAATGTAGAATATTCTCTTTGAAAATACAGTTCTCTTACGAAAGAATAGTATTTAGGTTGGGGTAATTTGAAAATCCGCTGAATTATTACATGGCCGCATGAACTGATAAGGACATCGGGCGTGACATCAAAACTGATGCTACACTTCTTGGATATAGAAATTCTCTTTTTCAGTCATAACTTGTTTTGCCTCAGGTGTACGGTCGTCATACCCGCAAAGATGGAGCAGTCCGTGTATCAGGATGCGCTTGAATTCGGTTTCTGCATCTATATTTAATTCAGATGATTGCTCATAAATCCTTTGTGCACAGCAATATAGCGTGCCTTCAATATTTTCATTTGATGCATTTTCATCATAGCGGAATGTTATAATATCGGTTACATAATCCCTGTCGAGGTACTCCTTATTGATTTCAACAATTTTGGATTCACTAACATAAACTACTTCAAGAAGGGAATAGGTACAGGATTCTTCATTACTTATTTCAGCTACGCATTTGTGAACGGTTTTAGTGTCAACCGGAACTTCTTCTCCTGATTCATTGAAAAGCTGAATGTCAGGCTCAATTTCCTGCATAACTAGGGTTAACTCTCCTCATCAAAGGAGAAATCGTCCAGATCTACCGATTCGGTTAAGGACAAGGCAATGGCGCACATCATGAGGTCTTCCGGCAGTTGCGTGAAATCACTGTTGAGAATGGCTTCGCTAACATTGGAATATAGGCTGCAGCCGGCGCCTGTTTCGACGATTAAGCCGGAGGTCCTTTCACCCGTTCGCCCGAAGAAGGTAACCTGCTTTAACATATCGCTGGCAATAAAGGCTGTGCAGTTATGTAATTGTAGAAAAGTGTTCTGAGCGTAAACGGAAACCATATTCATGGCTTCGCCGTTAACATCAAGGCCGAGATGTATTTCCAGGGCAAGCTTGCGGTTATCCTCCTCATTGATAACCTCCAGCCGGAATACGTCATCGCCCAGGGGTTTAGCCTTCGTATTCAGTACGTTGGCTATTGCGTCAATATTTTCTTTCGTAAACTGATGTACCATGGGTACAAATATTTGTCAGCAGTTATTAGTTGTTATACCGATAAATATACCACACCTAGTCAAGAATTAGAAATAGGGAATACCGGTTTATATTACTGAGAAATTAATTCAGCCCAAATTGCTCGAATTGTTTTCTGTTTTCCTCTTCGGAGGTAGGCAAGCCAATCCTATTTCCGGTAATGCCATTCACCTGCTCAGCCAGGCTTGTTGCTTTTTCATCTTCATCAAACATGTAGTAGATACGCTGCAGGATGGTAAGATGGCTGATTGCAAAGTTAATATCGCGTGCCACATCATCTCGCTGTGAAATGACCTGCTGAACGCGGTTTCGCAGACTCTGCTGTTTCTCCATATTTGCGTTCATGCGAGCCTGCTTTATTTCCTCATTCAGATCTACAATTCTGCCTTGAATGACATCATATTCATCTATTTGCTCTTTAAGGTCTTCAAGCAGCTTATCACGCCCGGTATCTGCGAGCCTCAACGCATTGGTACTGTCATCCGCTTGTGCATAGCTAAAGGCATAAAGTATCATTGAGTTGATGGCGGAGTTGCCGTCTACGAAATTGAATGGAATTTTATCTTCGCCCCAGCGCAACCACTTCTTAGCGCTATCGGGTTTGCCAATCGCCATATACTTATCGGAAAGCTCCGTAATACTGTATCTATAGTTACCAAGCATCCGGCGGATATTCTCATCAAAATACACATCGGGATTATTCCACTCCCGGAAACGGAATTTCCGAAGCCGATCAGCATGAATTTCCGGTTGAATCCAACCGAAGGAGCCGGCTTCATGTCTCTGGGGTACCACACGGAATGCCTTGCCTTCAAAACGGAAGTAAGGCTGCAGGTTCAGCTGACTGGTGGTAGAAACCGTATTGGCAAAGTAGACCGGACGCAACCATTTATTGGTTTTAAGAATATCCAGAATAACCTCATCCTGCACCTGGGTGTAAAAACGCTGGTTCCCCTGGCCGTCGCTGCCTGCTGATCTTCCTTCAAAGTACCAGCTCACCTCATTATCCAGCGAATCAACAGGTATACCGAAATCAACGCCCTCTCTGAACAGTTCCAGAGAAGTGTCAGGTTTCACACCGATGGTTTCTTTATAGCTGTTGTCTCCTGAGAAAGCACTTTTCAGCAGATCCTTATTAACCGGAATATTGATATTTGTTGGCTGATGCAGCGACAGGTTGGCTGTCATCTGTTCAATTTCCTCATCCGTCAGAGAAATGGGCAGGGGAGCAGACTCATGAGACCATTGATCACGGAGCTGTTTGATGTACCATTCGGTATTAAGCAGGCTTAAGCAGACAATTCTAACATCGGTTCGAACGCCTTCCACTTCCTGGAGGTACCAAAGCGGGAAGGTATCGTTATCGCCGTTTGTGAATATCAGGGCATTGGGCGCAACGGAGTTAAGCAGGTTGTAGGCGTAGTCAGGGGCCACATACCGGTTGCTGCGATCATGATCGTCGAAATTTTGATAGCCCATCAGGCCAGGGATACTGAGAAATAATACGCCAAGTATGGCATACGCGGCCGTTGCGTTCGATTTAAGGTGCTCTTTCACCAGTTCAATCATCCCGACTCCTCCCATGCCGATCCAGATGGCAAAAGCGAAAAACGACCCAACATAGGCATAGTCACGCTCGCGAGGCTGCAGCGGGGTCTGGTTGAGGAATACGATAATGGCAAAGCCTGTCATAATAAACAGGGCCAATACCGAGAAGGCCCTCTTCCAGTCTCGCTGAAAATGGAATATCATGCCAAACAGACCCAGCAGGAATGGCAGGTAGAAATAGCTGTTATGGGCCGGGTTATCTTCGTATTCACTATCTGTAAATCCGGCTTGCCAACCGGTATCCTGTATATCAGCTTCCCTGCCTATAAAATTCCAGTTAAAGTACCTGATGTACATATGATTGACCTGGTAATCAATGAAAAAATCCCAGTCGCTGCTGTAGTTGCTGTACTGCTGCAAGTGGGCCCCACTGCCAGAGTACCTGCGGGGAAAGAAAACTTCCTCCTGCTGGTCAATACTGCCCATGGAATTATCAAAGGTATAACCGGTCAGCAGGGGGGTCTGCCCGTACTGCTCGCGTTCCAGGTAACTGATAAAGGCCTGGGTAGTTTCGGGGTCGTTTTCATCAATAGGCGGATCCGCAATTGACCGAATGAATATCAGGGAATAGGAAGAGTACCCGATCATAATCATGGCGTAGCTCAGCATAACAATATTGGCCACGCGCATATTCTTTTTATGGGTATAGTAAATGCCGCCGGCGATGCTGAGTATTACCAGGATAATAAATGTAATCGGTCCGATAAGTCCGTAAGTAGCCTGCGTGATGCTTTCCATAATACCGGGAAGCATCTGTACGGTAAACGGGTAAATGACCAGGAATGAAGCAGCAGCTATGGCCCCGGTAATAGTAAAAGAGAGCAGTGTAAAATCCTTTTTCTTGAAATAGATAATAAGGGCGACAAAAAAGAGGGCAAGCAGGTTAAGCAGGTGTACGCCCAAGGCCAGCCCGAACATATAGGCTATAAGTACCAGCCAGCGCTCGTTATAAGGCTCTTCATGGTACTCCGACCATTTCAGTGCCAGCCAGACCACAATAGCAGTGAAGAACATCGAAGGTGCATATACCTCGGCTTCGGCAGCATTGAACCAGAAGGTATCGGTAACGGAAAAGGCAAAAGCACCCAGCAGGGCTCCTCCGTACATACCGATCTTATCGATGCCGGACAGTTTATCGGCATCACCCCGGAATTCTTTAACCAGTCTTACAATAATGAGGTAGAGCAGCATGACAGTCAGTGCCGAAGTAAGTGCACTGATAAAGTTAATGCTTAACGCCACGTAGGAAGCAGGCATAAACATCGAGAAGAGCCTTCCTAGAAGTGAGTAGAAAGGGGCGCCGGGAGGGTGATTAACCTGCAGTCCGTGAGCTACCGCTATAAATTCTCCGGAATCCCAGAAACTGGCCGTCGGAGCCATTGTTATCGTATACAGTACTAGAGTCGCAAAAAAAGTAAATAGGGCTAAAGTACGATTGGTAGATTTATGATCCGAAAACATCCGAGGCCTGATTAATTCTTTCGTATTTCAAATTTATAATTAAGCACGCAATAATAGCCATAGGTTCTATGGAATCAAAATAATGTGAAGCTTAATATTCTTCTTAACAGCGTGATTTTAAGTGTGCTAACGAACGATTGTTAAAAGTTATTTTAATTGAAGCGGGAGCGTCATTTATTCCCGGGCCACCTTGCTCTTTGATCTGATTCTATTATCTTCCGTTTTGTTATAACAGGTGAGAAGAGATCAGCTAATATTAATTCTTCGATACAGAAAATGGATCTTAAAAGTTCGGGAGATGATAATTTCTTTAGTTCACGGCTGGGCTTAATTTTAAGTGTGCTGGGCATTGCGGTAGGTACCGGAAATATCTGGCGATTTCCACGCATTGCCGCACAAAACGGGGGAGAAGAAGGCGCAGGAGCCTTTCTTATAGCATGGATCAGCTGTCTATTTCTGTTCTCAATACCGCTTATCATTGCGGAATACGGTATCGGACGTAACGGCCGCAAAGGTGTCATTGGTTCATTTATAAAGCTGGTGGGCGAGAAGTTTGCCTGGATGGGTAGTTTTATCGGTTTTGTAGCTACGGCTATTATGTTTTACTACAGTGTGGTAGCCGGCTGGTGCCTGTACTACCTTATAGAGTCATTGACTACAGCCCTTCCCGAAAATATGCAGCAGGCAGAAGCGGTATGGTACAGCTTCCAGGGATCGCCATTGCCTTCGGTATTTCATGCCCTGATGATGGGGCTTGGCGGATATATAGTGGTAAAAGGGATCTCATCCATTGAGCGCATAAACAAAATATTAATTCCATCCCTGTTGCTGGTAGTTGTAATATCGCTGGTGAGAGCGGTGATGCTGCCGGGAAGCATGCAGGGAATCGAATACCTCTTTACACCTGACTGGTCAACTTTATCACAACCCAGTATCTGGCTGGAAGCGCTGACGCAAAATGCATGGGACACGGGTGCGGCTTGGGGATTGATACTTACCTATGCCGCTTATATGCGCACTAAAGATGATATTACCATTACTGCCTTCCAGACCGGCATCGGTAATAATATTGTTTCCCTGTTGGCGGCTGCGACCATTTTCTCTACCGTATTTGGCACGCTGGGTGCCACCATGTCAAATGCCGAAGTGCTGGAGATCATGAAGACATCGGGTCCGGCCTCAACCGGCTTAACTTTTATGTGGATGCCGCAGCTATTTAATGAAATGCCGGGAGGACAGATTTTTGCTATCCTGTTTTTCCTTGGCCTTACTTTTGCCGCTTTCAGCTCCCTGATCTCCATGATTGAATTAGCCAGCCGTGTCTTTGTGGATATGGGAGTTACCCGTAAAAAGGCGGCAATCGGGGTGTGTGTGGCCGGATTTGCTTTCGGCATGCCTTCTGCTATTTCCACCGATATCTTGGCTAATCAAGATTTTGTTTGGGGAGTCGGCCTTCTGGTTTCAGGTGCTTTCATGTCCTTTGCCATTATTAAATACGGGCCGGATAAATTCAGGTCAGAGGTTGTGAATAATGAGGAACGTACCTATACGCTCGGCAGATGGTGGGATATTGTTATCAAATATGTTGTTCCGGTAGAAGTAATATCCTTGCTGGTATGGTGGATGTACCTGAGCGCAACGGCTTATGCGCCCGATACGTGGTACAATCCCCTGAGCCTCTATTCTGTGGCAACCGTGCTGCTGCAGTGGGGAATCGCTATGGGACTCTTTATCTTTTACAATCGTAAGCTTGCCGAGAAGACGAAAGGTTAACAGTTCTGCCACAGATTTACACTGATGTGAAACTGTTTTTCTCTACTAATTAAAATTGTAAAACACTATGAAAACGTCATTCTTATCTTTTTGCGTTTTACTGTTTTGCTTCAGCTTCACTGGCAAAGCACAGACCGGCAATGAACCCACCACCCGAGAAATGAATCTTATTAACTGGATGGAGTTTCGGGATTTTATTCCCTCACAAATTGAAACTGTATTGCTGCCGGTTGGTACGCTGGAGCCTCATGGTGTAATTCCAAATGGTGCCGATAACCTGGCACCGGAGGCCATGGCCAAAGAACTGGCATCGGGTGTAAACGCGATGATTGCCCCAACACTTAATTATGGTGTGACAGGAGGGATGAAGGCTTTTCCGGGTGCTTTTGAGATATCTGAGGCTGCCTACCGTCTTTTTGTGACGGACATCATCCGTGGCTTAGCCAAGAATAAATTTATCAACATTATTATTCTTAACGGACATGGCGGCCCGCAGACAGCGATATTGCAAGACCTTGCCGGTCAGCTTTCAGAAGAAGAGAGAGTTCGCCTCCTGGTAGTAAACTGGTGGAGCCTTGCCTCGGAAGACACGTTTGATGTTTTTGGTGAAAACGGCGGCCATGCCGGCAACAACGAAACAGCCTACGTGCAAGCCATTGTGCCTGAACATATACATGCCAACCGGTATGAAGAAAATATGGCTACAGCCTATCCGTCCGGTACAGCTTGGGCGGCTTATCCTTTTCCATCGTCCATCGGGCTATACGAAAAAGGGCAGGGCTACCCGACCTTCGATACGGATCAGGCACAGGAATACTACCGGAAAGTGAATAAAAGGGTAGAGAATCTGATTCAGGAGGTGATAAAGAAATGGGATTTGGCCGGGTTGTATAGAAATTGATTAGCAGCTAACCGGCATAAAGATATAACCTGAAGTGCCGGCTTGAAATCATCTGTAAACCTACCATTACATCTTAGTTTCGATATTTTTTAGCGAATCACGAATCTCTTTTAGCACTTCCAGGGTATCCGGCTGATCTGCAGATCCTGCAGAAGTATTTTCTGTTACCTTATCACGCTGATCAAGAACCTGATTGCGGAAGTTTGCGGCATCAATGATTCCAATCAGCGTCAGATCGCTCATTCCCTGGCCGGTATTGCCCGCGGTTTCAATTTTGAGGATGCTTAAGCCAAACGCTTTCAGCAGGGGGCCTTCTTTGAATGTAAGGTCTTGAATCTTATCAAGTGGTATGGTGCGTTCTACATGGAAAATGAATCCTTTCTCAAAGCGCAAAGAACGTGTAGTAAGCTCGCAGTGCAGCCTGTTGAAATACTTTTTTATAAATATAGGGGCCAAAACTGCCCATATTGGTATCAAAATAATTCCGAAAATCGTAGCAACCAGAATCAGAATCCCGTAAATAAGCAGGTATCTCTTAATATCGGGATTAAAGTCAGCAGTGGCTAGAATCTGTGCTTTTTTTGACATGGTATTTGATTTCTTCCAATTTAGTATCGGGTCGATCAGTTTTGCTTCAAGCTAATCGAATTTTAGAATGAATCAAATACACTTTTGCCGCATTAATTGGAGA
>Ga0102925_1001605_pt1 | contig 12533 bp, 9 predicted proteins | sample SalPonR1_A_D1_MG_FD_78216 | JGI IMG/M metagenome (GOLD analysis project Ga0102925, IMG submission 78216) | Salt pond soil microbial communities from South San Francisco under conditions of wetland restoration - Salt Pond MetaG R1_A_D1_MG | ecosystem: Environmental > Aquatic > Marine > Intertidal...
CTGTGGACGTAATCGCGCCGCTGTCGTCCAGCGCGTCCAGCCAGCGCAGCAGCTCGACCGCCTGGTTCCAGTGGGCGGCCGGCGGGGGATCCAGCCAGGTAAGTTCATCAGGACATCGAGCGCACCATTGGGTCAACTCCAGCACCAGCCCGGCCAGGTCCGCTTCCAGGATTTCCGGCGATGTGAATGCCGGCAGGGATTTCTGCTCCGATTCGCGCCAAAGCCTGTAGCAGGTGCCCGGCTCGATCCGCCCGGCGCGCCCGGCGCGCTGTTCGGCTGCGGCCCGCGAGACCCGGATGGTGACCAGGCGGGTCATGCCCGAGCCCGGATCGAAACGGGCGCGGCGCTCGAGCCCTGCGTCGATGACGACGCGTATGCCCTCGATGGTGATGCTGGTCTCGGCGATTGCCGTGGCCAGTACCACCTTGCGTCTGCCCTCGGCGGCAGGCGCGATGGCGCTGTCCTGGGCGGTCGGCGCCAGCGCACCGTATAGCGGCTGCAGGTCGACGTCCGGCGCCAGGGTGCCTTGCAGGCGATCATGTACGGCCCGGATTTCGCCGACGCCCGGCAGAAAAACGAGCAGCGAGCCGGTTTGTTCTCCAAGCGCGTGGCGTACGCAGGCGGCGGCCGCATCGACGAGCCGTTGTTCGCGCGCCGGCGGGCGGTATTCGATCTCCACCGGATGGGCTCTGCCGCGGCTGATCAGCACCGGCGCGTTGCCGAGCAGTTCGGCCAATGGCTCGGCAGCCAGCGTGGCCGACATCACGAGCAGGCGCAGATCGGGTCTCAGCGCCTGCTGCGATTCCCGCGCCAGCGCCAGGCCCAGGTCGGCGGAGAGCGATCGCTCGTGAAATTCGTCGAACAGCACCGCGGCATAGCCCGAGAGTTCGGGATCGCGCTGCAGCATGCGAATCAGTATTCCTTCGGTGACCACCTCGACCCGGGTGCGGGCAGAGACCTGCGTCTCCAGCCGGGTGCGGAAACCGATCGTTTCGCCGGCGGCCTCGCCCCTGGCGCGGGCCATGAAGCGTGCCGCGGCCCGGGCCGCCAGACGGCGCGGCTCCAGCATCAGGATTCTGCGGTCGCCTCGCCAGTCGGCATCAAGCAGCGCGATCGGCACGCGCGTGGTCTTGCCGGCCCCGGGCGGCGCCTGCAGCACGGCGGTCGACGTGCCGGCCAGCGTAAAGAGGAGCTCCGGCAGCAGGGCGTCGATGGGCAGATCCGGCGAAGTCATGGTTGGGCGTGTGAGAGGCGGGTATCATGATTCAGGTAGAACGGAATTGTTGCATGGCACAGCGGTTCGAATGGGCGAAGGTTCTGCGGCGATTTCGCGAATGGCCGGTCGCGCTGCTGGTAGTGTTCGTCCTGGTCTGGCTGGCCCTCGGCTACGCCCCGAAGTACCGCGACGACTGGGTGCTGGAAAACGTGCTGGTCGTGGCCTTCGTGCCGCTGCTGGTCTGGGGCTACCGGCGCGTGCGCTTTTCCAACCTGGCCTACACCGCCGTTTTCGCGTTCCTGGTGCTGCACACGCTTGGGTCGCACTACACCTATGCCGAAGTGCCCTACGACCAGTGGAGCCGCGACTGGCTGGGCTTTTCCATCGATGCCGCGCTGGGCTTCGAACGTAACCACTACGATCGGCTCGTGCATCTGTTGTTCGGCGTGCTGCTGGCGCCGTTGACGCTGGAACTGGTGAACCTGAAAGTCGATGCTTCGGCTCGTTGGCGGCGTGCGGTCGCGGTCAGCCTTCTGTTGAGTTGTTCGGCGCTGTACGAACTGATCGAGTGGGCCGCCGCGATGGTGTTCGGCGGTGAACTCGGGATGGCGTACCTGGGCACCCAGGGCGATGTCTGGGACAGCCACAAGGACACCGCGCTGGCGTTGCTGGGCGCGGTGGTGTCGGTCCTGCTCATCGCTGCATTCAGGCCGCGCCTGACGGCTCGCCGTGTTGCCCGGGCGTCCTGAGGGGCAGTGTCGTTGCCGGCGCGTTCCGATAGAATTGCGCCTTTGAAAGCACCAGGTTCCGCGCATGAACAACTCGAGCCGGGCGCGCGCGCTCAATCGCGCCGAAGTGGTAGACGCACGATTCCTCGAATCGCTCGAGCAGCTTGAGGCGCCTTCGGGTGCCTCACACGGGCGCAAGGGCACGATATCCGACTTCGACCTGCTGGAGCTTTTCGAAAGCCAGCTGATGTCGCGCCAGCTGGACTTGATGGCGCGGGTCAAGCGGGCCGAAAACAAGGTCTTCTACACGATCGGCTCGTCGGGCCACGAGGGCAACGCCATGATCGGCCGCGCCACCCGCGCCACCGATCCGGCGTTTCTGCATTACCGGTCCGGTGCGTTCGTCGCCGAGCGCTACCGGAAGAAGGACGGGCTGGACTTTATCCACGACACCTGCCTGTCGTTTGCCGCCGCGGCCGACGACCCGGCCTCGGGCGGTCGACACAAGGTCTGGGGTCACCCGGACCTGTGGATACTGCCCCAGACCTCGACCATCGCCAGCCATCTCCCCAAGGCCGTCGGAACCGCGCTCGCCATCGCGCACGGCAGGCGCATCGGTCACGACATTCCGATTCCCGAAGACAGCATCGCCGTGTGCAGTTTCGGCGACGCCAGCGCGAATCACGCCACCGCCCAGAGCGCGTTCAACGCCGCCGCCTGGACCTGCCACCAGAACCTGCCGCTGCCGCTTCTGTTCGTATGCGAGGACAACCGGCTGGGCATTTCCGTACCGACCCCTTCGCAGTGGACGGCAAGATCCATGACCGCACGCTACGGCCTGGAATACGTCTACGCCGACGGGCTGGACCTGGAAGCCGGGTTCGAATCGGTGCAGCGCGCCGTCGAGACCTGCCGCACCCGCCGCCGGCCGGTGTTCCTGCATCTGAACACCACCCGCTTGATGGGCCACGCCGGGACCGATTTCGAGATCGAGTATCGGCCGCCGGCCGACCTGGAGCGCGACGAACTGATGGATCCGCTGCTGGTATCGGCCAGGATTGTCGTCGAGCGCGGACTGCTGAGCCCGGCCCGGATTCGCGAGCGCTACGAGCACCTTCGCCGCCGCTGCCTGGAAGAGGCCGACCGGGCCGACGGGCGCCGTCGATTGACCGATGTTGCCGAGATCATCCGGCCGCTGGCGCCGTTCTCGCCGGACGAGGTCGCGCGCGAGGCCGAGCGAACCGTCGATGCCAGCGCCCGGGCCGAAGCCTTCGGCGGCGAGGCGCGCCTGCCCGAGCGCGATGCCCCGAAGCACATGGCGATCCAGATCAACCGAGCGCTGAACGATCTGCTGTTGAAGTATCCCGAATCGCTGGTGTTCGGCGAAGACGTCGCGCGCAAGGGCGGGGTCTATACCGTCACCAAGGGGCTGAACAAATCCTTCGGTAACGCGCGGGTATTCAACACGCTGCTCGACGAGACCACCATCCTGGGCCTGGCCCAGGGCTACGGCAACATGGGCTACCTGCCGATCCCCGAGATCCAGTATTTGGCCTATTTCCACAACGCCTGCGACCAGATCCGCGGCGAGGCCTGCTCGCTGCAGTACTTCTCCAACGACACCTACCGCAACCCGATGGTCGTCCGTATCGCGGGACTTGGCTACCAGAAAGGCTTCGGCGGGCACTTCCACAACGACAACTCGATTACCGCGCTGCGCGACATCCCCGGCCTTGTCATCGGCTGTCCGTCCAGAGGCGACGACGCGGCGATGATGCTCAGGACGCTGGCGGCGCTGGCGACCGTCGACGGTCGCGTGACCACCATCATCGAGCCGATCGCGCTGTACATGACCAAGGATCTGTTTGAGAAGGACGACGGACTGTGGAGCTTCGATTACCCGGCCCCGGACCAGTGCCTGGAACCCTGGCAGCCGCGCATCTACAACGAAGCGGCCACCGACCTGCTGATCGTCACCTTCGGCAACGGCGTGCCCATGGCGCTGCGCGCGGCGCGCGAACTGGAAAGAACCGACGGCGTCCAGGCCCGCATCCTGGACCTGCGCTGGCTGAAACCCCTGAACACCGAAGCCATCGCCGAGCATGCGCGTTCATGCGCCGTGATCCTGGTGCTCGACGAAGGCCGCCCGGACGGCGGCATCGGCGAGGCGGTGGTGACCGCGCTGGTCGAGCACGGGGTCGCCGACCGTCCGGTCAAGCGCGTGACGGGGGTCGACTGCTACATCCCGCTGGGGGATGCGGCGAAGCTGATGATGCCCGACGAGGCGAGGGTCATCGAAGCGATCCGGACGCTGCTGAAGTGAGGGCAGCAGCGCCATGAGCGGTTCGAATCCAGCCGGCGATCTGAAACTCGAAGACGTCTCGATCGGCGAGCTGGAACCGGTTACGCTGTCCATTGCAACCGGGGAGGTTGTCTGCATCTCCGGGGCGTCGGGCAGCGGCAAGACCCGCCTGCTGCGCGCGGTTGCCGACCTGGAGCCGCATGGCGGCGATTGCCTGCTCGGCGATATCCGGCAAAGCGAAACGCCGGCTCACCGCTGGCGCCGGCAAGTGATGATGGTGCCTGCCGAAAGCCAGTGGTGGCACGAGACCGTCGGCGAGCATTTCGATGCCGGCGATGCGCCGGGCGACGCAGTGCAAGCCCTTGATCTGCCCGGCGAGGCGACGAGCTGGTCGATCGACCGGCTGTCGTCGGGCGAGAAACAGCGCCTGGCGCTGATCCGCGCGCTGGTGCGCGAGCCGCGGGCGCTGCTGCTCGACGAACCCACGGCCAATCTCGACGCCGAGTCGATCCGCCGCGTTGAGCGCTGGCTGCTCGAGATCATCCAGCACCGTGAATTGCCGACGCTGTGGGTGGCGCACGATGCCGAGCAGATTCGGCGCGTGTCCAATCGTCAGTTCCGGATCCGCGACGGCCGGCTGCGAGAATCGTGAGCATCATCGATCTTACATGGTGGGAACTGGCGCTGGCATCGCTGCTGGTGCTGGCGCTGGCCGTGACCAGCCATCTGGCCCGGCTGGGCATGGCTCGCTCGCTGCTGGTGGCGGCGGCTCGAACCGTGGTCCAGCTGGCGCTGGTCGGGCTGGTGCTGGAAGTCGTGTTCGAGCTCGGTCGACTGAGATGGATTGCGCTGATGAGCGTGGTCATGCTGCTGGTGGCCGGGCGCGAGGTGATGGCCCGACAAAAGTACCGCCTGAGCGGCGGCTGGGCCTTCGGCATCGGCACCTTGTCGATGTTCATCTCGGCCTTCAGCGTCACGATTCTTACACTGACCGTGATCATCGGGCCCGATCCCTGGTACATGCCGCAGTACTCGATCCCGATCCTGGGGATGTTGCTGGGCAATACCATGACCGGCGTGGCGCTGGGCCTGGACCGGCTGACCGAAGGCGTGCGGCGCCAGCGCGCACTGATCGAGAACCGCCTGATGCTGGGTCAGTCCTGGAGTGTGGCGGTCGGCGAGATCAGGCGCGATGCGGTGCGCTCGGGGCTGATCCCGATCATCAACGCGATGGCCGCGGCCGGCATCGTCAGCCTGCCGGGCATGATGACCGGCCAGATCCTGGCCGGCACGCCGCCTGCGGTGGCCGTCAAATACCAGATCCTGATCATGTTCGTGATTGCCGTCGGCACCGGTTTCGGCACGCTCGCCGCGGTCAGCGCGGGCGCCCGGAGGCTGTTCGATTCGCGCGAGCGGCTGAGAATCGATCGATTGACCGCCGGATCCGGATAAGCGACATTGCCCCGGTGTCGATCAGTTCGTATTGCGCGGCAAAATTCCCGACAGCGATGCCGGTGCACTGGCCCAATCGCCAGATGAGATCTGTTGCCGGCCCGCGCGATAGTCATCCATCAAAGGGTCGTCACGGCCAGCGTGGCGGTATGATCGAAGTCTGGATTCAGGGCAGGGTCAATCCGTACGTGTCAGAGCCGCCATCCGAAGTCCACTTCTCGCCCCCCGACTGGGTCGAGCACCTGCAGACCGCGGTCATGCTCCTGGATGCCGAAGATCGCGTGCGTTTTCTGAACCCCGCGGCCGAGGACCTGTTGGGTGTTGCGGGTGGCCATGTGGGCGTCGGGTTGAGCCGCGAGCTGCGGGCCAGTGGCCTGAGCGCCCTCGTGGAACGGGCGTCCAGGGAGCAGCGTGCGCTCTCGGCCCAGGACATCGAATGGCAGGACGCCGGCCGGGTGCAGTGGCTGGACGTGCAGGTCACCGCACTTCCGGGCGACCTGACCCTGCTGGAACTGCACGATGCCGGGCTGCGTCGAAGAGCTCAGGAAGATCGCCTGCGGCACGATCGCCAGGCGCTTTCCAGGCGCGTGGTGCGCCAGCTGGCCCACGAAATCCGCAACCCGCTGGCCGGCCTGCGGGGTGCAGCCCAGCTTCTTGGTCGCGACGAGCCCGATCCCGGCCGGCGCGAGCTTACCGACATCATCTGCGTCGAGGCCGATCGTCTGCATGCGCTGGTCGATGAACTGCTGGCGCCGGCCGGTCCGGCCCGCATGACGCATGGCAATGTCCACGAGCCGGTCGATCGACTGCAGGGGTTGCTGAGCAGCGAAGCCGACGCAGGCGTGACGGTGGAACGCGATTACGATCCCAGTCTGCCGGAACTCGAACTGGACACCAACCAGTTGTTCCAGGCGCTGCTCAACCTGGGGCGCAACGCGCTGCAGTCGGGTGCTGATCGAATCGTGTTGCGGACACGGTCTGCCCGGCGCGTGACGTGGGACGGCAACCTCCACCGGCTTGCCGTTGCCGTGGAGATCGCCGACAACGGTCGCGGCGTGCCGGTCGAGCTGGCCGAGTCCCTGTTCTTTCCGCTGGTCACCGGACGCGACGAAGGCAGCGGGCTTGGGCTTGCCATCGCCCAGGAAATCGTCGATCGTCACGGTGGGCGCATCGAGTTCGAAAGCGAGCCGGGAAGCACTGTATTTCGCCTGTTGCTTCCGGTACCCGAACAATCCGGGATAATCGGATGACCATGGACGATTCGACATGAACACCGGCGGCCCGGAAGTCTGGATTGTCGACGACGACGCCTCGGTGCGCCGTGTGCTTGCGCGCGCGCTTGAGCGTGATGGCATGCAGCCGCGCGAATTCACAGCACCGGCGGGGTTGCGCGAGGCATTGGCAAGCGAGGCGCTTCCGGCAGTGCTGGTCAGCGACCTGCGCATGCCCGGCGAATCGGGGCTCGCGCTGCTCGAGTTCGTCAAGGCAGAACACGCCGACCTTCCGGTAATCGTCATGACTGCCTACGCCGACCTGGACAATTCCGTGGCCGCGCTGACTGGCGGGGCCTTCGAATTGCTGCCGAAGCCGTTCGATATCGACGAAGCGGTGGACCTGGTGCGGCGGGCGCAGGCCGCTACGGAGCGAGCGTCTCGAGATGCCGGCGGACAGGACGCCGCCGAGAAATCGCCGTCGCTGATCGGCTCGGCACCGGCGATGAAGGCGCTGTTCCGCGTGATCGGCAGGCTTGCCGGCTCGGATCTCAGCGTGTTGCTGATCGGCGAATCGGGCAGCGGCAAGGAGCGAATCGCGCGCGCATTGCACGAGACCTCGCGCCGGGCCGATCAGCCTTTCGTCGCCCTCAACGTGGCCGCGATTCCGGGCGAACTGCTGGAATCGGAGCTGTTCGGCCACGAGAAGGGCGCGTTCAGCGGTGCCGACCAGGCGCGCGCCGGCTACTTCGAGCAGGCCGCCGGCGGCACCCTGTTTCTCGACGAAATCGGCGACATGCCGGCCGCGCTGCAGACGCGGTTGCTTCGGGTGCTGGCGGAAGGGGATTTCCACCGGCTGGGCGGCCGAACGACCATGCGCGCCGACGTCCGGCTGATCGCCGCGACCAACCAGGATCTCGCCCGGGCGGTCGACGAAGGCCGCTTCCGCGAGGATCTCTATCATCGTCTCAACGTGGTCGAGCTTGGAGTGCCGCCACTGCGCGACCGGCGCGAGGACATTCCGCTGCTGCTCGGCCATTACCTGGCCGAGGCGGCGCTCGAGATGAACACCGAGCCGAAGAGATTAACCGCCGAGGCGCGCGCTCATCTCGTCGCTCACCAATGGCCGGGCAACGTGCGCGAACTGGTCAACCTGTGCCGGCGACTGACCGCGTTGGTGCCGGGGCCGGACATCGCGATCCAGGATTTGCCCAGGCTTTCAATGGATGCCGCGAACGAAGACTGGACCGAGGCCCTCAGGCAGTGGACAAGGAGCCGGCTGTCCGAGCAGCCGGCAGGTCTGATGGCAGAGGCGGCCGAGCAACTCGAACGTTGTCTCATCGAAGAAGCGCTCAAGGCCACCGGCGGCCGCCGCGCCGAGGCCGCCCGGTTGCTGGGCATCGGTCGTAACACGCTCAGCCGAAAGGCCTGAATTCCGGCCACACAAGAAAAACAGCTCTCGCGAAGCCGCCAAGGCGCGAAGAAAGGCAACAGGATCGAAGACTTCGTTTTCTGCGACTCTGCGGCTCCGCGAGAACCTGCGTTTGGCCTGCCTTTCCCATGCGTCCTGGCCTCTTCGCGAGGGCTGTTCTAGCGGTCCTGTTCGAAGATGAGCGCACCTTGCTGGTGCGTGTCCAGCGGCAGTGCGCACTGATTTGGTGCGAGCTGCCAGCTGTCCGGTTTTCTGAATTACCCCAGAATCAATAGCCTGCCGCTGGTCGCCTGCTTGGCACCGCTCTTGCTTATAGCCAATGGTCATCCGCATGAGCAACGCCAATGAAACTGATTACCGCAATCATCAAGCCGTTCAAGCTCGACGATGTCCGCGAGGCGCTGGCCGACGCGGGCATCCAGGGCATGACGGTCAGCGAGACGCGCGGCTTCGGTCGCCAGAAAGGCCATACCGAACTTTATCGCGGTGCCGAATACGTCGTGGACTTTTTGCCCAAGATCAAGCTCGAAATTGCCGTGGCGAGCGAAGACGCCGAGCGGGTCATCGAGACGATTACCGAAATCGCCCGCAGCGGCCGCATCGGCGACGGCAAGATTTTCGTCACCGAGCTCGAGCGCGTGGTGCGGATTCGCACCGGCGAAGTCAACGAATCGGCGATTTGACGCCGGACCACGCATCACTCGGGTTGAGGAAAAAACCATGACCGAAATCGAATACGCACTTAATACTTTCTACCTGCTGGTCTGCGCCGCGTTCGTGATGTGGATGGCGGCCGGCTTCACCATGCTCGAGGCCGGCCTGGTTCGCGCGCGCAATACGGTCGAGATCCTGACCAAGAACGTTGCGTTGTATGCCATCGCCTGCCTGATGTTTTTCCTGTTCGGCTATCAATTGATGTATCCATCCGACGGGGTCAACGCCTTCTGGCCCGGCATCGGCTTCGGCCTGGGCGCCGACAACACCGCCGAGGCGGTCACTGCGGCCGGCAGTGAGATCACCTATTCGGCCATGGCCGATTTCATGTTCCAGGTGGTGTTCGTCGCGACCGCCATGTCCATCGTCTCAGGCGCGGTGGCTGAACGCATGAAACTGTGGGCGTTCCTGGCCTTTTCGGTCGTCATGACCGGCGTCATCTACCCGTGGCAGGGTTACTGGTCGTGGGGCGGCGGTTTTCTCTCGGCGATGGGCTACTCCGACTACGCCGGCGGCGGCATCGTCCATATGGCCGGCGCTTTCGCCGCGCTGGCCGGGGTGCTGCTGCTCGGCCCGCGCCAGGGCAAGTACACCGTCGACGGCCGCGCGCGCGCGCTGCCGGGCGCCAACTTGCCGCTGGCCACGCTCGGCATGTTCATTCTCTGGATGGGCTGGTTCGGCTTCAACGGCGGTTCGGAATTGATCATCTCCGACGTCGGCTCGGCCAACAATGTTGCCAAGGTATTCGTCAACACCAACCTGGCCGCCGCTGCCGGCCTGGTCGCCGCACTTCTGGCCGCCAGGCTGACCTTCGGCAAGGCCGACCTGACCATGGCGCTCAACGGGGCGCTGGCCGGGCTGGTCTCGATCACGGCGGGTCCACTGGCGCCGAGCCCGCTGCTGGCCATCTGCATCGGCCTTGTCGGGGGTGTCATCGTGGTGTTCTCCATCATCGCGTTCGACCGCGTCCGCATTGACGACCCGGTGGGTGCGATTTCGGTGCACGGCACCTGCGGCATTTTCGGCTTGCTGGTCGTGCCGATCTCCAACCCGGACGCCGCGCTGCTGTCGCAACTGGCGGGCATAGGCGCGATCGGCGGGTTCGTGTTCGTGTTCAGTCTCGTTGTCTGGGCGGTACTGCGCATGACGATGGGTATACGGGTGAATGCGGACGACGAGCGGGCGGGGCTGGATTTTGTCGAGTGCGGGATGGAGGCGTATCCGGACTTTGCCCATGGCGGAGACTGAAAAAATCGGTTCAGCGCTACTGCGCGCGCCGTGGGCGGCGTCCGGCGGTGCTCGCGATCCTCAAGGACGCCCATGTCCATTGCGGTCGCTGCGCGCCGGCGGCCACCGCCCACGACGCGCTCGCTACGCGCTGAACCGATTTTTACCTGCGGCGAGTATCTGGACAAGATCCCGGGACACTGGCGCGTCCGGTGGTTCCTTTTTTGGTCAGCGGTTGATTTCGTGAAGCCGGTCTGATCAACGTCTACCCCGAAGCGGCGTTGCGGTTACCCTCCGCGCCGTTTTTCCTTCGGCCCGCCTCACTTGGCGGGCTTTTTTTTCTGCTGCTGTAATGTCGTTCGGCGGGGGTGACTTCTCGCTCAGGCGCGGTTCATAAAATCTCCGGATAATAGGCGCTTCAAACAATCGCACAGGAAAGGAACTGGAATATGCATGCACTTATTCGTGGGGTGGTCGCCGGCGCGATCGTGCTGGTTCTGGGTGGCTGCAGTATCCACGTTACCGGTAAAGACGGAGCCGACGGTCGTGACGGAGGTCTGGTGGAATTCGAACGCGATAATCGGCTCGCGATCGAATCTCTCAGGCTCGGCATGGGTTTGCCCGAAGTCCAGTCGGTGATGCCGCATGAATCGGACTTCAGCGAGGCATTTACCGTCGGAGGTGCGTCGTACCGGGTGTTGTTCTATCGCACGCAGCGGGTCGCGCGTGACGGCGTGACTACGCGTGACGAAACCACGCCGCTTGTATTCAGGAACGGCGAATTGATGGGCTGGGGGGAATCCGCGTGGTTCGAACTGACTGGCCGCCCACTGGCCAGGCAGTAACGCCCGAATGCAGTCCGGACCGTTTCTGAACTACAGTCCGATCGCCCCGGGACGGAAAAAGAAAAGGCCCGTGCCGACTGTCGGCACGGGCCTTTTTTTCAACACGTATTTGCGTCAGGCGATCAGAAGATCACCGTGACGTTGTCGGAGCATACGCTGCTGCCGGCTTCGCAGACCTGGTAGGTCAGGCTGCCGCCACCCTTGAACTCCGTCGCGTCGGTGTAGGCGCCGTCGTTGGCGGTGGTGGTCAGCAGGCCGCCGTCGCGATAGATGTCGACGTTGGTCGTGGTCGCGCCGTTCCAGCTCAGATCAGTGGTCCAGCGACCCTTGTTCTTGTAGCCGTTTGCCGATAGCGTGACGTCACCGGTGGATGGCTCGCTGACCGTGACGGTCTGGCTGCTGGCGTCGGTCGCACCGGCGTCATCGGTCACCGTCAGCGTGACGGTGTAGGTGCCGCCGGCCGCGTAGCTGTGGCTTGCGGTCGAACCGCTGCCCGTGCTGCCGTCGCCGAAGTCCCAGGCGTAGCTGGCAATCGTACCGTCGCTGTCGCTCGAACCCGAACCATTGAACGAGCAGCCGAGATCGGCGCACGACGATGTGAACGACGCGGTCGGCGCCTGGTTCGCAGTCGAGCTGCTGACCGTGACCGTCTGGGCGTCCGAACCGGTGTCGGTGCCGTCGCTGACCGTCAGCGTGACGGTGTAGCTGCCGTCGTTGGCGTAGCTGTGGCTGGCCGTGGCACCGGTTGCCGTGGCCCCGTCGCCGAAGTTCCAGCTGTAGCTCAGCGCATCGCCGTCGGCATCCGAGGAGCCGGAGCCGTCGAACGAGCATGCCAAATCCGTGCAGTTGAACGAGAACGATGCAACCGGCGCGGTGTTGGTGGGGCCGCCACCGCCGCCGCCGAGGAAGGCGACCGCATCGGCAGCCTGGACGAGCCCGAAGCCGTAGCTGTTGTCGCGACCGGCACTTCCGAGATCTTCGGCGGTAGCCGCCAGTGCGTTGCGGATGTCGGCTGCGCTCGCGGTGGGTACCTGGCTCCAGACCAGCGCGGCGACGCCGGCGACGTGCGGCGTGGCCATGGACGTGCCGTTGAAGAACTCGTAGCCGTCGGCCGGCGCGGTCGTCTGCGTCGAAACCGTCGCGCCGGCGCCGATCTTGTTGGCCGCGAGGAACTGGCCGTCGGCCTGGCTCATGCTGACCGCCGGGATGTTCGAACAGGCCCGGAACGATGGGCCGTTGCACTCAAGCGTGCCGAGGAAGCTGCCCGAAACATTGTTGTAGATGATGGCTGCATTGCCGCCGCCGGCCTCGACGTTCGCGACCTTGGCGCTGAACGAGATCGCGCCGCGCTCGCACAGCACGGTGTTGCCGTTCCAGCTGCCCGCGCTGTCGCACAAACCGCCGAA
>Ga0102925_1001610_pt1 | contig 12513 bp, 15 predicted proteins | sample SalPonR1_A_D1_MG_FD_78216 | JGI IMG/M metagenome (GOLD analysis project Ga0102925, IMG submission 78216) | Salt pond soil microbial communities from South San Francisco under conditions of wetland restoration - Salt Pond MetaG R1_A_D1_MG | ecosystem: Environmental > Aquatic > Marine > Intertidal...
AAAAAGAAAACTCAAAAAAAGAAAAAAAGAAAAGCTAAAAAACAGGTATCAAGAGGTCGCGCTTATATTAAGGCGACTTATAATAATACCGTAGTTACTCTGACAGATGGGTCAGGTGATGTTTTGGGTTGGTCTAGTGCTGGCAAATGTGGTTTTAGGGGGCCTAAACAAGCTACCCCTTATGCTGCTAGCATTATTGTAAAAGATGCTGTTGAAAACATTAAAGAATGTAATATGAAAGACGTAGATGTTTTTGTTAAAGGCGTTGGTATGGGAAAGGAATCTGCCATTAGATCTCTTTATTCAAATGGTTTAAACATTTTATCTATTAAAGATGTTACCCCTGTTCCACACAATGGTTGTAGACCTCCTAAACCAAGAAGAGTTTAAATAAAATTTATGAGCAAAAAATATCCTAAATGTAAAATTTGTAGACGAGCTGGTAAAAAACTCTTTTTAAGAGGAGAACGTTGTTATACCTCAAAGTGTGCCATGAAAAAAAGGAATTTTCCGCCTGGACAACATGGAACTAAAGGTTTTCCTCGCTCTTCTGAATATGGAAGACAATTAAGAGAAAAGCAAGCTTTAAATAAATTTTATCATCTAAGAGAAAAACAATTTAAAAACTATTTTGAAAAAGCTAAGCAAATAGGTGAAAATACAGAAACCTGGTTTTTGAGATTTCTGGAAAAAAGACTTGACAATGTAGTATTTAGGGCTGGTTTTTCAAAAGCTAGATTACAAGCTAGACAATTAGTTTCTCATGGTCATGTTTTAGTGAATGGTCGCAAAATGGATATTTCTTCTTATCAAGTAGAAGTAGGGGACACTATTTCTATAAAAGATAAAAAAGAAATTCAGCAATTAGTAAAAGATAGGTTAGCTGAAAGAAATAAAGACCAAAAACTTCCTAAATGGATTGATGTAGACAAAAAGAAGCTTGAAATTAAAATTTTACAAGAACCATCAGAGGAAGATTTGCCACAAGAGTTTGAAACTAAGATGATTATTGCTTACTACAGTAGATAAAATTATTCAATTTTTAATCAAATAATTCTTTATCTTATATATTTATGGCGAAAGATAATATTTTTTTACCAAAAACAGTAACATATAAATCCAAAGAAGAGAATAAGGGCAGAGTTGTAGTAGAGCCTTGCTACCCTGGTTATGGTATTACCTGGGGTAATGCTTTGCGTAGAGTTCTTTTAACCTCATTGCCTGGGGGAGCAGTAACGGCTGTTAAAATAAGAGGCGCAAGGTATGAGTTTTCTTCTATTGATGGTGTTAAGGAAGATGTTTTAGAAATTATACTAAATTTGAAAAAACTTAGGATTAAAATTTATGGAGAACATAAAGATCCTATTAAGCTTGAGTTAAATGCTAAGGGCAAGAAAAAGGTTAAAGCAGGTGATATTGAAAAATCTTCAGACGTAGAAATTGCCAACCCTGATCTTGTTTTAGCTAATATTACTGACTCTAAAGCAAAGTTAGAAATGGAAATTTTTGTTGAAGAAGGCTATGGCTGGCAATCATCCGATGATAAGCATAAAAGAGATTTAGGAATCGGTGTTATTTTAACTGATTCAGCTTATAGTCCTATTAAAAAAGTAGGTATTGATGTTGAGGATGTTCGTGTTGGTGAAAGAACTGATTATGATCGTTTAACCCTAGATATAACAACTGATGGCACCCTAACACCTAAACAGGCCTTTTTTAGAGCCAGTGATTTGCTTACTCAACAGTTTAGTTTTTTAAATAATTTTTTACAGTCTGATCAAAATAAAAAAGAAACTACTGAAGAAAAGACTAAAAAACCTGTAAAAAAGACTAAAAAACCTGTAAAAAAGACTAAAAAGAAAACTACAAAAAAGAAATCAACAAAAAAGACTAAAAAGAAAGCCAAAACAAAGAAAAAGCCTGCAAAAAAGACTAAAAAGAAGGCTACAAAAAAGACTAAAAAGAAATCTAAAAAGAAATAAATATGCGTCACAGAAAAAAAGGAAAATCTTTAGGTAGAAAAACCGGACCAAGAAAAGCCTTATTAAAAGGACTTTGCCGATCTTTGATATTAAATGGTAAAATTGTTACCACTGAAAGAAAAGCTAAGTCAGTTAAGCCAGTATTTGAAAAACTTCTTACTAAAGCTATTAAATCAGATCTAGTTTCCTTGAGACGCATTAACTCTTTTTTACAAGATATAGAAGTTACTAAAAAGTTGATTGAAGAAATTGCCCCTAAATACAAAGATAGACCAGGGGGATATACTAGAATTATTAAACTAGGGAAAAGAAAAGGCGACGGTGCTAAAAAAGTATTAATAGAATTAGTTTAAAAAAATATGAGTATTCAAAGAGAAACTAAAATTATAGATGCTAAAGATAAAATTGTTGGCCGTTTAGCAACAAGTGTAGCTCAAATTCTTATTGGGAAGCATAAAACAAATTATAAGCCCAATGTTGATGGGGGTGATGTTGTTATTATTAAAAATGCTGATAAAATAAAATTTACTGGTAAAAAATTTACTGATAAAAAGTATTATAGACATAGCAATCAACCAGGAAAATTAAAAACAGAAACCGCAAAGCAGGTTTTTGAAAAAGATCCTACTAGAATTATTCGACTTGCTGTTTCTAAAATGTTGCCTAAAAATAAATTAAGAAAAAAACGCTTAAAAAGATTAAGATTCGAATAATTTAATTTATATAAAAAATGTGTTTTTAAAAAGTCCTTATTAGGGCTTGTTTTTTTATATAATTTATTGTATTATAAAGAAAAATAATATTAATTTTATAATTATGAATATAGTCTTATACGGAAATCCAATTTTAAGACAAAAATGTGATAATATAAATATATCCAAAAAGGGCATTGAAGACCTTTCTAAAAATATGGTTGAACAAATGTATAAGGGTGATGGAGTAGGTTTAGCAGGTCCTCAAGTAGGTCTTAAAAAAAATATATTTGTAGTAGAAAGCGGCAAGGGGCCGCTTAGTCTTGTTAATCCAGAAATAATTTATAGATCTAAAGAAAAAAATAAAAAGAAAGAAGGCTGTTTAAGTTTGCCTGGGGTAGAAGTAAAAGTAAAAAGATCCAAAGAAATTAAAATTAAGGCCTATTTAGTAGAAAGAGGGAAAGAGGTTGAAATTAAAGCAGAAGGTCTTTTAGCTAGAATTATACAGCATGAATTTGATCATTTACAAGGAACTTTAATCATAGATTATTTGCCTTTTTGGAAAAAGAAACAAGCTATTAAAAAATTAGAAAAAAGGGTGCGGGAGTAGTTGAGTGGTTCAACGCAACCTTCCCATGGTTGTAACGCGGGTTCGATTCCCGTCTCCCGCTTATTTGAAATAAACTCAGCTATTAAATTAGATAAGTTATAATAATTATAGTTTTTTTATAAATAAGGAATCGAACCAGAAAGGGGTCGGGAAAACTGTATTGTTTTCCCGTGGAGGAAATATTAAAACCGAGTGGTTTTAAAAACGACGCGTTAGCAGTGATGTTCCATTCCCGTCTCCCGCTTATTTATAAATATTTTAATTTTAAATTTATGTGTGGAATTTTTGGCTATACTGGAAATAAGGCCGCTTCACCAATTTTAGTAGAGGGTTTAAAAAGATTAGAGTATCGAGGGTATGATTCGGTTGGTTTTGCTATTCAAGAAAAAAAAGACATTAAAGTTGTTAAAGATGAGGGAAGGGTTAATAAGGTGGGCGAGCTTTTAAGAGAAAAGAATTATCAAGGTAGAGCTGGTATTGGTCATAGTCGTTGGAGTACTCATGGGGCCCCTTCAAAAATAAATTCGCACCCTCATGGAGATTCAAAGGGAGACATTTTTGTAGTTCATAATGGTATTATAGAAAATGACAAAGCACTAAGAAAGAAATTACAAAAAAAAGGACATAAATTTGTTTCAGAGACTGATACAGAAGTCTTACCTCATCTTTTTGAAGAATACTTAAAAAAGAGTAGTAATTTAGAAGAAGCAGTTCAAAAGGCGTTAAAGCTTGTAAAAGGGGCTTATGCTATAGGAGTAATTTCCAAGAAAGAGCCTGGTAAAATTGTTTTTGCTAGAAAAAGTTCTCCTCTTTTAATTGGTTTGGGGGAAGATGGCAATTTTCTTGCTTCTGATGTGGCACCAATAGTGGGCCATACTAAAGAGGTAGTTTATTTAAATGACGGGGAAATGGGAGTTTTAAGGCCAGATGGTTTTAAAATTATGGATTTAGATAATAATATGTTGGAAAAAAAATCTCAGTTTATTTCTTGGGACATAGAAGAAGCTCAAAAAAAAGGATTTAAACATTTTATGAAAAAAGAGATTTTTGAAGAGCCCGATGCTGTTAAAAAGGCAATTAGGGGCAGAATGATAAAAGATAAGGGATTGGCTAAGTTAGGTGGATTAGAGGGCATAGAAAACGAACTAAGGGGCATTGAAAGGATTATTATGATTGCTTGTGGCACCTCATACTACGCTGCTTTAGTAGGGGAGTATATGCTAGAAGAATATGCTGGCATTCCCGTAGAGGTTGAATATGGTTCTGAGTTTCGTTATAGAAAGCCTATTATAAATAATAAAACAGTTGTTTTAGCTATTTCTCAATCAGGAGAAACTGCTGACACTTTAGCTTCTATAAAAGAGGCTAATAGAAAAGGGGCTTTAACACTGGGCTTAGTTAATGTAGTTGGTTCTAGTATTGCTAGAGAAACTATAGCTGGAGTTTATAACCATGCTGGTCCAGAAATTGGAGTAGCCTCAACTAAAAACTTTGTTTCTCAGCTTTCTATATTAGCCCTTTTAACTGTATTTTTGGGAAGACAAAGAGACATGAGTTTAGTTATGGGAAGGCGCATTTTAACAGAGCTAGATAATTTGCCTGATCTTTTAGAAAAAATGCTTTTATCTGATAAAAAATATAAAAAATTAGCTAAAAAATATTTAAATTATAATAATTTTCTTTATTTAGGCAGAAAATATAACTTTCCAATAGCTTTAGAAGGAGCTTTGAAGCTTAAAGAAATATCTTATTTACATGCAGAAGGCTATTCAGCCGGGGAAATGAAACATGGACCAATCGCCCTGATAGACGAGAATTTTCCTGTAATTGGTATTTGTCCTTCAGATTCAGTTTATGAAAAAGTATTTTCTAATTTACAAGAATTAAAAGCGCGTAATAGTAAAATGCTTTTACTTGCTACTAAGGGTAATAAAGAAATTAAAGAATTAAGTAAAGATATTATTTATATTCCTAAAACCTTAGAAATGCTTACTCCTATAGTTTCTGTTTTACCTTTGCATTTATTAGCTTATTATATAGGCACACTAAAAGGTAAGGATGTAGATAAACCTAGAAATCTTGCTAAAAGCGTTACTGTGGAGTAATAGATTATATAAATATTTAAAATTATTTTAAGGTTTTATTTTTTATATATTTTTTAAAAATAAATAAAATATTTATTATGAAAAAAAATAGCTACTTTCTAATATTTATAGTTTTGATTTTAATTATTTTTAGCATATATTTAATAACTCAAAAGAGTTTAGAAGAATCAGAAGGCCAAGTTGAAATAGGTTTTAATAATAAGGAAAAAGTTGATGAGTCAAAAGTAAATAATAAAAATGATTGGGAAGAATTTACTAAAGGAGAGGTTGTATTTAAGTATCCAGAAAGTATTGATGCTGATTATGTTTTTTTAGAAGATTGGCCTCCAACGATAGATATAATTTCTAATATAGATAATTATCCAGTAGAGGTTGGTTTAGAAGAGGGAGATTTTATGTGTTTCCAAACTCCTCCAACACAAAGCTTTCCTAAAAGAATATATGAAAAGACTATAAATGGTAGAGAATATTGTATAAAGGCAGTAAGTGAGGGAGCAGCTGGTTCAACTTATACTACTTATAATTATTCAACAATTTTTAATGGTGACTTGCTCACCATTAATTTTGTTTTACAATTTCCTAATTGTAGTAATTATCCTGAGATTAAAAAAGAAGAGTGTATAAAAGAAAGAGAAGATTTTAATATTAATAGTATTATAGCTCAAATAGTTGAAACTATACCTCAAGATAGTGTTAATTATACAAGAGAACAAGCTATTTGTGATTATCTTTTAACTCAAAGAGAATTTGGTTGGAAAACAGGAGTTAATGGGCGTAATTTTTGTGTAATTGAAAATTTAGGTGAAAAAGATAGTTTATTTCCTCTCTATATTTGGGCTCGTTGTAGTGAGTTTGTTTTTGAAAATGGCAAGTTAAAAGAAGAAAGTGGTTCTTCTTTGCCAGTAAAAGTAAATTATCCTAATGAATTATCTTTTTATGATTTAGATAGATTTTCTTATAGTATTCCAAGAGATGGTTCAGGTTGGGGAGATGATGTAAGGGAAATGTTCCCAAAAAGTGTTCAAGAAAAGATATTTAATTTTCAAAAAAAAGGTATTGAAGAAATTAATAAAAAATTAGAGACAAAAGCTCTAAATTGGTTTAAAAATAATTAACTTTATCCTTAATGATTTTAAATAACAAGAAAAATATGAAAAAAGATAAAATAAAAAAAAGAGCTGCTAAGATTGATAAAATTTATAAAAAATTTCAATCAAAATTAGATAAACTTAAATCTAAAAAAGGGGATACAATTCAAGGCTTTATTAAAAAAGCAGAACAGAAAGAGTTAAAAAAATACCAAGATTTATTAAAATAATATGAAAGAAGAAATAAAAAATAAAAAAGAAAATATAAAACCCTTAAGTGCTGATGTTAATCCTAAGATTAATAAAAAAGATTTAAAAAGCTTAGAACAAATACCAAGAAAGTGCTTAAAAGGGGTAGAAGAAAAAGCTAAAGACTTTAAGAATGAGGCTAAAAAAGAAATTAGCTCTATTATAGAAAATTATGACATTGACCCTTCAGAAATTCAGATTATGCAGGAAGAAATAGAAAAAATTAATCAAGAAGTTAATGGACTAGTAAAACAAACCAAGCAAGAGGTTGCAAAGGCCCTAGATGTGGATCCAAAAGAATTAGAATCATTTATAAAAGAGAAAAAACAAGCTGACTTAGAAAGGCTAGTTAATAAAATTAAACAAGAAAAGCAGGAGTTTTTAAAAACACAAAAGGAGAATCAGGTTAGAATAGAAAAAATTAGACAAGCCATTAAAGGTAAAACCAAAAAGCTTGATTTATTAAAAAAAGAATTAAGGAAAACTCAAGAAAATATTAATAAAAAAAGTAATTCTCTTATTACTAGATTGTTTAGAAAACAGGAGATTAAAATGTTAAAAGGATTTTATGAATCAGATAGTCGTAAAATAGAAAAAATTAATAATGAATTAGAAGATTTATTATTTTTTAAAAAAGATTTAAATGATCAATTAGAACAGAAAATAGATGTTAATAAATTAGAGCAAGAAGTTGAAAGTTTTTACAATGCTAATATTGATGATTTTAAAGCTGAGCAAGAAAAACAAAGGCTTGAAAGGCTAGAAAGGGAAGAAATGGAAGAAAAAGAAAGACAGGTTAATAATATTACTGAAAAATACGGAGTTACTTTTATACACTCTATTAAAGATAATTTTGTGCCTGGTAGTAACTCTATTTTAAAAAAAGGAGTTGACTTTGAAACAAAGCTTAAATTAGCCCTTAGTCTTGAACCAACTTTATCTACCTCAACAATCAAAAAGGGTTCTCGTCCTGAGAATATGTGGGGTACTGCGGGCCTTATCTTAAATAATGGTCGAGTAGAAGATGCCCATAGCAGAGATGGGGCAACTCAAGCAAAAAGTCTTCATAAAAGAGAATCTCATAATAAAAATAAGCCCAAAGATATTAGTTCAGCTGTAAAAGGAGCGCATTCGGGTTATAATGAGCTAGTTGTAGCTAGGCCAGGATTTGCAGGAATGTATATAACAGCCAAAGAAACTGCTTTGAGTAACCAAGAAGTCTCTAAAGAACAATTTTTCAAAACAGCAGAAAAGATTAATATGCCCACTTTTTTAATTGAAAAAGGTGAGATTTTTAAGGTAAGCTGGGATAAAGAAAAAAAGCAAATAATTAAAGGAGAAAAAGTAGATCAAAAAGAAATAAAAGAAAATAAAAAAGAATTTACTAAAGAAGAAAGACAAAAAATGTTTAATGATGTGGTTAAAGATCAATTACCTTTTAGGGTTGAGCAAATAATCCCAGATGCTAGAAAAATACAATCTAAAAATGAAGGGGCAAAGGAATATATAGACTTAATGGCTAATTCTTCAGTTGATTTTAAAGCTGGTCAAGTAATAAACGGACAAGATATTGGCATTGATGTAGATAAAAAAGATCATAACGGGGAAAGAATATTAAAGGGGGATAAAATAAGATTATTAAAAGAAATTGTAAATGTTGATGGATCAGTAGAAAGATATTTTGAAAATAATGGAAAAATTTATAAACAAAAAGAATTTGATAAAGCATTGGCCCGCTCTCGCTCAGATAATAATTTAAAAAAGTTTTCTTTGGTTGATAGAGATGAGGATAGTTATATTAAAATACATACAGCCTCGTGTAGTCTTACAGAGCTAAATAAGCAGTTAAGAAATATTAATGATTATTTAGATGGAGTAGGGTCGTATATTGATAAACTTAAAAAAGACTTTATTAAATATAAAGATGATCCTGAAATGCGTGACTATATTAAAGAAAATAAGGCTGCCCTAGCATTCCATTTATATGGCTTTGCAGAATCTGCGGAAAAATTTGGAGATCTAGAAGCTAGTAAACAAGCCAATCAATTAGCTCAAGAATTACTTCCTAGAGAAAAATATCAGGAAATAATAGAAAAACGCATTAATGAAAATGGTAAGTTTAAAATTACTTCAAAAGATTTAGAATAAAAAAATAAAATATAAAATAATAAGTTTTTAAAAAATAATTCATAATTTAAATAATTTAATTATGAAAAATCATAAAATGCGTAAAACATGGCCCTTTGGATTTTTTGGCTTTATGGGGATAAGAGGGATATATGGTATTATAAACAATAATTTATCTGAAGCTATCTGGTTAGTTTGGTTTGTATGGTTTCTTTATTTTATTCCTGTTAAAAGATAAATAATTAAAAACAGTTTATGAAAAATAAAAAGTTATTGTATGTTAGTTTAATTTTGTTTGTATTGGTTTTAATTGGAGTTATGGTAATGCAAATTGTTGCAGATAGGTTTGAATGGCTTGAAACTTTTGCGCCAATGATTGTTATAACAGGCTTTTTTGTATTCCTTATATCAGTATTGCTATTTTTCTATGTTATAATTACTAATGTAAGAGAAAAGTAGATTAGAATATAATTTAAAAAAGATGAAGTATTTTAAATTAAAATATTTAATCATTATTGTAGGAATAGTAGCATATTTTGTCTTATTTTCTTTTCCTGAACCGGAAACTAATTTTTTAGAATATTTGATTACTGCCTTATTGTTTTTAACCTTGATTATTCTTTTAGTAAAATTAAAAAATAAATAAAAACTATTGAAAAGAGGTGATTTGATAGTCCCTTGGTAATTAAATTAAAAATAAATTTATGAAAAAAATAACTCAAAATACAATTTTAGCTGACATTTTAGAAATACCTAGAGCAGAAGAGACTCTGGCTAAATATCATTTACCTTGTTTGAGTTGTCCTTTAGCTCAAGCTGAAATACAAAGACTTAAACTCGGGAATGTTTGTAAAAAATATGATATAAATGCTAAAGATTTGATTAAAGAATTAAATCAACTCCTTTAAGAAAATCTAAAAAATGGTTAAAAATTATAAATTATCCCAGTGACTTTTTAAGTTGCGGGGATTTTTTATTTTTAATTATTTGCACGAATCTAGGTTGAAGATTATAATGTACTATACAAAAAGGTTTTAAATTTAATAAATTATTTTAAAAAATATTAAAATAATAAAATATGAATAAGATTGATAAAATTTTACAAAAAATTAAGAAATTTATTGATGAGCGAGATTGGAACCAGTTTCATAATCCTAAAGATCTTGCATTGTCTCTTAGTCTTGAAGCTGCAGAAGTTTTAGAATTATTTCAATGGAAAAACAAAAAACAGGCACAAGACTATATTAAAAACAATAAAGAAAGATTGTCAGAGGAACTTGCTGACGTTTTTTATTGGACTCTTTTAATTAGCAGAAAATTTGATATCGATATAGTTGAAGCATTAGAAGATAAATTAGAAAAAAATAAAAAAAAGTATCCCATTAGAAAATCTAAGGGGAGGGCTGATAAATATAATGAATTATAAATGTCAAGTATCAAAACCATAACATTTAATAAGGAGGGTTTTGAAAAACTAAAAAATTTTCATTTTGGTAAAAATTGGCCCATAGTTTATATTTTAGAAGATGGCAAAAGAGTTTATATAGGTGAAACATTTAGAGCTTACTCTAGGGCTAAGCAACATTATGATAAAGAAGATAGAAGGGGAATGAAAAATATGCATCTTATTTTTGATGAGGAATATAATAAATCAGCGACCCTAGATACTGAGTCGTGGCTAATTCAATATATGCTTGCTGATGGCATGTTTAATCTTCAAAATGGTAATGCTGGTTTGCAGAATCATGAATATTATAATAAGCCTAAATATGAGGCTAAGTTTAAAACTATTTGGGACAAATTAAAAAATGATAAAAAAATTGTAAAAGGAAGATTAATAGATTTAAAAAATAGTGATTTGTTTAAATATTCTCCTTATAAGAAATTAACAGATGATCAGTTAATGATAGCAGAAGATATTAAAGAAAGTATAAATAAAAATGACAAAAAAGTTTATATGGTAAAGGGGAAGCCCGGAACAGGTAAAACTGTTTTAGCTACTTATTTATTTAAACAATTAAAAGATAGTGAGAAATTTAATAATTTAGAAATGGGTCTAGTAATACCACAAAGCGCCTTAAGGGACAGTATTAGGAAGGTTTTTAAAAATATTACAAACTTATATGCCAATATGGTTTTAGGTCCTAATGATGTAGTTAAAAAAAATTATGATTTATTAATTGTTGATGAAGCTCATCGTTTAAAGCAGAGAAAAAACATAATGGGGTATGGAGCATTTGACAAAGTTAATAAAAAATTAGGCCTAGGGAAAAGAGGGAATCAGCTTGATTGGGTTCTTAATTCTGCAAAATATAAAATATTATTTTATGACGAAAATCAAACCGTAAGACCGTCTGATATTCATACAAAAAATTTTAAAGCTTTAAATACTAAAAAATATGAACTAATGACTCAAGTTCGGGTAGAGGGCGGAGAAAATTATGTAAATTTAATTAATGATTTTTTTGATTTTGGCAAAATAAAAAAAGCAAAAAAAATATCGGATTATGATTTTCGTATTTATGATAATATAGAGAAGATGGTAAATGATATAAAAGAAAAAAATAAAAAATATGGTTTAAGTAGGATGGTAGCAGGTTATGCATGGCCTTGGCGAACAAAAAATGGTGAAGCTAATTATGATATAGAAATAGATGGTTATAGGTTGCTTTGGAACAAAACGACACTAAATTGGATTAATACTAAAAGTTCAATAGAAGAAGTGGGTTGTATTCATACTGTTCAGGGTTATGATCTTAATTATGCCGGGGTTATAATTGGTCCTGATATTTCGTATGATCCTTTCAAAAAAGATTTTATTATTCACAAAAGTAATTATTATGATTTTAATGGAAAAAGGGGAATAGAAAATAGTGAAGAATTAAAAAGATATATAATTAATATTTATAAGGTTCTTTTAACTAGGGGGATAAAGGGGACTTATGTTTATATTGTTGATGATAACCTAAGAAAATATTTTCGAAAATATTTAAGTAAGTTTTTTTGTGATTAAATTATTATGATTGGTTGTAATAATTGTTTTAAAAAATAAAAATATGATTACCTCAAGCGAGAAAAATCAAAAATATGAATTATTTATTGTCGGTTATTTGACTGCCTCTAGGATTATATGTGACAAGATACTAGATAATAAAAAACCGGGAAATATTACAGAAGGAGAATGGGGCAAGGAAGCTTTTGTGCCAGCAATATATAATTTAAAGCATGCATTGGAATTAATAGAAAAATTATTTATATCTTTGATCGGTTTATTTGATCTGGATACTATTAATCATAATATAGACAAATTATTTATAGATTCTAAAAGTGAAATTAAGTTAAAGATTGAAGAAGCTTATGAGACAGTTAAGATTAAAGTTCGTGAAGAAAGCTCAGTAGAAAATAAAATTTTCTATAAAATAGCAAAATCTCTTATTAGTGAAAAAGGTAAAGGGGTAGATTTTTTTGTTAAAGAGTTAGACAAATTAGAGGTTATAGTAAATAAATATTATCAGCCAAATTTTGTAAATATAAATCACGAAAAAGAGGTTGGAGAAGATGAGGGAAATCTTTTTTTTAGATATCCATTTGATAAAGCAGGGCATCCTTATAAAATTGATTATTTAGATATAAACAATGACTTTCAATATCTACAAAAGA
>Ga0102925_1001613_pt1 | contig 12489 bp, 10 predicted proteins | sample SalPonR1_A_D1_MG_FD_78216 | JGI IMG/M metagenome (GOLD analysis project Ga0102925, IMG submission 78216) | Salt pond soil microbial communities from South San Francisco under conditions of wetland restoration - Salt Pond MetaG R1_A_D1_MG | ecosystem: Environmental > Aquatic > Marine > Intertidal...
CTTCGAAATCCTTTACAAGCTCTCTCATCTTGCCTGAGATCCAGAGAAGGTCAAGTTTGATCTGGGGAAGATGGTCTTTCTCCTTATTTCTGCCTTTCTTCACCTTGCAGAGTGTCTCGATATAACTGGAGATAGAGGTGATGTCGAAAGCCCAATATTCCTATTTGATGCGGCGTCTGCCCTGTATCTTGAAGAAAACCATTCGGCTTCCTTCTTTTATGGATTGAAAAAGATCACTACTCCTCTGTAATGGCAGATCATCCCCATAGGATGGACATACAGATGCTACAAGTGGGGAAAGCAGTTGAAGTTAGTCGCTCTCCTCCAGGATAAGGTAATAAGCAACGGATAATATCTGTCTGTAGCTATCAGGGAAGCAGAATTTAAGGTCCTCTTTAACTCTGTCAATCTTCCCGATCTGACCCAGCAGATGACACCTGCCGTAGAAACTCTTCCGGACTTTAGTTATTGGCATAGGGTTTCGTTTGGGAGGCATAGCGGCTATCTTCATTTCCTTTTTCCTGTAAGCGCGAGTCGGTAAGATCTCTACTGAATCCGGGTTCAGTTTATCTATGAGCGTCCTTTTGGTTCGGGATTGCTTCTTCTTGTCTCAGTAAGGTTCGTTCTTATAATTGTGAGTGTTCCTATACAGCTTGTTTTTCTGGTAGACGTTACTATTAAGATCACCTCATTATATTATAACTTGGTTTCAATTTCTAAGTGCAATTCAGGTTGATTATCCGATCTTAACATTTTCTTCTCCCAAAAAAACTTCGTCAGGTGTTGCATAGTCCAGACTTTTTCTTGGTCTATTATTCAGTCGGTCCATCACAAAAGCTACGTCTTCATCTGTTATGCTGTCGAAGCTCATGCCCTTGGGAAAGTACTGCCGGATCAAACCATTGGTGTTCTCGTTCAGGCCTCTCTCCCATGAATGATAGGGATGTGCAAAGTAAAATCCTATCTCCAGGATCCTGCTTATGTCTTCATGACCGGCAAATTCCTTGCCATTGTCCGCTGTTATGGTCTGAACCTTGTCTTTAAGATTCTTCATAAGATCTATCACTGCTTCGGTAACTGGGACACTGTGCTTGCCGGCAAGTTTCTTTACCAGGGTCCATCTGGTCTTTCTTTCAACTATTGTCAGAAGAGCTCCCTTATGGTCTTTGCCTATTACTGTATCTATCTCCCAGTCTCCTGTTCGTGAACGTTTCTCTACAATATCTGGCCTCTTGTCTATGGGTACTCTGTTCTTGATATGACCCCGACTATCCCTTTTGCCACGACGTTTCCTTTTCTTCTTACCGTTGTTTATGCGGAGGTGGAGATACAGGGTACCTCCGTTTTTCTTGTCCTTCCAGATATGTTGATAGATGCTCTCTGGACTAAGCCTTAACCTGCAGCATTTTAAAAGCCTGCCTGATACCTGTTCTGGACTGAAATCCTCTCTCAGCATCTTCTCTACAAAATAGATAACCAAGGCTGTCCATTTACTGGGCCTTCTGGCTTTCTTCCTTCTGGCCATTGCCTTTTTGTGTGCCTGTTTTGGGCGATAGCCCTTCTTGCCCCCATTTCTTCTCAGTTCTCTGACCCACTGGTAGATGGACTCACTCCAAGTTCTTCTGCCATCGCTTTCTGAGTCTTCCCCATTTTACAAAGGGCTTAAAGATGGTATCTTTGTAACAGGGTCAGCTGACTGTAACGTCTCATAAGTGCTCCTTTCTGGCGCTTAGGGTTTAGGTGCCTTGACATTACATCAGTTGGCCCTTTTTTACTACCCTAAGTTCCGTGTACAGATTTTGGGGGACACTTCATACAGATTTTGGGGGACACTTCAGTGATCTTAATTAAAAATGCATTTTTTGTTGTCGTTTCAGCGCGTAGTTAAGATTGCATTGTTATAAATTCCGGGAACTTGGGTTGCAAAAACCTCCTTTGATAAATTTAATTTAATTCGAATATATCATCTCCACAACTGCAAAAATATTGCTCATCTCTGAAAATAGAAAGAGGACAAATGTTTTATTCTTGCCAATGCAGGGGAATACAATATAATTGGATGCAGGAAAAGTACCTTTCGCACAATAAAAAGAATTTACGAAATACTTGCATGGAGAGGCGCCGGAATAATACGATTTTTCAGGAGATTTGCCACAAATGGATGTGGTTTCATTTGATAGCTATCTTTTGAGGATTATTGATATTGGTTGCATACCTCTTAATACTTCCGAGGCAAAGCACTGTTCCAAAGGATGCTATGGATCCGGCAAAGACATGAAAGAACAAGAAAAATAGAAACCTTTCATGAAATGATGTTTAAATTTTACGTTTTGTTAATCTTATCTCAAGTTTTTGTCACGCTTCTTAGTGCATGAATAAACAAAGAGCTAAAAATTGGAGGCTTTTTATTAAATGAGTTTTTTGAAAAGTTTAAATGACCGGATTGAAGGACCAATTGGACAATTCCTGGCAGGTTCTATTAGAACACATTTAAGACGAAGGGATGCTTTTTCGTTTTGTCAGTTGAAAATTGCATTTTCAAGGTTTTTTTTAGGTCATAGCATCTCAAGGGTAAGTGTAATTGATAAATATCTCAAGTTTCTCTCTCAGCGAGATATCGACAATACAATGAGAGAACATATTTTCAAGACGATGGGTTATAATTTTGTGCCTTTTGATCATAAAGATGACAAAGAAACTCTCTGGTTTGATTTTTCTAATATAGTCTTAAGTGACTTTCGAATACAAAAAGAGCTATGGGAGATGTTCTCTAATGAGAAACTCATGGGAATTGAAATTCCTTCTGAGGACGATTTTCTTTTTTCGCTAATTAGCGAAGGACCATATGAATTTAAAGATGTCTTCATAAAACAAGGTGATATTGTTATTGATGCTGGCTCCAATTTTGGTGTTTTTTCACTTTTTGCTGCAAAAAAGGGAGCTAATGTATTTTCTTTTGAACCACAGGACTCGTGTTTTGAGGTGTTAAATAAAAATATTAACTTAAACCAGCTTGAAGACAAAATAACCCCCCTGAAACTGGCATTGGGGGATATCAAGGGTAAGGTTTCGTTCAGTTCCCATAAAGATTGCAATGACAGTGGCGCGACAATGATTACTGATAGAAGTCGTGGTAGATCAGGATATAGTGTTGACTGTACAACAATGGACAATTTGGTTAAGGATATTGGGGTGGACCGTGTTGATTTCATCAAGGCAGACATTGAGGGAGCAGAGAGATTGATGTTAAGTGGAGCTGTAAATGTATTAAAAAAATTCAAACCAAAATTGGCTATTTGTTCTTACCACTTGCCAGATGACCCTGAAATTTTGAAAAAAATAATATTAGAAGCTAATCCTGAATATAAAGTAGAACATTGTCCAGAAAAAATTTTTGCCTGGTAACCTGTAACTAATTCAAAAATTAACCTACTCTCTCCTATGATGCTTCGGATGCAGTAAAGATAAGAAAAGGTCTGGTTAAATGGGTTCTTAATTGTTATGAAATATTAATATTGCAAGATTAAACCGAACATATAAGATTGAACATTCCGCTTATATTTTTGTATTTTGCAAGATAAAAAAACCCCAAACCTCCCTTGGCGGAATCGCAGTGACTCCAACGGGCAGGAGGATGGCAGAAGAATCAGAAAGAATGGACGAAAAAAAGGGCAGGCCTTAAGGCCTGCCCTCACTTGCTTGCTACCACCTGTTCTTTCTCACACTGAACTGTTTAAAAGAAGCTAAACAGCTGCATTAAAAATTACCAGCTTTTTCTCTTTTCGTCGAAATCCTTTACAAGCTCCCTCATCTTGCCGGAGAGCCAGAGAAGGGCAACAAGGTTAGGTGCAGCCATAAGTCCGTTCATGGTGTCGGAAAGGTTCCAGATGTTGCCGAGGAACCGTCCTCCTCCTCCTGCTGCTCCAACTACAACGACAACAATCCAGAGAACCTTGTAGATGGGAGTGATCTTGGGGCCAAAGATGTACCTGGCGCTTGTGTCGCCGTACCAGAACCAGCCCAGGATGGTAGAGAAGGCGAACATGGCAAGACCTATGGCGAGGGTCATTATTCCAACCTGGCCAAGTACAGTTTCGAATGCCGAAAGGGTAAGCTGGGCTCCTGTAAGATCCGGCTGGCTGGTGAGAACGCCGGTTACCAGTATTGCGGTAACGGTAAGGGTACAGATAACGATGGTGTCAAGGAAGACCTCGAAGAGGCCATAGGTACCCTGTCTGCAGGGGTGGTTAGTAACAGCAGTAGCGTGGACCATTGGGGCAGAACCGAGACCGGCTTCATTGGAGAATATACCCCTTGCCACACCTTTTGTAAGGGCCATCTTGATGGTCCATCCTGCTATGGCTCCTGGCATGGCCATTGGGTCGGAAAAAGCGTATTTAACGGCAGAAGACCAGGCCGGGATGATCATATTGCTGTTGAGGCCTATAACTACTATTGCGCCAAAGAAATAGAAAACTGCCATGAAAGGTACAAGGTAAGTGGTAACCTGTGCTATCCTTGTAATTCCTCCGATTATTACGAGGGCGACAAGGACAGCCACGACTATTCCTGTTACGTAGTGTGGGACACCGAAACTAAGGTTGATCGCTTCGGCGACGGAGTTGGCCTGGATGGCGTTTCCGATACCGAAGGAAGCGAACATGGCGAAGAAAGCGAAAAGCCAGGCAAGCCATTTCTGACCGGTTCCATGCTCCAGCACGTACATTGTTCCGCCACGCCAGTTGCCTTCTTCGTCTTTTCTCCTGAAGTGTACTGCAAGGGCAACTTCTGAGAACTTTGTGGTCATTCCGAATATTGCTGTGATAAGCATCCAGACAAGGGCACCAGGGCCACCCAGATGGACAGCCGTGGCAGCTCCTGCTATGTTACCTGATCCGAGTGTAGAGGCAAGGGCAGTTGCCAGGGCTCCAAAAGAGGTTATAGTCCCCTCTCCTTCAGCTTTTTTCCCAAGGTTTCCAAAAACTTCAGTGAACATCAGTCCGAAATAGCGCAGCTGAGGGAAACCAAGTACTACGGTAAGATAAACACCTGTCCCCAGAAGCAGTGTTATCATCCAAGGTCCCCATACTATTCCGTTAACGATGCCATTAATTCTCATAATGGCTTCCATTTAAAAATCCCCCCCTAAAAATTGATGACAAAACAAATAAAACAAAAACGCAAAAGCAAGACAGGTGGAAAGATCAGGTATGTTGAAAAAAGGTAGCAAGAAAGGAAACTTTTTAACTGAAAGGACAGCTTATCTTGAGGCAAAAGCCTACAAGACAGCTGAATAGATCACCCCCCTTGATCCAATAATCTTTCTCAGTATATTAATTATAAGGTACCATTACAAAAAAATAAATCAAACTCTGTATACTAAATAGTGAAAATAATATCAAATTTAGCTGAAAAATCTATTTTTGTCATCATTGCGGTGAATCCAGACCTTTTATTCTGGAGGTAAACAGGTTAGTTGTTTTGTAAGTTAAAAGAGTGTATTGTAAAATAACAGTAAAGTCCCTTAATATTTATCATTAAGTAGATGAGAAAGTATGGAGGTTAAAAAGAACCCCCTTAACAGGATATCTCTTTCTATATGTTCAAGCCTGGACGTACAGGAAATGATTGATAACTTCCTGACGGCCTGCAAAGAAGATCTGGGTTGTGATATTGTTGCCCTGATTGAGTGCAGTAAATCCCAGATATCCTTTCATAATATCTCCTGCCATCCCCGTAACGAGAGTACTCTTAATAACATATCGGAAATCATCTCCCTTCTGGGGGATCTTCAGGATTTTGACTGTGATAACAGAGTTAAGGGAATGTATTATCAGGGCATAACCGACTATAACGTTGTTTTTTACGTGTTTTCCCTTCCGGATACGGGATTTCTTGTCTTTGTATCACCATCTCTCCTGACAGATCCCGTTACGATCTATCTTCTGAAGGACTTGATCAACAGGTTCGAACTGTCCTGCAGTATGTGCAGAGAAATAAGCCTGCTTCGAAAAAGGGTCTCCACCTGTATGTCAGAGAAAGAAAGACTGAACATTGCTGTTGAACGTCTCGAGATAGCGATGAAGGTTTCTGGCACGGGTGTTATAGAGTTCATTGTCCCAGGTCGTAAGTTGTTCATTGGTCCTTGTGTTTACAAACTTCTTGGGTTTGAACCATACGAATTTCCACCTGTTATTGAAAAATGGAAGGAACTCGTTCATCCAGAAGATATGAACAGGGATTTTTGTTCAAAGATATTCCTTGAAGGCAGCAAAGATATATACGAAACCAGTTACAGGGTAAAGAATAAGAAGGGACAGTGGATATGGATAGAGTGCAAATCTTCTGTAGTTGACAGGTCGGATTCCGGAAAACCCTCAAGGATTATTTGTTCCGTTAGAGATATTACGATGAAAAAAGCATCCCGACAGCAGTTGCAGGTCCTCTTCAAAAACCTGTATTATTCAGCCAACAATGATCACCTTACAGGCCTGTTCAACCGGCAAAGGATAACAGCCATCCTTGACGAAGAGATGGACAGGGCAGCCAGGTATCAGACACCTATGTCTCTGATAATAATGGATATTGATTATTTCAAGGATGTTAACGACAGATTTGGGCATCAGATGGGTGATCGTGTACTTGAACAGTTTGCGGAAATACTTCGTTCAAGGGTAAGACGCACTGACAGAATAGGCCGTTGGGGAGGTGACGAATTCATCATAGTTGTCATCGGTGATGTAAAAAGTGCTTCACTTCTGGCGGAGGATCTCAGAAAAACAGTGGAAGAAAGTGATTTCAATATCCCCTTTAAAGTTACCATCACCCTGGGAATAACTTCCTGTAAACCCACGGATGACATGGACTTACTTGTAACAAGGGCAGATGAAGCTCTTTATATTGCAAAAAGAAAGGGAAGAAACAGCATAATTACCCTTATTTGATATCTATAATAGAAATACCTGGTCATTGCTGCCGGCACGGGTCACCAAAACTATCCTGTTTTTCTGAAAAAACCTTTTTTGGTCTTTTTGATCACCTTCTGGTCTTTGTATTCCCTGGTGTATGATCCGGTACCAAGATCCGAGGCAAGGGAACGTGCCAGTTCCTGAGCCTTTTCCTTATTTGTCATTGCGTTGAAGAAAGAGTATTTATTATTGCTGTAGAGAATATTTATGTGCCACATCTGTAAAACAAAACCGGGAAGGGGACTTTGGGAAATCCTGTATTCCAACTGGATCTGCCGGATCTGTGAAAAGTCGCTTTTTTTTCTTATTAGCGGGAAAAAGGGGCCCCACCACAACATGAATTTTCTCGAGGTGTAGTAGATATAAATACCCGGGTATTGAAAAAGAATAACTGCTGCGTAAAAACCGAAGATCATGAGAGGCCAAAGGCGAGGATCAAAACTGAAAGTTCCAAACATGCCGGCGAAGCCTGCAAAAAGGGCTATGATGGCATAAAAGTTTTTACTGTAATTAATGTATTTTATTATCCTAATTCCGGGATCAAATTTTCTCTTCAAATTAAAGGCCTCCCTTATGGAGATACCACAGAACTTTCTCTCTTTATTAATATGGTATGTAAAATATACCCCTTCCTCTGCCTGAAGCATATAGTTCTTCAGGCCTATATTACTTGAACGAAAAGTCCCGGTCATTTTGTGCGTAAGGTCTCGCCTGTAATGACTTCCTGGTCCCTGTCGCAGTATTTCAGAAATGATATTATCTAAAATAGAAAACAGCAGATAATAATTCAAAAAAAAATAAAGGCAAAACCATCGTGAGGTGGTGACGCAAAGCCACGGGTCCTCTCTAAAAAGAGGCGATAGCCGGGTTGCCAGGAAGTTTATCCTGTATTTAAAGGCATCCCGCTCAAGACCCGGGATGCCTTTAAAAATGGCAGCAGGAGGTTTTTGATCATGAACAGAAGGATTGAACATAATTACTCTCCGGATCCTGAAAGGATGGCCATTTTCTGTAGCAATATAGAGGGAATGGGATTATTAATGAATGTTTTTTCTAAAAATGATATGGACCCTGTGCTTAAAAATTCAGGCGCAAACGGAGAGGATGGAGAAGAAGATTCCGAGGATAAAGAAGGGAACGAAGAAGATCCTGTCCCCTTCGATCCAAGGGATTAGTTCAGTAAGAGACTGGAGCTTTGTTCTGGTCTTTTATATATACGGAAAATATTGTATTCATTAAGGTCCCGGTTTTGACACCGGGGCCTTCTCTAATTGTTATAATGGGCAGATTTTTATATTATAATAAAAAAATACTGGGCAAAAGATGTCTTTTATTGGAGGGAAATTAACAATGGAAATTCGAAGGATCCACTCCAAAAAGGTGCCTGCACCAAGGGGTGCCTATTCCCAGGCAATAGTTATGGGAGATCTACTTTTTTCCGCAGGTCAGCTTCCTGTTGACCCTGATACGGGAGATTTTGTCAGGGGTAGTGCCGGGAAACAGGCGGAAAGGATACTTGAGAATCTGAAGGTACTCCTCGAGGACAGCGGTAGTTCAATGGAGAAGGTGGGTAAGGTAACAGTCTATCTCAGGGACGTAAAGTACTGGGATGAGGTAAATGAGGTATATTCCCGCTATTTCGCTAAAGAGAGGCCACCTGCCCGTACAGTCCTGAGCGGTATAGATATCCATTTCGGACTTGATGTAGAAATGGACCTTGTGGCGGAAGCAGGATCGGAATAACAACAGGGAGGTGTTCGGTTAAATGCTAAAGTGCTCAGCATGTTCAAAAGAGTATAACGAGTCATCCCTGCTCTGGAGATGTCCCTGTGGAGGTTATCTGGTCCTTGAGGAAGAGGATCCAGTTTCTTTACCGGGATCGTTGGATTCTCGCTCCTTTTCGCAGTGGCGCTACAGGGAGATCTTACCTGTAGCTGAAGACCGTAATATAGTCTCCATGGGTGAAGGCCTGACCCCTGTGGTCTCCCAGAAATGGAGGAACCGGAATGTCCTGTTCAAGCTGGATTACCTTTGTCCAACCGGATCATACAAGGACAGGGGCATTTCTCTGCTTGTAAGCAAGTTGAAAGAACTTGGCGTGGACCACCTGGTGGAGGATTCTTCTGGAAATGCGGGGGCTTCCATGGCGGCCTACTGTTCAAGAGCAGGCATTTGTTGCGAGATCTTCGTTCCGGAATATACATCTCCCGGTAAATGCGTACAGATCGAGATGTACGGAGCAAAACTTAAACGGATAAAAGGTTCGAGGGAGGATACTACAAGAGTTGCGGAAGAGGCTTCGAGTTCCCGTTATTATGCAAGTCATAACTGGAGCCCCTATTTTGTACACGGAATAAAATCCCTTGCCTATGAAATACACGAACAGATCGGGGATTTTCTTCCTGACCACATAGTGGTACCGGTGGGCCAGGGGAGCCTTGTAATGGGACTTTTTCAGGGTTTTTCTGAACTGAAAAGGGCGGGGAGGATAAAGGATATTCCTTCGTTGATAGCAGTTCAGTCATCGAGATGCGCTCCGCTGTTCAAGGCCTGGAAAGAAGGACTCAACCGGCCTTTTGCCATAAAAAAGCAGGAAACCGCTGCAGAGGGGATTAGCTCTGCCGATCCGGTAAAAGGTGATGTTGTTATTGGCAATGTGAAAGAGAGTGGAGGAAAGTTTGTCACAGTGGATGATTCCCAGGTGTGGAGCTCTCTTTATGACCTGGCTTGTGCAGGGTTCTATGTTGAACCCACCAGCGCCGTTGTTGGAGCAGCCCTGGATACCATCCTCACGGATGGAACGGTGAAAGAATCTGCCACTGTAATGGCTATTCTCTCAGGAAGCGGCCTTAAGGCAACAGAAAAGATATTACACCACCGGCAGTCAGAAAAAGCCCCGGGAAAGTGATAGTTCCGGAGCTTTTTTCTACTGTCTCGTGCTACTGCCATAATTTATTTTACTGGCTCGTAGATATCAAGCTGGCTTGCATCTCTCATTTCTTTTAAAAGAGGTACATATTTTTTGAAATGAGATGTATTGAAATGTTTTTCCAGGGAATCCATGTTCTCCCATTCTTCTATAAAGGTCAGGACATTTTCCTTATCCCTGTTTCTGTAAAGATCGTAGGATATGCAGCCTTCCTCTTTTTTCGTATCTTCTGCAAGTTTTAATGCCATTTCCGTGTATTCCCCAAGTTTTGAGAATTTGACCTCTGCTCTGGAAACTACTTTTATCAATAGTTATTCCTCCCCGCGAATTAAGTAGTTATGCAATTTTTCCATTTAAAATATATTACCACATGGAAAATATAAAACCTCCCGAAAAATAGAGTATAAAGATACTGACCATATTTGTTATTGCTTTTATTGCTTCTTTTTTTTGTTTTATCTACTTATTTAGACAGGTTTTGAAATAATATGGTAAAATATAAACACTTGTTTGGTATTGCTTGTATACAATATTCTTGTTTTTTGTCGGCGTTTATGTTATGATGAACTGTTAGTTAATTTTGTGTGAGTTTCTTTTTTGAACGTAACCTGAATCTTTTAGCAGGTTCGACTATCCGAGGTCCTTTCATTTTTCTGTCTTTTTATAGAGACCAGTTTCACATTGTACTTTTGTACATTCTTTGTTTTATTGAGAATCTTTTCGAACACACACATCAATTACATTAAGCAAGGAAACAGTTAAGGGGCCGGATAGATGTCAGCTTGTTGGACCTGTTTACTGCTATTGGAGGTGAGAACATTAATATCGGGCTTTTTCTGCAATACTATCATGGACGTATGATAGCTGAGCTTGTACGCCACTTGTTAATCGTATTCATAAGTATCCCATGTTCGATCATTTTCAGTGTACCCATCGGTATATATATATCTACCAGGCCAAGACTTGCAAGATATGTCATATATATCGCGGGCATACTTATGACTATTCCCAGTCTTGCCCTTTTTGGATTAATGGTCGTGATCCTTGCTCCTTTCAATGCCGGGATCGGTATGGTTCCAGCCATAATAGCGATAACCATGTATTCTCTTCTGCCTATTACCAGGAACACCTATACTGCTATCAATAATGTACCTTACGGTGTTATCGATGCAGCAAGGGGAATGGGGCTTTCAAAAAAACAGATATTGTGGAAGATCAAGTTACCATTGTCAGTTCCCGTTATTATGGCAGGAGTCAGAACATCTGTCGTCCTGGGAGTCAGCGTGGCGACTTTCGCTTCACTTGTTGGAGCTGGAGGTCTGGGATATTTTATTTTTTCAGGGATAAGCAGGGCCAACCTGGCAATGGTAAGTGCCGGGGCTATACTGGTTTCTATTCTGGGAATAGCTGTTAACTACCTGTTTATGTGGCTGGAGATTCTCATTACACCGAAAGGGCTTAAGCTAGACAGGTAATAGGAGGTATCGACTATTGATAGAGATAAAAGACGTTACAAAGAAATTTGGCGACAAGGCAGCTGTCAATAATCTTAACTTAAGTCTTCCCGAGGGTTCCATAACCATGCTTATAGGTCCTTCGGGTTGTGGAAAGACAACGACATTGAGAATGATCAACAGGCTTATCGAGCCTACTTCAGGAGATATTCTGATTAAGGGCAAGTCAATAAAAAGCCTTGATCCTGTGATTCTAAGAAGAGAGATCGGATATGTGATACAGGAGGTGGGGCTTTTCCCTCATTATTCCGTTTTTGACAATATTGCCCTTGTTCCCAGGCTGTTGAACTGGAAAGAGGAGGAAATTAAAAAAAGAGTCGGAGAGCTTCTCGAGCTTGTAACCCTTAATTCCGGCTATGCAGATAAATACCCTCTCCAGCTTTCCGGTGGAGAGAGGCAGAGGGTTGGTATCGCAAGAGGGCTTGCAGCAGATCCTGATGTACTTCTAATGGATGAACCCTTTGGAGCCATTGATCCTATCAATCGTGAGGTCCTTCATGAATCCTTTCTTGATATTCAGGAAGAGATCAAAAAAACAATAGTCTTTGTTACACATGATATTAATGAAGCGATAAAACTTGGTGACCGTCTGGCCATTATGAGAAATGGAGAACTTGTCCAGTTCGATTCTGTCGAGGAGATCCTTGAAAATCCTGAGGATGAGTTTGTTGAAAATCTGCTTGGAAATGACAGGAACCTGAAAGCCCTTTCCCTTAGGAAGGTCAAGGACTGTGCTTCTTCTACGGGATTTGTGAAGGTTACTGAGGATGATTCAAGGGATAAAGTAAGAGAAATGATGAAAGATAAAAAAGCTTCTGCCTCATATCTTGTCGATGGAAAGGGCAAACTGCTGGGAAGATATGTATACAAAAAAACAGGCAGGGGTAAAACTGCTGAAAGAGGTCTTTACCTGGAAGATGCTCCCGCTTTTCTGGACAGAAATGTCAATCTTACGGAGTCTCTTTCAAGGATGCTTGAGGCAGGAGAGAAGGTTCTTCCTGTAGTTTCGAAAAGAGGTAAGTTTATGGGTGTAATAAGTCTTTCCGACATTTTTGCACAGGTAGAACAGGTTGAGGGA
>Ga0102925_1001618_pt1 | contig 12470 bp, 8 predicted proteins | sample SalPonR1_A_D1_MG_FD_78216 | JGI IMG/M metagenome (GOLD analysis project Ga0102925, IMG submission 78216) | Salt pond soil microbial communities from South San Francisco under conditions of wetland restoration - Salt Pond MetaG R1_A_D1_MG | ecosystem: Environmental > Aquatic > Marine > Intertidal...
GGCCTAGTTTGGTAGATAATTTTAAATTATTTCTTTGCTTCAAAATATTGAAAAGCATCAATAATATCCAGATAGACCCCGTCAAAACCTGAATTTATAATTTTATTCAGGTAGGAGTCTTCATTGCCGTAAATAAGCTTTTTCCAATCGGCATTCCAGTAGGCTATCTTGAAATTACCTTTCCAGTGGGGATTTTCTTCAACCAACCAAGTTGGTGACTCGGTATGCCAGGTATCTCCCCAGTAATACCTGTAATCTTCTGCCTCACCTATAGACATATATGCGATCACAAGGCGATCTCCACCGTTCTTTTTCTTTTTTAATTTCTGAATTTCATCCGAAGTAAAGGTTTTTTCATTAAAAAAGAGATCTAAAATAATAAGGTCGTAGTTAGTAAAAGCAAGTTCAGAAATTAGTTCTTTTTTCGTGGAATATTCATTGTAATTAAGCAGGTATAGGAAGTTTTTGACTTCTGAAATATTGTTTATATCTGCCTTGTTTTCATTATATATGGAAGATGAGGGGATTAAATTCAATTCTCTCCTGGGAGCTGCAAATGAAATATAGTTTTTCTCTTCATTAAGATTATAGGAATGCTTTATAGCTTCTGGAGCAAGGCAATAATCTGTTACCAGTATTTTTTTATAATTGGTCTTAGCGAAATCCAGGTGTTTTTTTAAATAAATATTATCTGCTGAAGGCGTAAGTTTATCAAATTCAGGATAGCCATAAAAAAGATCTTCCTGTCCCACTGCATCTATAGCATCTAAATAGTCTATGGCAGGAAGCTTATTTGTATTTAATATAAGCTCAATACCATTTTGGGGAACAACTATAAAATTAGAATTTTCAGCTTTTGCAGCTTCACTTATCTCAATTACAAAACTCCTCATTTGCTGACGATAATCTATAGCATCTTCTAATTCCTGAGCTGCAATTTTTTGGCAGCAAAACAATAAGCAAGATAGAATAAGAGGGGATAAGCGCAGTAAATTCATTTAAGTATTGAATTTTTTTCAAAGATATATGAATTTAAAGTATCATTATTTATTGATTTTGGAAATATTTCTTTGAGAGGAAAAGACTTGTAGAATTTTCCAGCTTTATACTGTCAAGTGTCTGATTTTTAATATATTTTTGGCCGCAATAAAAATAATAATGGCGAAACCATCTGTAATGCTAATTTTAGAAGGAACCTACCCTTTTAACGGAGGCGGCGTATCTACCTGGGCACATCATTTATGTAACCGGGTTGGTAATGTGGATTTTAAGTTATATTCTATAAACGCGTCTTTTGAAAAAGAGACAAAATATGAATTAAGCGAAAATATAAGCGAAGTTATACAGGTGCCCCTTTGGACACCCGATGAACCTTATGATTATATTAGTTACGGTGAGGAATATTATAAAACCGTGGCTAAAAAGGAATGGACTACCGATGAAGTTGTAGCGCAAAAATTTATTCCAATTTTTAAAAGCCTTCTAGAGTTTATTTACAGCGAAGATCAGCAAATTGAAGATTTGGATATAATTTTTCATCAGTTATGGTTCTATTTTGAAGATTACGACTATAAAGAAACCATGAGAAATCGGCATGTATGGACTACTTATAGGGATACCCTCGCTAAATTTATTATTGGAGAACGTAACCCCGATGCCTCTTTAATAGATATCACTATTGGTCTAAGATGGATTTATAGATTCTTAATTCCACTGGCCATAACAAATATTCCAAAAGTAGATGTTGCGCATCTAACCTTAAGTGGTTTCCCACTTATTCCCGCACTTATTGCCAATTATAAGTATGGAACTAAAATCATGTTAACCGAGCACGGGGTATTTATAAGGGAAAGATTACTTGCAATTAACAAATCGGAATATCCGTATTTTTTGAAAAGTCTGCTGATTCGATTCTCTGAAGCTATTGCTCGTTTGGCTTATTATAAGGCAGATGTTATTATTTCGGTAACTACGTTTAACCAAAAATGGGAAAAATGGTATGGGGCAGATCCTAAAAAATTTCAGATTATATACAATGGTATAGATCCTGAAGTTTTTAAACCCGGGCCTAAACCTTCGCATTTGAAAGATGTTCCCACGGTAGTTGCTTTGGCCAGAGTTTTTGAATTGAAAGATATTATTACAATGATAAAATCTTGCGCGGTGGTGAAAAGGAGTATTTCTAATGTTCAATATTTGGTCTATGGAGACGACGAGGCCGTGCCGGAATACACCAAAGAATGCCTGGAATTAATAGAAGAATTAGGCCTGCAAAAGAATTTTAAATTTATGGGACCAAGGAGCAATCCCCAAGAGATATTTCTGGATGGTGATATCTCGATTTTAACTTCTATTTCAGAAGGTTTTCCCTATACAGTTATAGAATCTATGGGTTGCGGAATTCCAGTTGTTTCTACCGATGTTGGTGGAGTTAAAGAAGCGCTTGACGACAGCTGCGGATTTACCTGTAAACCAAAAGATGCCGAAGAGATTGGAGCTAATGTTACCAAATTGCTGCTGGACGAAGATCTTCGAAAGACAATGGGGAAGAATGCAAGAGAAAAGGTTTTGAATAATTTCACTTTAAATAAATTTGTTGGAGAATACGAGGACGTTTATAGCGAGATTATGAAGACCGAAAAGATTAAACCTAAATTAGCTGAGATTCAAGATTTTTCCTGAGAATGAATAAAGATCAAATTAAAGCTATAGCCAAACTTGTAGTTGCTGTTAAAGAACGTAACGGGAAGCCTGTAAACGTTCATGTAGTAGCTGCCAATATAGAATCCTTTGGTATAAGGGATGTAGATGTTAAAAAAGATTATGGTTTTGAAGATATTCTGCAACTATCAAAATATATTTACAAAGCCTACGATGCCATAACCCTGGCAAATCTTAAAAATAATAACCAGCGTATAGCCGAAGCGGAAACCTTTAAACGACTTGCGCTAACCGATTATATTACCACCAAGAATACCAAGCGGTTTATTGCTGATTACAGCTCTGGCCTTATCCACTTATTTCCCGTTTTCTTGCAGGTAGCTTCTATCATTATGTTTGGATTCTCCCTATGGACCTATTCTAAATTCAATAACCTCCAATCAACAGCGGTCGTTTTGGGGGTAATCTTTGGCTTTATTTTAACTGGCGGCTTCGTTCAGGTTATTGGTAAACAGGTTTCTTATTACTGGTACAATAAGGACTACCACATGGCGAGCTATTCAACAAGAAAGATTATTCTAAATGGTACCCTTACTATCATTGGTTTCTTTATCTTTTCTCTGCTGGTAAACTTAGTTGTACCTCTTTACACTTTCCTTTTTGTGACAATTACTTTCTTATATGCGCTTTCTATTGGATTCTTACTGCTTGTATTGGCCCCTCTATATGCCGTAAAGCAACGATGGATGCTTTCTTTGAGTGTTTTTATAGGAACTGCTGTAGCGCTATCATTGCACTGGTACACCCCAATACATCCTTACTTTGTGCACTGGATTGGAATTCTTACTGCTTCTTTAATTTCGGTAGGGTATCTTTATTTCTTTTTTAGATACAAGCTTCAGGAAAACAAAGCTGTAAAGAAGAAACCCAAGGTTATGCTTTCCCTGTATAGAAATTTCAATTATTTCTTCTATGGTACATTTCTCTTTATTTTCGTTTTCCTGGACAGATTAGTAGCCTGGTCTTCTACCTTAAATCGAGAGATCCCATATATTATTTATTATGAGAAAGATTATGAGATAGGAATGGACCTGGCAATTCTAATTTTCTTTCTGCTTGGAGGGGTAATGGAATATGCAATTCATTCGTATATAAGACATATGGATTTTCATCAATTAGATACCAAATACTCCCAGTTTCAAAGTTTTAATGAGAAAATGAAAAAGATGTATTTCAAGCATCTACGTCTATTTGGGATTAGTGCACTTGGGATTGCTGTTTTTCTATATTTTTTAATTACCCAGCCCTGGGGATATTCTTCTGGTTTTGACGAAAGTCTGAGCCCTTTGAGTATTAGAGTGTGCATTTTGGGAAGTATTGGTTACTTATTTCTAAGTCTGGGAATGCTTAATGTTTTATACTTATATACCTTAGGGCAACATAGAAAACCGCTTGTGGCCATAATTATCGCCTTTCTGTTAAATAGCCTTATAGGAATTCTGCTTAGCAGATGGATTTCTTACGAATATAGCGTGGTAGGAATGTTGGTAGGATCCTTTGTCTTTATGCTATTTACGACAAGAGAAACTTATAGTTTCTTTAAAAATTTAGATTATTACTATTATGCATCTTATTAGATTTTTTATGATAGCAGGCGCAATATGTTTAAGTACTGCACAGGCAGTTGCCCAGGAACTTACAAAAGAAAAGCAGGTGCTTTTTACTTACGGTGATTTCTATCCTAAAGATGTTTCCGGTTACGAAATAGTGGTTCTTGAAAGTGCTCATTTTGATAGTGAAGATATCGAGATTTTAAAACAGCAGAACAATACGGTGCTAGCTTACGTAAGTTTAGGTGAAGTCAATGAATCTGCAGCTCATTTTCCACATTTAAAAGATTTTACCCTGGGAAGAAATAAATTATGGAATAGTCACATCTTAGATATTGAAAGTGAAAAAACCCGGGAATCTTTAATGAACATTTTTGAATATAATATGAAAAAGGGGCTTGATGGGATGTTCCTGGATAATATAGATAACTATACTGTTTTTGGACCAACGCCTGAAAAAATACAAGCTCTTTTAGATTTTTTACAAACGGTAAAAATTACTTTTCCAGAGATTTATTTAATGCAAAACGCTGGAATTTCTATAATTGAGGATACACACCCCTATATTGATAGCGTCGCTAAAGAAAGTGTGGTAACAGATTTTGATTTTCAAAATAAGAAATATCAATTGCGGGAAGAAAAGGTATATACCAGTTTATTAAATGAACTTAAAAAAGTTTATACTAACTATCAGGTACCCGTAATTTTAATTGAATATGCCGATACCAGGAAACTTAAAAAAGCAATAAAACAAAAATTAGAAGAAAACCCCTGGACATATTTTATTGGGAAAATAGATTTGCAAAGTATTCCTGATAAGAACTGATATTATATATGTTTTTAGAGCCCTACCTACTTACCGGTCCATCAAGGATAATATTGTTTTTTGTATTAATTTTATTAATACATAGAATAATTTCTACCAGGGTTTCTGCGCAAACAGCACTTAATTTTCTTATACCAACCATAACACTAATCCTAGCTGCTGTACTCCTAGGTGGCTTTATCCTGGTACTCACTAAAACTTTTGACCTATTTGTAATAATATGTATAGTAATCGGGCTTATTACGCTCACTTTTATGAATCTTAAATTTACAAAATCAATAAAAAGTCAATTACAGAGAATATACACGCGTACTATTTTATATGGGGTCATTAAACTTGAAAAAAGAGAGAATTTCTTAGATAGGGGTAATATTAGAAAGCCTAAATATAAAAACAGGGAACATGGATTGTCTCAGTATCACAAGAACTGGCAGCTGGCAATAGGCTTTTTATTGCCATTAGTAACCTATATATCCAGAAGCTCCCTCTTTAAAGAAGATATATTTACGCTGTCTTATAACTGGTTTAATAAACTTGATTTAATTAATGGCTTATCCCTTAAAAACTGGTTTTTCCACCCAGGAGAAATGATGGGAGATTATTTGCTAATAAACCTTTATGCAAAATTAACCCACATTACTAATGCGGAAGCCTTACAATCTTTTGGACTTTTAGAATCTGCTTTACTTTCTTTAATTATTTATTGGGTTGTTTTTAAAATTTCGAGAAAACACGCTCCGGGAATATTAGCCGGTGCGAGTTTTGCTCTATTGTATTCTTTTCTTCCAATAAACATAGATCTACTCGCAGAGCATAAGTCGGTTTTTACCGCTCTTATTATTGCTGTTCCTACTATGTTTTTTGGCATTTTCCCGCAAGGTTTTCGTTTTAATCGAAAGTTAATATTCGGTTGGTTCTTTGCTCTTTTTATAACAATTATAATCCTGGATCTTTTTGTAGGACTTTTAATTATGCCTGCTTTTCTTATAGTTTTGTTCTGTTTTAAATTCCAGAATAATTTAAAGCAAGTATCTCAAATTATCTTTGCATATCTTTCTTCTCTTACCTTAATCGCGATTATATATGGAATTGCTGCATTTATTAAAGAGCAAGATTTTACTGCGTTTATTATCTCAAATCTCTTTTCTTTTGATGCTTACACCTACAACCCCAATCTGGTAGTTCCCTTTAAAGAGCTTATCTATTATTACCAGGTTGCCGGTATTGTTTTTCTTTTGATCACTATTTTCAAGTATATAAGAAAACCCCGTAAATGGCTTGCCAGTCTTATTTTTATAATTTTCATTAATATTTTATTTGGTCTTTATCATATAGATGAAGTTTTACTGGATTTGGATCTTCTAAGCCAGGTGCTTTGTGTTTTTATTCCTATTTTCTTCGGAATCGTACTAAATATTATAGTAAATATTCTTTCTTTTTTTAAAACACAAACCCGTTTGATCACCATTGTTGAAGTAACAAGCGGTGCCGTGGTTATTATAGGATTGGCAATTTTTACATTTCCGCCTTCGGCTTCTATAAATTTTCAAGCGAATAAAACTGAAAATGCAGTTTTTGAAGCTTATTCTGAAATACAATCAGCCAATTTACCATATTCTTATGCAGTAGTAAATTCACTTCCTTATTTTAGTTTTAGCAAAAACAGTCATTATTATTACAATTACGATTACTTCAACAAAAGTTATATACAGCGAGATAGAAGGTTTCATAGGTATAAAAATAACGCGCAATATCTTCAGAATAATCCAGATATAATTTTACCGGAAACAATGTTTGTTTTTATTTACAATAATCTGGAGGAAAGCAACGTAAGGAAGGGTGAATCACTCAAAAAGCAACAAGCAATAGCGCAAGAAAGGATTAACCTTTTAAAAGCTAAAAATAGAAATGTAAATGTTTATTATGAAAGCAATAGTTTAAAAGTTTACCAGATAGAAAATATACCTCGCTCCAGCAATATTAATGAACTGTTATATTGATGAAATTACAATTACAACTAAATTTATTAAAATATACTGCTTTGTTGATGCTCCTTGTTCTTATGGGATGCGCGATAGATGTTGAAGATTCCAGGCTTGCAGAAGATCATCCAAGGGTAATTTATGATAAAATGAGCGAAAATCCCCTGGTGACTTATATTTTGGAGCCAGGAGATGACTTAAGCTTAAATAATAGCAACCATATTAGAAAGACCCTTAACTACGCTAAAATTCCATACGGAGAAATAAACCGGGACAAATTTAATGAAGAACCTTCAGTATCAAATTCGGTAAAAGTGATAGTCGCGTATGATCTCGCTCCGCTAAACAGGGAGGCGATGAATTTTCTTATAAATTTTGTTGCCGAGGGAGGTCACATTTTTATTCCCAGCGTAGGAACAAATAAAAATTTTGGATTTTTAGCCGGTGTAAAAGATAATGCCAATTTTGAAATAAATACCACAGCCCAGGGATTTCTATTTAAAACAGATTTTATCCCGGCATTTAAAGGGAAGCATTATAAAAGCCTCACTACACATTATGGTTTGGAACAGAATAATTTTCGGGAAGATGTTGAGGTTTTAGCAACTTCTTTTTCAGAAGAAGATTATCCCTTAATTATTAAAAATGAAATTGGAGCTGGGTCGGTTATTTCTTTTAATACCGAACAATTTTCGGAAAAACAGGAGCGAGGATTATTCTTTGCAGCGATTTTGAAAGGTTTAGAAGGAGTGCCGTATCCGGTAGCCAATGCTTCCAGTATTATGTTAGACGATTTCCCTGCTCCACTATACGACGCGAAAATGGAACCTGTACAGTCTGAAATGGATATTAGTCAGGCGATTTTTTATTCTGATGTTTGGTGGAAAGATATGTTAAAGCTGGCAGAGGAAGAAGATATTGTTTATTCGGCTTATGTATGCTTCGATTATTCTAACCATACCTCTCCGCCTTTTAACTTTCCAGAATGGGAGAGATCAATTTTAAATGGAGCGAATGGGGCTGATAAATTGATGAAATCAATAAAAAATTCTGATCATGAAGTGGAGCTACACGGCTATAATCATGTTTCACTTACCCAGGCAGAATGGCCTAACAAAAGCTATATGGGGCTAAGTCTTCAAGCGGTTAAAAAGCGATGGGCTGCCCGAAATTATGGTAGATTACCAATTTCATATGTTCCTCCTTCAAATATTATAGATAGTACCGGTTTTATAGCTTTAGAAGAAAATATACCCAGTATTGTTTATAACGCCAGTATTTACCTTGGGGATTTTGAAGAAGGTGGAGACCGTGAATTTGATCCTGAACCATATAATTACCACTTTTTTAATTTTCCCCGGATTAGCAGTGGGTATGCAATGAATTCTGCTCGGGAATTCAACCAGCAGTCCTTATATCTTTATACCGGAATTTGGACGCATTTTATACACCCCGATGATATTTACCAAATTCCGGGGGATGAACCTTTAGAAAGCGCAGGAGATTATTCCTTGCGTAATATAAACAGTTATGGATGGAGAGTTTCAGAAGATGGCTCACCCGGACTGCTGCCAAGGTTTAGAAATTATATTAAAAAAGTAAAAGAAACCTTTCCTTTAATTCGGTTTTTAAAGGTTTCAGATGCGGCAAAAATCACAAAAAACTGGAGAGAAGATATTTATGAATTCTCAGAAACCGAAAATACTTTTCAGGTAGCAGCCCAGGTTGAAAATTCAGTAAATAGCGAGAACTTTTGGTTTGCTTATGTTTCAGAGGAAAAGCAGAACGAGATGCGAGATTATTTACGAAATAATCAAGTGAAATATACCAAAACTCCATTCCTGGACGGATTTCTTTTTAATATTCAGACTTCGAAAAAGCAGCTAAACCTGCCTAAGCTTAAAGATGAAAATCAAGGAAATTCACTAAGTTCACTACTGCAGGATTATAATTCTTATCTTTTGGTAAAACCTTCAGAAAACTTTGAAGATAGTGATGTTGGAAAAGAAATCACTGAATTGAAGTCCACAATAAAAGCAAGTGAAGATTACAATCGGGAAAACTGGTTAGAGTTATTTCAGTATTTGGGATGGGAAAACCGGCAGGATGAAATATGGCCATTATTAGAGCAAAAATATAGCAAAGATAAATCTTTGGTATATGTAAAACTTTCTTCAGAATTTACAACTCAAAGTGACTATCCTAACCTGGAAACCAGGAAGCGCTGGATGCTGAGACAAATAGACCTAGATCCCCAAAATGTTAAGCTTAGAAGGGATTTTATCGCATATTTTGGTAGTGATACCCAAGTGCAATTAAGCCGTGATGAATTATTAGAATTGATAAAAAATACTGAGTCAAGAGAGGAGAAGTTTAGTTATTTATTGCTGCTAAATGAAAAGTATCCCGAAGCTGCTCTAAATTTAGTGATGGACATAGAACCTTGCAGGGAAGATTTCAAACCCTCTGCTTCTACGATTTCCTGGATTTTTGCTGATGCTCAGTTTTTTAATAGAGCTATTTCATGGTCAAAATGCAGTGAGGAAATTGATGAAGAATCGGTGATGAATTGGCGCTTGCAATCTGGGGAATATAAGTTTTTAAAGGAGAAGAATTTTCCGCTGTATATAGAATATCTTATTGCCGATAATGATAAAAAAGCAGCCATGGAATTGCTGGAAATTGAAACCTGTAGAGAAGATCTTAAGCGTTTAGCTCCCACAATTGCTTATACTTACGCCGGGCAGGGGAGTTTTAGAAAAGCACTGGAGTGGTCGGCTTGTGCAGCCAGTTTCCCAGTGATAGATAGGATGCAGTGGTTATATGAGCTGAAAAACTATAGCAAGGTTGAAGAGATATATGCGAATTATTCACAAAGAAAAAATCCGGGAGAAAAGGAAGATGTTCAGGTATTTATGGCAGAATTTTACCTGGGGCGTGGCGATATCACTACGGCTTGGGAAATAGCATCTAAATTACCAAATTCAGCCGATAGAGAAAGATTAAGAAGGCAACTTAATAAAGACGTAATTTATTTAAATTCAGATCAAAAACGATTTTTGTTAAATGGATATGCTTCACTTTTTTATCCGGAAGTGGCACGAGAAATAAAGAAAGATTTAAGGGTAACCGAAGGCGATTTTCTCAAACTAGGAAGCAATATTATTAGTGATAGGTTAGATCCTACTTCTTTTGGGACAGAAGCTATTTATGTCGTTCGAGATAAAAAACTACATCAGCATCAATTTGGAATAAGTCAATACAATGCCTATGCTATTCCTTTTCAGGAAGGATTTGAAAATAATGTAGATGAACAATTATACGGCTTAATTTACAGGTTTAAATCGCGTGAAAGAATAGAAAAGCTTAATTATGGTTTTGGTAGCCTGTTGGAATTTAATGATGCCGGGAAAGCTTATCTTCATTTACATGCTTCGGCATCTATCGCTAAAGATAGTTTATATAGTTCATTTCAATTTACCAGAAAACCGGCAATTACAGGGCCCGCTTACGCCTTAGATATTTATCAAACCCAATTAAATATTTACGAAGAACTTCAGTTTAAAGAGAAATTCCAGGCTGTGCTCTACCTGGAAGGGAATCATTATAGTGACGATGTGCAAGATTTACAGGCTTTAACCAGTATTTCTATGGATATTAAGCTGAATAAAAGATCGAAATTCAGACCTTATTCTGAATTTTCTGGAATGCTCGGAAATTCCAGCAGACCCAGCGGTTATCCTTACTGGACCTTAGATGAGCGCTTGTATGGCGGAATGGGTGTGGCTTATGAATATGAGAATAAACAGAACTTTTGGAAGATTAATCTGGACGCCGGATATTTTCTAGATACTTTTTCTGATGAGTTTCAGCGATACCGGGGTAATGTGGTGTGGCCGGTTTCAAAATACCTTCATTTCAATGCCCAGGCTGAATTTTACACGCTGAAAAACTTTTATTCTAACAACTTTACTTTTGGCTTAAAATATTTTCTAAAAGATAACTAAGGATTTATTTTAAAGGAGGCTGAATCTTTATCGAAAATGATTAAACCTTCAGGAAAAACTGTAGAGAATGCGGCAGATTCCAGGAGTTCTTTTGGAGAACCCGTGGTAACCTTCTTATCCTGCATTAAAATAATCTTATCGCAAAGTTGAATAGCAAGATTTATCTCGTGGGAAGCGAAAACAATGGCTTTATTAGTTTTTCGGGTAAGCTTTTTTAGCAATTTAAGGACATAAGCTTTATGGTACAAATCTAAATGCGTGGTTGGTTCATCTAAGATAACCAGGGGCGTGTTTTGCGCAATGGCACGAGCTATTAATACTTTTTGTAATTGCCCATCGCTTAACTCGTAGCATTTCTTGTTTTGCAAATCTTCAATCCCGACATTTTGCAGGGATTTTTTAATTTGGCGAAGATCGTTTTTGCTTAGGCGGCCTATCCAATTGGTATAAGGTTGCCGGCCGAGAGCCACCAGTTCAAAAACACTTAAATTTTTAGAAATGGGTTGTTCTGTAAGTACAAGACTCACTAAAGAAGCGAGTTCTAAAGAATCGATTTGCTGAATTTGTTCATTTTTCACCAATACTTTTCCCTTTAGCGCATCCTGAACTCCGCTTAAGGTGCGTAAAAATGTAGATTTTCCAACACCATTCACACCTATAACTGCAACCAATTCTCCCTGGGTTACTTCAATATCAATGGCTTCAGCGATAATGGTTTTTTCAGTTTTAGAACTGTAACCAATGTCGAGATTAATAGTTTTTAGGATGCTATGTTGTTCGGGTTGATCCACTTTCAGAATAAAAATTTACGTTTACGAACCAATAGCCAAATTACTACCGGTGCTCCAATTAACGAAGTTATCGCATTTATAGGTAAAGTATATTCTTGCCCCGGCATTTGAGCCGCAATATCACAAATTAGCATAAGTGCCGATCCTCCCAAAATAACGGCCGGAACCAAAATTCTATGATTGTTTACGGGAATTATCTGCCTTATTAAATGCGGGACCGCTAAACCTACAAAAGCAATGGGGCCGGCAAAAGCAGTAATACTTCCGGCAAGTAAGCTGGTAGCAATAATAATTATAAGTCGGTTTCTTTGAATACTTACCCCAAGGCTTTTTGCATATTGTTCACCAAGAAGTAGGGTGTCGAGATTTTTTATACAGGAAACAGCGAGAACCAATCCAACTAGCCAAAACATTGCAAGTATCCCGACTTCATTCCAGGAAAGATCGCCTAAACTTCCAAAGGACCAGAAAATATATTGTTGTAATTGCGCTGCGGGACTAAAATAAGAAAGTACACTAACTACTGCTGCAGTTAAACTGGCAAACATTAGACCGATTATTAAAATAGCCATGGTGTCTCTAAGCCTTATTGA
>Ga0102925_1001619_pt1 | contig 12468 bp, 8 predicted proteins | sample SalPonR1_A_D1_MG_FD_78216 | JGI IMG/M metagenome (GOLD analysis project Ga0102925, IMG submission 78216) | Salt pond soil microbial communities from South San Francisco under conditions of wetland restoration - Salt Pond MetaG R1_A_D1_MG | ecosystem: Environmental > Aquatic > Marine > Intertidal...
GCACTGTTCATCACCAGGGTGATCTGCGGGCCACGACTGCGGTAGTTGTCGTAGACCAGCCAGGCGCCGATCAGGATGGCCACCAGGGGGACGATCCAGATCGGCGAGAGCCGTGCCTGGGGGGTGGCACGGGCGCGGTGGCTGTCCCTGGCGGGCGCGTCGTGGGTCTCGGTCATCGCGGGCTTCCTTGTGCGGAGTGTGACTCACGTGGCAGGGGTGGGTCCCAGAGCAGTCTCGGGTCGAAGGTCATGGCGGCGAGCATGGTGCTGACCACCACGGCACCGAAGGCCAGGGCGGCGGGTCCCGGGGTGATCGACATCAGCGCACCGGCGCGGATCAAGGCCACCAGGATGGCCACCACGAAGACATCGACCATCGACCAGCGGCCGATGAATTCAGTCAGGCGGTAGAGACGGGTACGGGTCACGGCGCTGAGCTCATCGCTGCGCTTGGCCACCAGGCACAGCCACGCCAGGGCGACCAGCTTGCCCACCGGGACGATCACGCTGGCCACGAAGATCACCACCGCGATCGGCCAGGAGCCCATCTGGATCAGCTCCACGACCCCGCCGATGATGGTGGAGGGGCTGGCATCGCCCAGGCTGGTGGTGGTCATGATCGGATAGAGGTTGGCCGGCAGGTACATCACCGCGGCGGCAGCGAGCAGCGCCCAGGTGCGCTGCAGGCTGTGAGGCAGGCGGGCATGCAGGGGCTCGCTGCAGCGTCGGCAGCGACCGTGGCCGTCGCCGTCCAGGCGGTTGACCAGCCCGCAGGTGGCGCACCCGGCCAGCCCCTGGGGCGCGGCGGGCGCGCCGGTGCGGGCTCCTTCCGGGGCGAGGGGTTCGCCGGCCAGCGAAAACCACATCCAGTCGGCGTCCAGTGACTGGGTGGTGAACAGCAGCAGCAGGGCGAAGGCACAGAAGGCCCAGAAGGCGATACCCAGCTCGATCTGAGCCATGCCGGCGACCTTGATCAGGCTCACCAGGGCACCGACGATAAAGACGTCGGCCATCATCCAGGGGTGAAGGTGGGAGAGTGAACGGGCGATGCTGCGGCTGGCCGGCAGCGGTTCCTGGCGCAGCAGGCCGAGTTGCAGCCAGATCACCCCGGCCAGGTAGACGGCGGGCAGCACGGCGATGGTCAGCAGGACGGCGATGGCCACCAGCGGCTGGTCGAAGCCGATCAGGGTGGTGGCGGTCTGGGAAAGCTCGATGCGGTTGCCGATACCGCTGACGGTGAAGCTGACGAACGGGAAGGAGACCGCCAGTGCCAGGGCCACCAGGGCGGCTACGGCCAGCGCCATGCTGCGCTGCGCCGGCCGGTGATGGCGGCTGGCCAGGGTATGACCGCAGCGCGGACATTCGGCCTTCTCTCCGGCGTGCAGCGGCGGCAGCGCTACCAGCCAGTCGCACTCATGACAGGCTCGCAGCCGTCGGCGTGAGGTACGCGTCTCCGGTGGCAAGCGATCCACCAAGGGTTCTCCCCGAGGCAGGGTGGGGGCGCGAATGGTGAGCCTGGGCACCGCGATGGGGTCTCCTCGAGCCGAAACATGGCGAAAAGTCAGTGTGGCACGTTGACGAAAGCGACACCATATACAAGCATGCGGTCCTGAATATTCCCGAGGAAACGACATGTTACTTCCCGCCTTGGCGGTTCTGGCAGGCCTTGTCCTGCTGGTGTGGAGCGCCGAGCGCTTCGTTGATGGGGCCGCGGCAACGTCCGCCCGGCTAGGGCTTTCACCGCTGCTGATCGGCATGCTGGTCATCGGTTTCGGCACCTCGGCGCCGGAGCTGGTGGTCTCCGCCCTGGCCGCCGGGCAGGGCAACCCCGGCCTGGCACTGGGCAATGCCTATGGCTCCAACATTGCCAATATGGGCCTGATCCTGGGGCTGGTGGCACTCATCTCACCACTGGCGGTGAACTCCGGGGTCGTGCGTCGCGAGTTGCCGGTGCTGGGCGGCGTCACGCTGCTCTCCGCGCTGCTGCTATGGAGCGGGGTGGTCAGTCGCCTCGAGGCGCTGCTGCTGCTGGGGCTGCTGGCCGTCTTCATTGGCGGCTCCATCTACATGGCACTCCGCAACGGCAGTGATCCCCTTTCCAGCGATACCGAGGAGAGTCTGGCCAGTCATGCGATGTCGCTCAAGGCGGGCCTCGTCTGGACGGGTATTGGCCTGGTGTTGCTGGTGGTGAGTTCACGCCTTCTGGTGTGGGGCGCGGTAGCCATTGCCCAGAGCTTTGGCGTCAGCGACCTGGTCATCGGCTTGACGGTGGTGGCGGTGGGGACGTCGTTGCCGGAGCTGGCTTCCTCGATCAGTGCCCTGCGGCGCCGCGAGCACGACCTGGTGCTGGGCAACGTGGTGGGCTCCAATCTCTTCAACACCCTGGGCGTGGTGGGTCTGGCCGCGGTGATCGCGCCGATCGAAGCGGGTCGCGAGGTGCTGCTGCGTGACTGGAGCCTGATGATGGCCATGACGGTGATGATGGCGGTCTTTGCCATGGGCTGGCGGGGCCGCGAGGGTCGCATCAACCGGGTCGAGGGGGCGGCGCTTTTGGCGATGTTCCTTGGCTATACCACCTATATGGTGAGCATGGTCGTGCGGGCCGGCATGGGCGGCTGAGCGCGCGTCCGCTCATGGCGCTGCGACACTGCGACACAGCGCACGAGGTGGCCTTGGCCAGCTCCCGGATGCAAGATGGAAACCCTGCCCGGACTAGATCGATTTGGTCTGACGTTATGAAACATCACGACGGCATTGCCATCAGACTGGTCTAGGCTGGGCATGGGTGAGGAGAAATGCGGCAAGGCGCCATGAGCATGGCTGCCCCAAGCACAAGAGCACCGACGAGTGCCGAGCGCATCCCTTGACGACGCTGTTCCGCGGAGCCATGCCTCCGCCGCCATCAGGAGTGCGTTATGGAACTGGATCCCCTGCTGCTGTCGCGACTGCAGTTCGCCTTCGTGGTCGCCTTTCACGCCATCTTTCCGGTGTTTACCATCGGTCTGGCCTCCTATATCGCCCTGCTCAACGGCCTGTTTTTCAAGACCGAGAACCCGGCCTGGGACCGCCTGGCGCTGTTCTGGACCAAGGTCTTTGCCGTGGTGTTCGGCATGGGCGTGGTATCGGGCATTGTCATGTCCTTCCAGTTCGGCACCAACTGGAGCAACTTCTCGCACGCCGCATCGAACTTCCTCGGCCCGGTGCTGAGCTACGAGGTGGTCACGGCCTTCTTCCTCGAAGCGGCCTTCCTCGGGGTGCTGCTGTTCGGGCGTGGCAAGGTTCCCCAGGGGGTGCATCTCTTCGCCGCCATCATGGTGGCCACCGGGACCTTCATTTCCTCGTTCTGGATTCTCTCGGCCAATAGCTGGATGCAGACCCCGGCCGGCGTCGAGTTGATCGATGGTCGCTTCCACGTCACCGACTGGAGCGAGGCGATCTTCAATCCCTCCTTCTGGTATCGCTTCTGGCACATGGTGCTGGCCTCCTTCCTGACGGGCGGCTTCGTGGTGGCCGGGGTCAGCGCCTGGTACCTGCTCATCCGCCGCGACGTCGAGGCCAATCGCAAGGCCCTCTCCATGTGCCTGTGGCTGCTGCTGGTGCTGACGCCTGCCCAGGCCGTGCTGGGGGACTTCCACGGTCTCAACACCCTGGAGCACCAGCCGACCAAGGTGGCCGCCATGGAAGGCAACTGGGAACGCAGCAGCAACGTGCCGCTGCTGCTCTTCGCCTTGCCTGACCAGGAGGCTCAGGAGAATCGCTTCGAGGTCGGTATTCCGAATCTTGCCAGCCTGATCCTCACCCACCACGCCGACGGCGAGGTGCCCGGGATCAGCGAGGTGCCGCCCGAGGAGCAACCGCCGGTCTGGCTGGTGTTCTGGTCCTTCCGGGTGATGGTGGGCATCGGCCTTGCCATGATCGCCGTTTCCCTGGCAGGGCTCTGGCTGCGCCGCGGTGGGCGGCTCTATGAGCATCGCGGCTTCCTGCAGCTGATGCGGGTGATGACGGTGACGCCCTTCATTGCGGTGCTCGCGGGCTGGTTCGTCACCGAAACCGGCCGTGCGCCGTGGCTGGTCTACGGCATGATGACCCATGCCGAGGGGCTGACGCCGTCGCTCACCGGCGGCATGGCCTTGTTTACCCTGATCGGCTACATCGGCGTCTATGCGGTGGTGTTCTGGGCCGGCGTCTATTACCTGACGCGGGTGGTGCGTCAGGGCATGCTGCCCGACGCGCCCCATGACCATGAGGTCGAACGCCCCAAGCGTCCGCTCTCGGCCGCGCATGTGCCCTTCGATGATGCCTCTCGCCAACCGGGAAGGAGCTGAGCCATGGCAATGTTCGATCTGACGCTGATCTGGGCCCTGATCATCGGTTTCGGGGTGATCATGTACGTGCTGATGGATGGCTTCGACCTGGGCGTGGGCATTCTCTTCCCGTTCGCCCCGGACGAGGAATCCCGTGACCTGATGATGAACTCGGTGGCACCGGTATGGGACGGCAACGAGACCTGGCTGGTGCTGGGTGGGGCCGGCCTGTTGGGGGCCTTCCCGCTGGTCTATTCGGTGTTCCTGCCAGCGCTCTACATCGGCGTCTTCCTGATGCTGGCCGGGCTGATCTTCCGCGGCATCGCCTTCGAGTTCCGCTTCAAGTCGCATCGCAACCGGCGCTGGTGGAACCGTGCCTTTTGCTGGGGGTCCGCCGTGGCGTCCTTCGCCCAAGGCGTGGTGGTGGGGGCTTACATCCAGGGCTTCGCCGTCGAGGACTTCGTCTATGTGGGCGGGCCGCTTGACTGGCTGACGCCCTTCAGTGTGCTCACCGGCCTGGGGCTGATGGCGGGCTATGCGCTGCTCGGTGCCACCTGGCTGATCATGAAGACCGAAGGAGCGGTGCAGGCCTGGGCCTACCGTGTGGCACCGCGCCTGCTGTTGGCGGTGCTGGCCGTTTTCGCCATCATCAGCGTCTGGACCCCGTTCGTCGATGCCGGGGTTCGCGAGCGCTGGTTTGGCCATCTGCACCTGATCTGGGTCTTCCCGGTGCTGGCGCTGGTCTGTGCGGCGCTGCTGTGGCGAGCCATCCACCAGCGCCGCGAGGGGCAGCCCTTCATCGCCACCCTGGGCCTGTTCGTCTTCACGTACCTGGGGCTGCTGGTGAGCAAGTGGCCGGTGATCGTGCCGCCCGACTATACGATCTGGGATGCCGCCTCGGATCCTGGCTCGCAGCTCTTCCTGCTGATCGGGGTGCTGTTCGTGATTCCCATCGTGCTGGTATACACCGCCTGGACCTACTGGGTGTTCCGCGGCAAGGTGCGGCCCGGCGAGGGATACCACTGAGGCGATGGAAGTCCCCGACGCGGCGTCAGACGCGCTGACGGCACGCCGCTATCTGATCGACCTGGCCGCCGGCGAACGCCGGCGGCTGCGTCTTGCCATCCTGGCCGGCACCTCGGTGGGTCTGCTGACCATCGCGCAGCTGGTGTTGCTGGCCCGGTTCATCAGCCGCCTGCTTGTCGAGCAGGCGTCGCTAGCTGAGCTTGTGCCGCTGATGGCGGGACTGCTGGTCCTGCTGGCGCTGCGCGCCCTGATGCTCTATCTCCAGGAAACCCTGGCGCAGGCGGCGAGCCTGCGTATTCGCCAGCGCGCGCGACGCTCACTGCTTGATCACCTGGCGCGCCTGGGGCCGGTCAAGCTGACGTCGCGGCACAGTGCGTCACTGGCCAGCCAGCTGGTGGAGCAGGTCGAGGCGCTGGATGGCTACTTCGCTCGCTTTCAGCCGCAGCTTTGGCTGGCGGTGCTGGTGCCGCTGCCGATCCTGCTGGTGGTGCTGTCGCTGGACTGGCTGGCGGCCACTTTCCTGCTGGTGTCGGCTCCGTTGATTCCGCTGTTCATGGCCCTGGTGGGGATGGGCGCCGAGCGGCTCAACCGCGAGCAGTTCGCGGCGGTGGCTCGGCTCTCGGGGCACTTCATCGACCGCGTGCGAGGCATCACCACGCTCCAGCTGTTCGGTCGCACGTCTCACGCCACCCACGAGGTGCATGCTGCCGCCGATGACTATCGGCAACGCAGCATGCGCACCCTGCGCCTGGCCTTTCTCTCCTCGGCGGTGCTGGAGTTCTTCGCCTCGGTGGCGATTGCCGTGGTGGCGATCTACGTCGGCTTCGGCCTGTTGGGCTACATCGAGTATGGCCCCGCCGACGAGCTGACCCTGTTCAGCGGCCTGCTGGTGCTGCTGCTGGCACCGGAGTTCTTCCAGCCGTTGCGCAGCCTCTCTCAGCATTATCACGACCGGGCAGCGGCGCTGGGCGCGGCCGAGGGGTTGGTGGCCCTGCTCAACGAGACCCCGGATGCCGGGCGCCTGCCGGGTGCCGCCGTCCCACCGCCCTCGTGTGATGCGCTGATCGAGCTCGAGGCCGTCAGCGTAACCTATGCGGGGCGTGGCCGTGTGCTGGGGCCGGTTGACTTGACGCTGGCTGCGGGCGACGTGGTGGCGGTCACCGGGCCGTCGGGCGTCGGCAAGTCCAGTCTCCTGCAGCTGCTGGCGGGCTTCGTCGCGCCCGCCGACGGCAGCATCCGCAGGGTCGAGGGGCTCAGCCTCGCCTGGATGGACCAGCGTCCGCTGCTGATTCAGGGCAGCCTGGCGGACAATCTGCGCCTGGCAGCGCCTGATGCCAGCAGGGATGACATGCGCGAGGCACTGGCCCGGGCCGGCCTCGGCGAGCTTGTTTCGGCGCTTTCGCAGGGCCTCGATACGCCTCTCGGCGAGCGTGGCGCCGGCCTCTCCGGGGGGCAGGCGCAGCGGCTGGCGTTGGCCAGGGTCTTCCTTTCCGGGGCGTCGCTGGTGCTGCTCGACGAGCCCACGGCCAGCCTGGACGCCGAGACCGAGGGCTATCTCATCGAGGCGCTGCAGGCGCTGGCCGAGGAGGGGCGGGCTCTGGTCATCGCGACCCATCATCCCGCCGTGATGGCCCTGGCCGGGCGGCGCCTGTCGCTCGAGGCCCAGGCAACGGTGAAGAGGGAGGGTCATGATGCCTGGACGTGACGCCTCGCTTTGGCGCGCCCTGCGCCCCTGGCTTTCCCTGCTCGGAGAGCGTCGCCGCCGGCTGATCCTGGGCGCCCTGCTGATGGCGCTGACCCTGGCGTCGGCGATCGGCCTGCTGGCGCTCTCGGGCTGGTTCATCACCGCCACGGCGCTGACCGGCATGCTGCTGGCGGCGGGCATCGCCGCGAGCCTGGATGTCTATGTCCCCGGGGGCGGGATCCGCTTCTTCGCGGTGACCCGCACGGTGTCGCGCTATGTGGAGCGCCTGTACAACCACGATACCGTGCTGCGGCTGCTCGCCGATCTGCGCGCGCGGCTGTTTGCCGTGCTTTCCGGCCTCGATGCCCATGCCCTGTCACGCCGGCGTGCCAGCGACTGGCTCAACCGACTGACGGCGGATATCGATACCCTGGACAGCCTCTACCTGCGCCTGCTGGCGCCGGCGCTGGTGGCACTGCTGGCGATCCTCGCCTTGAGCGGCTTCCTGGCCCTGTGGGCGCCGCGGGTGGCCTTGCCGACGGGAGCGTTGCTGGTGCTGGGCTGGCTCGGGTTGACGGTGGGCCAGGCGCGGCGGGGCATGGCCGCCAGCTACCGGCAGGTGGGGGATCTGGAGGGGCTCAGGGGGCGGCTCATCGAGCAGCTCCAGGGCCTGGCGGAGCTGGAGGCGTATGGCAGTCTGGCGGATCACCGCGCCCGACTGGCCGTCATCGAAGCGCGGCTCTACCGGGATCAGCGTCGGCTGGGAAAGCAGGTGGCGCTGGGCAATGCCCTGGCGGCGCTGGTCGTTGGCCTGGCGATGCTCCTGGCCCTGTGGCTGGCGGCCGAAGCCTGGCATGCCGGGCTGCTGTCCGGACCGCTGATGGTGATGATGCCGCTGGCGGTGCTGGGCATCAGCGAGGCGCTGGCCCCGTTGCCGGCCGCCTTTACCTGGCTGGGCGCCACGCGGGGCGCCGCCGAGCGACTCAACGGGCTGGAAGCCCAGCAGCAGCGTCCGGCCGCGGCGAGCTTTTCCGGCCGGCCGCCCGTGGGGGCTCTCTCGGTGGCCCTTACGGATGTCACCCTAATCCATGCGGACGCCCTGGTGCCGGCCCTGGCCGAGGTCAACCTTGAAGTAAGGCCCGGTGAGCGGTTGGCCCTCTGTGGGGCATCGGGGGCGGGCAAGTCCAGCGTCGCCGGGCTGCTGACACGACAGCTCAGGCCCGCGGCGGGCGGGGTTCGCCTGGGGGGCGTGGCGGTGGAAGCGTGGCCGGAGGCGGCGTTGACGTCCCGCCTGGCCCTGCTGACTCAGCAGAGCGACCTGTTTGATGACTCCCTGGCGGCCAACCTGCGCCTGGGTGACCCCAAGGCGAGCGAGGCCCAGCTTTGGCGAGTACTGGCAATGGTGGCGCTCGACGAATGGGCCGAGGCGCTGCCCCGCGGGCTCGAGACCCGGGTGGGCGAGGGTGGCCGGCAGCTGTCCGGGGGCCAGGCCCGGCGCGTGGCCCTGGCCCGGCTGCTGCTGCGCGAACCGGACCTGGTGATACTCGACGAGCCCTTCGCCGGGCTCGACATCGAGACCGCCAAACGGCTCGCCACCCGTCTCGATGCGTGGCTGGCGGGGCGCACCGTTATCTATCTTGTCCATCAGCTTGGTGATGCCGTCGACCCGCCCGGCATCGATCGCCATCTGACCCTGCAGGACGGGCGACTTTGCACGAACGGTCAGGATGTCGCAGGATGAGCCCATGACGACCCGGATGAGGTGTGCCATGCATGATTTTCTCAAGCGCCTGCCCAAGGCGGAACTCCATCTGCACATCGAGGGTTCGCTGGAGCCCGAGCTGATGTTCGCCCTGGCCGAGCGCAACGGCGTCAGCCTGCCCTACGCCTCGGTGGAGGCGGTCCGATCAGCCTATGATTTTACCGACCTGCAGTCCTTCCTCGATCTCTACTTCCAGGGCATGAGCGTGCTGCGCACCGCCGAGGACTTCCACGACCTGGCCATGGACTACTTCCGTCGCGCCAGCGACGAGGGCGTCGTGCATGTCGAGATGCACGTCGATCCCCAGGCTCACCTGGCACGCGGCGTCGAGTTGCCGGTGGTGATGGAGGGGCTTTCCCTGGCGCGACGCCGGGCTCAGCGCGAGCTGGGCATGTCAACGGCACTGATCATGGCCTTTCTGCGCGACCGCCCGGCCGAGGAGGCGATAGCGGTGATGGAGAGTGCGGCGCCCTACTGGGAAATGCTGGATGCCGTGGGTCTGGACAGCGCCGAGCGCGGCAATCCCCCGGCGAAGTTCGTCGAGGTGTTCGAGCGGGCGCGGCAGCTGGGTATTGCGCGGGTGGCCCATGCCGGCGAAGAGGGACCGCCCGCGTATATCCGCGAGGCTCTGGACCTGCTGGACGTATCTCGTATCGACCACGGTGTGCGCTGCCTGGAAGATCCGGACCTGGTCGCCCGGCTGCGTGACGAGGGTGTGGTGCTCACCGTCTGTCCGCTCTCCAACGTCCGCTTGCGGGTCGTCGAGCGCATGACCGATCATCCCCTGCCGCAACTGCTCGACGCCGGCCTGCGTCTGACCCTCAACTCCGATGACCCGGCCTACTTCGGCGGCGGCATGCTGGCCAACTTCACGGCATGTCACGAGGCCTTCGGCTGGTCGAAGGAGATCTTCATCCAGTTGGCCGAGACCGCCATCGACGCCGCCTTCATCAGCGAGGCGCGCCGCCTCGAGCTGCATCGCCAGCTGGCAGCATGCCACTAGGCTGCAACGCCGGATCGGGCCGTCAGGGGCGAAGACGGGACACGCCGTCGCCAGCGTTGAGGTGCCAGTGTGCAACGGCCTGTAATATCCTGTAAAAGTAGGGCCCTACCCTCCTATCAGGACCGATACGGGAGAGCCTTGCTTGAGTCTCAAGACCCGTTTTCTGCTGCTGGCGACCTGCCTGGTACTCGTGGCGTCGGCGGCCGCCTGGACCGTCTTCCACCGCATCACCGAAGGTATCATCGAGCAGTGGGGCGAGCGCGTCGCGGCCATTCAGGTACAGTACGACAGCGGTCGCCTGCTGCAGCCTCTGGAGCGCGAGATCGCCTTGGCGCGCCAGATGGCCGACTCCATCGTGCTGCAGCGCTGGGCGCGTGACCCCGACGACACGGGGCTTACCGCTCAGGCATTCGCCGAGATGGAGAGCTTTCGTCGTAACTTCCGCGACAACAGCTACTTTGTTGCCTTGCAGGGCAGTGGCGGTTACTACCATAACAATGCGGCCAACGACTACGGCGAGGCGCGCCTCCGCTATCGGCTCAGGCCGGATCGACCCGCAGATGCCTGGTTCTATCGCCTGATCGAGGAGGGGCGGGACTTTCACCTCAACGTCAATCCCGACGTGGAACTTGGCGTGACCAAGCTGTGGATCGATGTCCTGATGCGGGATGATGACGGCGAGATTCTCGGCGTGGTGGGCACCGGTATGGAGCTCGAGCCTTTTCTCCGGGAAGTCGTGGACATCCAGCAGCCTGGCATCACGACCCTGTTCGTCGACTACAACGGCGCGATCCAGCTGTATCGCGACCGTCGCCTCATCGACTACGCCAGCTTCGTCAAGCCGGAGGGACAGAAGCGCACGCTGGACCTGCTGGTGGATCTACCCCGTGATGCCGAGGCGCTCTCCGCCATGATGCGTGACCTGCGTGATGCGCCGGATCAGCAGCAGAGCGTGCGCACCGAGTTCGTGACGGTGGAGGGCAAGCGCCATCTTGCCGGTGTGGCCTTTCTCCCGGCGCTCGGCTGGTTCGAGGTCACGCTGCTTGATCTGGAAACCCTGATGCCCATCGACGGTTTCATGCCGGTGGCAGTGGTGTTCGTGCTGACGCTGCTGGTCACGCTGCTGGTCTTCCACCTGGTGCTGCGCCGCCAGCTGCTGGCGCCCCTCGCGGCCCTGGAGGGCGCCATGCAACGGGTCAAGGAGGGGGATATGTCGCCCTCCGAGTTGCCCCAGGGGCGGGGCGAGATGGGGCGGCTGATGCAACACTTCCAGTCCATGGCCGGGGCCATTCAGCGCCACACGCGAGAGCTTGAGGCGCGGGTTCGCGAACGCACCGAGGAACTCGAGGCGGTGGCGACTCGTGATGTGCTGACCGGCCTCATGAATCGTCGCGGGATGCAGCAGTGGTTGGAGGAGCAGATTCTGCGGGCATCCCGCGAGAGCACGCACTTCGGACTGGTCTGGCTGGACCTCGACCGCTTCAAGGAACTCAACGATGGCCTCGGTCATGCGGCGGGTGACCAGGCCCTGGTGCGCGTCGCCGAGGCGCTGGCCGACGGACTGCGTCCCTACGACCGTGCCTCGCGCTGGGGTGGCGACGAGTTCCTGATGGTGCTCTCGCCCTGCGACACGCCGACGCTGACCCGTGTGGCCGAGCGTCTACGCCAGGCGGTCGCAGCGATCGAGGTCGAGGGGACAACGGTCACCATCAGCGTGGGCGCCTGCCTGGCCGTTCCCGGTGAAGACCTCGACAGCCTCTTGAAGCGGGCCGACGAAGCGCTCTACCAGGCCAAGGCCGAAGGGCGCAACCGGGCCCGGCTGGCCGTCTAGTCGCTGAGAGGACCGAAACCGCGATCGGAATCAGAGAGCCCCGGCATGGCCGGGGCTCGTGACGTCCGAAGGGTGCGCTGCGTCAGGGCAGGGCAGGGACCTCGAAGTCGGGCATCTGCCCGGTCAGGGTGTGCAGGAAGGCGGTGATGTCGTCGATGGTGGCCTCCTCGAAGTCCTGGCCCAGCATCTCCTGGCCCATGATGGCCACCGCCTCCTCGAGGCTTTCGGTGGCGCCGTTGTTCATGTAGGGGTAGGTGACCGCCACGTTGCGCAGGGTGGGGGTGCGGAACTTGTGACGGTCGCTCTCCTCGCCGGTGACGTCGTAACGACCCACATCGGTGGAGCCCGGGACCTGAATGCGGTGGAACTGGCTGTCGGTCAGCGCCGGGCCACGGTGGCAGGCGATGCAGCCGTTGTCGACGAAGGCCACCATGCCGTCCTTCTCCTGCTGGTCCAGGGCATTCATGTCGCCGCGCAGGTAGCGGTCGAAGGGCGAATTGGGGGTGTTCAACGTGCGCTCGAAGCTGGCGATGGCCATGGCCAGGTTGTTGGCGTTGATCGGGTTCTCGTCGTCGGGGTAGGCCGCGGCGAACTTCTGCTGATAGACATCGAAACCGTCGAGGCGCTCGAGGGCCTGCTCGAGGTCCATGGCCATTTCGACGTCGGCCTCGATCGGACCGAGGGCCTGGCCTTCCAGATCCGGCTCGCGGCCGTCCCAGAACTGCGAGCCCAGAAAGCCCGAGTTCAGCACCGTGGGGGTGTTGCGCTCGCCGATCTGGCCATCATGGCCGGTGGCGCGCGGGATACGGTCGGTCCAGCCCAGGGCCGGGTTATGGCAGGTGGCGCAGCTGATCACGCC
>Ga0102925_1001622_pt1 | contig 12461 bp, 14 predicted proteins | sample SalPonR1_A_D1_MG_FD_78216 | JGI IMG/M metagenome (GOLD analysis project Ga0102925, IMG submission 78216) | Salt pond soil microbial communities from South San Francisco under conditions of wetland restoration - Salt Pond MetaG R1_A_D1_MG | ecosystem: Environmental > Aquatic > Marine > Intertidal...
TGGTCTGCTTCAGCTCCACCTCCAGGATTTTCTAAAGTAATTGGACTATCTATTGTTTGTGAAGTAAAAGTTCCCTGATTGCTAAAATTGACCTGACCTTCTCCACTCCAATCAGTACCCTGAATATTCCAGCTCCAGGAATTAGCTGGACTTCCACCTGCATCATTTCTATTAAATTCAATTGTCAAAGTATGTTCTTTTCCCAAACTATCATAAACATCAATAGTAGAAACCTGAGTATCACCTGCTTCAGCTCTGGCATCTAAATTCCCACCAAAAGAAACTTCTTCAGTTGCCTGACCGGGCATAGAATCACCAATAGGAACTTTTATATCCTGAGGAGCAGTTGTATCTGTATCTATATTACCTTCATTATCTGCCATCCATCCCTGCATTATATAACCATTTGATGAATTGGTTAAATTACCACTTTCATCAAGGCTTAAAGAACCTGCTCTTGTGTAATAATCCTGTTGTCCATCATTTACAACAAAAAAACCATTACCCTGAATAGCAAGATCGGTTCCATTACCAGTTGACTGTAAATTCCCCTGCTGCATATTTGAATCTATACTGCCAACATTAACTCCAAGACCAACCTGCTGTGGATTAACTCCACCTCTTCCTTCCTGAGGAGCTTTAGAAGCTGACATTAACTGACTCATCATTGATTTAAAAGTTGCTCTACTACCTTTAAACCCAGTTGTATTTACATTTGATATATTATTACCTATAACATCCATTTTTGTTTGATGAACCTTTAGACCGGATACACCGGCATACATTGAACGCATCATATATTATGATCATACCTCCTATTAAAGTTTTGATCGGAACTAACACCTCTATCAGTTGGTGTCAGGAGGCTCCCTTCTTAATCTAAGAAGGTCCAGCCCTTCCGATTAAATTAATTTTACATGAAAACAGCACTGTCAATATTTGTAAAAACATTTTCTTTTACATTTTGACCATCAATCGCTGTAATCACAGTTTTATTTTCTACACTAACCACATAAGCTACATTATCAACCATAATCAAAGAATCTTTACTTCCTTTATTTTCAGCCTTTTCCAAACCACTAAGAAGTTTATCAAATTCTTTTTCTCCTAATTGAATATTACGAGAATTTATTCTCTTTTTAGCATGTTTTGAAAACTTAACTTCATCTTTTTTCTGTATTTTAGAATTTAATATTTCTTTAAATGATTTTTTGCTTTTATTCTTTTTATGAGTATTATTTGTTTTATTTTTATTATCACTCTGTCGTACTGGATTAATTGGTTGATTAATTCTAAATCTTCCATCCATTATCGATCACCTCTTTTATAAAAGAGCCTAATATATCTTACTTACACCATCCATACTTACTTTACGACCACTTTCAAGATAGGCATAAATTTTATCATCTTCAAATCCAACCTGTTCAACCTTACCTTTAACAGTTTTACCAGTATTCCCATCAACTGTTTCCACGGTTTTTCCTATTAAAGAAGCCCCCTGAGAAACACTTTGAGATTTAATGAATTCCTGAAGACTTGAATTCATATTATTCATCTGTTCTAAAGAACTAAATTGAGCCATTTGTGAAATGAACTTTGTATTATCCATTGGTTCTAAAGGATTTTGGTTTTTCAACTGGGTTGTTAAAAGATTGAAAAATGAATCCTTACCTAATTCATCTCTGGCCCCTCCACTTTTTTGTGTACTTTCATAAGCACTGGTACCTGTTAAATCAACACTATTAGCACTATTAATCATCATATTTTATCACCTCACTTAAGCCAAAAGATTCATGCGTTGATAATGACCTCCATAACTAAACCAGTCATTTTGTTGAACATAACCCCAGTTTCTCAATTTTTCAGGATCATTTTCAACGATTTTTTCTAATTCTTCCGGTGATAAATCCAAAAGTTCATCTTTTAATTGTTCATACTCATTATAGTTAAACTGTCTATGATTTTGTTTTTGATTTTCACCCTGAAAAAATTGATTTGAACCATCTTCTCTTCCCATATCATAACCACTATTTTCTGCATTTACTTCCAGATTATCAACATTAAATCCCTGATTTATTAAAGTAGATTTCAACTGAGAAATATTTTGCTCAAGATGGTTTTTTACTAAAATATTATCTACCATAAAACGGGCAGTAACTTTTCCAGAATCTACTTTTAGGTTCATCTTAACTTTTCCTAAAAACTCTGGTTCTAATTGTAAATTTATTTCATTATTTGCTGGTTTGTTAAGTATTTTAATTTGTTCAGTAACCTGTTTGGCTAATTCCGTCCCCTGTAAAACCGAAGAACTAAATTGAGGAGTATTATCACCTGAGCCAATATTACTGGAATTATCAAAATTTTGTATTCCAAATAATTGGCCAAAATTATTATTCTGATTTCCAGAAAACAGATTGCTAAATGATGAATCCTGTTTTGTATTATTGGAAGTTGTTTTTATTTTATTTTCAGTAATATTAAATTTTTCTTGATTTAGTAGTTTTTTGAGTTCATTACTTTTATTTAATTCTTTAAAATCAAAATTCGCCTTTAATTCAGAATTTAACTGACTTGATGCTAAATTTTCCCCTTTAGATTTTAAACCTAAGGAAATCTTTTTAGCCTGGTTATTTTCAGCATTAGCCTGTTTTTTTAGTGTCTCATAATATACTTTTTCAGCTTTACTCATATTTTCTTTATTGTCTACATTCATTTTAGCAAGAATATTTTTTGAAATATTATTATCTTTGTTTTCAGAAATTTTGCCGGAGTTTTTAGCTAAATTGTTATTTTGGGACTCTTCTCCTAAATCACTTACAACATTTTGATCTGCATTTTTACTGCTTGAATTGGTAGTATTAGATTTATTGGTATTAACAATACTAATTTTTTCATTATTTTTACTGGGATTATTATTGTTTACTCCTGCAGCTACTGGATTTTCTTTTTGTTTGTTAATTAATTGCTGCATGAAGCCAAGCTTTGACTTAACTTTATTGAGCAGCTCTTTGGAAACACCGAATTCTTCCATGGTTTTTAATTTTTGCTCACTATTAAGTTTTTCTAAAATACTGGCCAGTGCAACCTGAACCATTTTTTCCAGGTCTTTGATTGCTTTTTTATCCATATTCTTTATTTTTTCTTTTAGTTCATCTTTTGATAGATTTAGAACATCAAGTAATTCTGAAAAATCTATTTTTTCTAAATTATCGGATTTTTTGCTACCACTTTTCTGTAATAGTTGTTTAAATGTTTTCCTAGCATTTTCATTTTCACTTACTAAAACGGCCAGATTATCTTCATCTTTGGGCTTTTTAGGATTTTTAGTAGATTGACTACTTTGATTTTTTGCTAAATTGTTTAGATTATTTAGGGCTTGAGCCATCATCTCTGCCATCACATCACCTCCTTTTAATAATAGTTATTTATCTTTACTCATCCATTACCTGTGATAATTGAGCAGCAACTTCAGGATCAAGATTACTCATAATATTTGCTGCAACTTCTCCATCAAGATTAGAAAGAATCTTTAAAGCAAGATCTTCATTAAGAGTACTAAAAATAGAAGCAGCTTTTTCTGCTTCCATTTCTGTATAAATTCCTACTAATTTATTGATTTTTTCTTCAGCAGTAGCTTCAGCAGTCTGTAATTTTTGATAAGATTTTTGGATGTTCTTAAATTTTTCTTCCAGATCAGCAATTTTATTATTGGCTGATTTAAGCTGAGATTTCAATTCTTTGTTTTCAGATTTTAAATTCTGATAATTACTTTCTAAATCCTGTTTTTCTGTTTGTAATTTATCATATTGCTCATCTCTTTTTACATACTCTTTTAAAACAGGAGTATTAGTTAAAACAAATTCTCCCCAGTTTGTAAGAGAGATTATTTCAAAATGGTTTAGCACACCAAGTGTTAAAAATATAGCTAAAAATACTAAAAATACAATTAAATATTTTTTCATTTTATCTTTTCTCTCCCTCATGCTGTGCTATTTCATCTAATTGTTTTTGCTGATCTTTTATTTTTCCTTTATAAAAACTTTTGTATTTCTTTTCTTTCAATTTATCTAAAACTTTTCTTTTTTTCTGTTTATCTAACATTTCTTTTTGCTTTTCTGCAACTTCCTTCTTTTTAGAAGATAATTTTTGTTGATGATCTTCTATTTTTTCTTCATGTTTTTGCAAAAAACGTCTGGCATGCAATATTTTTTCAACTGAAGAATTATCTCTTATATATCTATGAACATCTCTTTTTGTCTCTTTTAAATTTTGTAGATGATTTTCTATTTCTTTTTTTTCTTTTTTGGCTTTTCTAAACTTATTTTGGGCCATATCTTCTTCGATATTTCTGACATTAAGTACTTTTTGTAAATCAAATTTAAAAGCAGACATAAATTAAAGCCTCCTTCAGTCTTTAGCTAGATTAATAGATTATTTTACTACCTGTTTTAATTTTTGCAGAGTCTGTGCAAAATTACTTTTTTCAGTAATTCCCTGTTGCAGAAAATCATTTATATCATCAATATGGGCAATTGCTCTATCAACAGCAGGATTACTTCCTTCTTCATAAGCACCAATATTTATTAAATCTTCAGATTCTCGATAATTGGCAAGCATTTTTTTGAGTTCACCGGCAGCTTCTATATGATCTTCACTTACTATATCATCCATAACACGACTAACACTGCTTAAAACATCTATTGCTGGATAATGATTGCGAGATGCAAGTTCTCTTGAAAGGTCTATATGACCATCTAAAATACCACGAACTGTATCAGAAACTGGTTCATTAAAATCATCGCCTTCAACCAGAACAGTATATAAAGCAGTAATTGTACCTTTGTCATTTGTACCTGTTCTTTCTAATAAGCGAGGTAATTTAGCAAATACAGAAGGTGGATAACCTCTTGTTGCTGGAGGTTCACCTGTTGCCAGACCAACTTCTCTTAAAGCCATTGCCACCCTTGTGATAGAATCCATCATAAGTAAAACATCCTGGCCTTTATCTCTAAAATATTCAGCAATCGCAGTTGTTATTTGGGCTGCTTTAAAACGTACAAGTGCTGGCTTATCAGAAGTAGCGACTACTACAATAGAATTTTCCAGGCCCTTTTCTCCTAAATCTCTTTCAATAAATTCTCTTACCTCTCTTCCACGTTCACCAACAAGTCCAATAACATTGATATCTGCTTCAGTATTACGGGCACCCATACCTAATAAGGTCCTTTTCCCAACACCACTACCAGCAAAAATACCTACTCTCTGGCCTTTACCACAGGTCAGGAGACCATCAATACTTTTAATACCCAGGGTTAAAGGCTCTTTTATTCTTTTTCTCAAAAGTGGATTGGGTGGTTTTCTATCAACCGGTCTTTCAGTTAAACCGGAAAGCTGTTTATCTTTATCTAAAATAGGTTTGCCAATTCCATTAAGGATCTGGCCTAACATATTTTCGCCAACTTTTATTTTTAATTTTTCTCCAGTAGCAATAACTCTTGCTCCTGGATTAATACCTTCCATTTTACCAATTGGCATAAGCAGAACATGATTATCATCAAAACCGACAACTTCTGCCTTAACTGATTTTTCATTATTTTTTATATAACATAATTCACCTATACTAACTTCCGGACCCTTTGACTCAATTATTAAACCAACTACTCTGGTAATGTGGCCATAATTACTGGTAAGTTTAGCATTATCTAACTCTTCAGATAATCCGGAAAGATTAACCTTTTTCATTATAACCTGCTCCCTGTAATAGTTTTTGTTCAATTAATTCCAATTTATTTTCAATAGTAGCATCTTTGCCACCATACTCAGTTTCTATAATACAGTCTCCATCACTGAGAGTTTCATCAGCTACAAATTCCAGACTTTCCTGATTAAGTTGATTTTCAATATCAATTTCATTTATATATTTATCCATATCAGGACTTATTTTTATTACAATATCCTGATGGGTATCACCAATTTCCTCTAAAAGATCAAAAATAATATTATTTATAAGATCAGGATTAAAATCAATTTTTTTATTTACAATTTTAGAAGCAATTTTAACCGAAAGCTCTATAACTTCTGCAGGTAATTTTTCCATTTCTTCTTCAAAATGTTTATCTATTTTTTTGGATATTTGATTTAAATTTTCTACTTTAGTCTGAGCTTCGGCTTTAGCTTCCTGATAACCTTTTTCAAAACCTTCTTTATAACCATCTTTTTTACCTTTCTGATAACCGCTGTCATATCCTTCTTTTTCCGCTTTTTCTTTTATTTTACTGGCTTCTTTTTTAGCCTGAGTCAGGATTTCATCTGCTTTTCCTTCTGCTTCAGTAATTATTTTATCTTTTTTATTTTTAATTCTCTGCTGAATTCTATTAAGATTATGATTATCTTTTTCGTTTTTATTTTCACTAAACTTATTACTTTCTTCATCTTCTTTTTTAATTTTTTCTTCTATCTTGACATCACTTAGCCTGTATTCACCTGTTATTCTGGACGCTTTGATAATCTTAGACAACTACTTCACTCTCCTCGCCACGGGCAATTACGATTTCACCACTATCTTCAAGTTCTCTAATTACATTTACAATACCCTGCTGAGCTTCTTCTACTTCTCTGACCCGAACCGGTCCCATATATTCCATATCTTCTTCCAGCATTTCGCGAGCTCTATTGGACATATTACTTAGAAGTTTTTCTTTTACTTCATCACTGGCTGTCTTTAAAGCAAGTGCTATATCGTGTGAATCAACCTGTCTCACTACAAGCTGTATTGCCTGATCAGATAAAACAGTAATATCTTCAAAGACAAACATTCTCTGTCTGATTTCTTCAGCTAATTCTGGATCATCTTCTTCTAAGTGATCAAGAATATTCTTTTCAGTTCCTCTATCTACCTGATTTAATACATCTACAATCGAATCAATGCCTCCAGCACTTGCATATTCATTAGTAACAACTGAAGAAAGTTTTTGTTCCAGGACTTTTTCAACTTCTTTAATAATTTCCGGTGAAGTTCTATCCATTACTGCCACTCTTTTTGATACTTCAGTCTGTATTTCCTGAGGTAAAGAGGAAAGAACCTGAGATGCCTGACCTGGCTGTAAATAGGATAAAACTAAAGCTATGGTCTGGGGATGTTCACCCTGAATAAAATTAAGAAGTTGAGATGGATCAGTTTTACGAATAGCATCAAAAGGACGTACCTGTAAAGTAGCTGTTAATCTTTCCAGTATATCATTAGCTTTATCATCACCAAGAGCTTTTTTCAATACATCCCGGGCATAATCTATACCACCACGATTTATATAATCCTTGGCTTCAGCTAAATGATAAAATTCTCGAAGAGTTTTATCTTTTGTTTCTGTATCTACCTGTCTCATATTAGCAATTTCTAAAGTTAATTCTTCTATTTCTTCATCATCAAGATGTTGAAAAATCTGGGCAGAAACATCCGGTCCAAGTGATACCAGTAAAACAGCCGCCTTTTCCTTTCCAGATAAATTATGTTTAGGCATCCAATCACCTCTCTTTATAATAAATTTCTAATTATTCCTGTTCAAGCCAACTTTTAAGTAACTGTGCTATTTCATCCGGTCTATCACTTACCAATTCTTCTATTTCTTCTTTCATTCTTTTTCTTTCTTTTTCCTCTTCAGATAATTCCTCTTCTGGAGAAGAAACTTCTTCCTCTCCAACCATCATATCAACTCTCTGACCAGTTTCATATTCCTCTTCACTTCCTCTTCTTAGAATAAAGAAGGTTGCGATAAGAGCCATTAAGATAAATGCAATTAAGCCACCATAAATATACATTCTTCTTCTATTTTCGGCCTGAGCAGCTAATTGAGCCTGAGTAGCTTCTTTTTCTAAACTATCATTAAATTGCATACTGGTTACACTAACCTGATCATTACGATCTTCCTGGTAACCAATTGCTGCCTGAACAGCATCCCTAATATTATTAACTGTTTCCTCATCCTGCTCATTATTTAAAATAACTGAAACAGAAAGTTGTTCCACATCACCAGGAGCATATTTATGAGTCTCTATTTTTTCATTTATTTCATAATTAGTAACAGTATTAGTACTTTCATAACTACTAGTTTGAGTTTCATTATCTTCACCCTGATATTGAGTAGTTTCTTCCTGAGGAACATTTTCCTCAACTCCAGGTGTTCCCTGTGCTGTACCGGTTTGACCTTCCTGAGTAACCTGCTGGCTTTCCTGACTTCTAACTATACCTTCATCATCCACAACTGGAGAATAACTTTTACTTTCAGTTTCTCGCTGATCAAAATTTAGTTTGGCATTTACCTGTACTGTAAAATTCCCTGGACCTACTACTTTCATCAGCATTGATCTAAGGTCAGTTTTTAATTGATTTTCAAAATCACGTTGCATCTGAAATTGATTTGTTGTCATCTCAGTACTATTTATTCCACTTCCATCATTGTTATTAGAAAGCAAATTACCATTTGTATCTACAATTGTAACATTTTCAGTAGTTAAACCCTGAACTCCTCCAGCTACTAAATTAGAAATAGCAGTTATTTCATTTTGACTAATATTATATCCAGATTTAACTTTTAATAATACTGAAGCTTCAGATGGCTTTTCCTCTTCTATGTATAAACTTTCCTGAGGAGCAGTCACCTGAACTTTTGCATATTCAATAATCTCCATATTTTGAATTGTTCTGCTCATTTCTCCACCTAAAGCTCTATAAAAATTTACCTGTCTTTCAAAATCAGTAGTGCCAAAATTAGTTTCATCAAAAATTTCAAAGCCAACCATCCCCTGATCTGGCAGGCCTTCACCGGCCATATCCAGACGTGTTTCATAAACAACATTTTCAGGTACTAAAATAGTTGACCCATTATCAGCTAACTTATAATCGATATTTTGTTCTTCAAGTCTTTCAACAATAGCATTTGCGTCCTGAGAAGATAAATCTCCAAAAAGAGGTTTATAATTTGAACTACCTCCCGCCATTATCAAAAAGATAAAAGCAACAATCATGGCAACACCTAAAACTCCAATGATTATCTTTGCTCTATTATTTAAATTTTCCCACAGCTCTCTAAGCTGAGTTATGTATTTTTGTAACCATTCACTCATTTTACTACCTCTTTCATCCAATTATTAATTATTATATTAATTAGAATTATATAAATCAGACCTGCATTCTCATAATTTCATTATAGGCATCCATAACTTTATTTTGAACTGCCACAGTTAAATTCAAAGCAGTACTTGCTTTTTGAGCAGCAATTGTCACATCATGAACATTATCAATATTACCAAGCGCAAATTGCTCAGTCATTTCATTTGATTTTAATTGTAAATTATTCACTTTATTAAGATTATCTTCCAACAATTTTGAAAAAGATATTTTATTATTGCTGTTATTAGCTACTGTTTTTTCTAAAGGAGCAATATTATAATTACTATTAATTGATTCAATCACTTCCAAACACTCCCTTTCTTATTAACCCTTTAACCCTGAGAAATCCTTAAGGCCTGTTGAGCCATATCTTTAGCTGTTTCCAGAGCAGTTACATTTGCTTCATAAGCCCTTGAGGCACTTATCATATCAACCATTTCACTACTTACATTAACATTAGGCATAGCTACATATCCATTTTCATTTGCATCAGGATGTTGAGGATCATATTTCATTTTTAAAGAAGATTGATCTTCTCTAATAGCATCTACTTCTACACCCTGAGCCTTACTGTTTCCTTCAGTCATTTTATTTTTTAAGATTTGATTAAAAGATCTCTGTTTTTCCGAAAACACAGGTATTTTTCTTCGATAAGGTTCTCCATCAGCATTGCGGGTAGTATTAACATTGGCTATATTCTGAGAAATTACATCCATTCTCAATCTTTGAGCAGTTAAACCTGATGCACTAATATTAAAATTATCAAACATTATTAACTACCTCCTTTAGAAATAACTTCATTGATACTACTGAATTTACTACTAATTCTTTGAGCCAGAGTTCTATAATACAGATTTGTTTTGGCCATCTCTGCCATTTCATGATCTATATCAACATTATTATTATCATTTCTGTACTTTGTATTATTTTCTATATTAAAAGAAAATTCACTCTGTTTTGAACCAGGTGAATTTAAGTGCATTCTATTTGTTATTTTCAAGCCAGAATTTTCAAGCTTGCTCGGTCGTGAAACCTTAGGACTATTTTCAGTCCTATTATTAGCAGCTTTTTCTTTTTTAAGTACAGATAAAAAATCCACATCTTTTCTTTTATAACCCGGGGTATCTACATTAGCAATATTATTAGAGATAGCTTCCTGTCTTTTTTTAGCACCATCAAGACCTAATTGGAGTAAATTAATTGTAGAATCCATATCGAAAAATCCCCTCTCATTTATAAATTAGTTAAAGCATTTAACACACGTTCATCTTTAAATGGTTTTACTATAAAATCTTTTGCACCAGCATCTATGGCCTGAATAACCATTTTTTGCTGGCCCATTGCACTACAAACTATAATCTGAGCTTTAGGATCTATATCCATTATTGCTTTTATAGCTTCTAAACCATCCATTTCTGGCATTGTAATATCCATTGTTACAAAATCAGGTTTTTTTTCTTTATACATTTCAACAGCTTCTATTCCATTTTCAGCTTCCCCGACTATTTCATATTTATCTTTTAAAATATTCTTCAAATTTAACCTCATAAAAGCTGCATCATCTACTATTAATAATGTCTCCAAACAAGCCACCTCCAAATTTATGTAATAAACTTTTAATTTTATTTCTCTTTATTAAATATTCTTTTTTTTGTAAGTAAATCCTTTTGAAAATACTGCTTTCACCTAACAATTAGGTCAAAAGTAGGAATTTGTAGAATTTTGGTACATATCGGAATTATATCATAATTTACTAACCAAGTAAAAATTTATGATTGATAATTATTATATTTTTTGACAATTTTTTTAATTTCATTCTTTTTATTATTTTTATTTAAATTTTGAAGGCATTGATTACACCTCTTTGCATTTTCCTTTACAAATGCAGTTTTTTCCACAAAATATATTACATTTAGTCAAATTTATTATACCATAGACAGCCTTTGTTGCAAAGAGTTAATTTAGTGTTTGATATTTAATTTAAAAAGATATATTATTAATTTAAATGAAATAAATAAAAAAAATTACAATTTTGGGGTGATAAAATGAAAATTGGTATAGTAACGGATAGCACAGCTGATCTTGATCAGAAAATTCTTGATGAATATGAAATTGAAGTTGTACCTCTTTCTGTAAATTTCAGTAATAAAGTCTATACTGATGGGATAGATTTAAATGCAAAAGAGTTTTTCGCTAAACTAAAAGAAGTGAATGAATTGCCGAAAACTTCACAGCCTTCACTCATGGCTTTTGAAAATAAATATAATGAAATGAAAGAAAAATATGATAAAATTTTATCTATTCATGTTTCAGATAATTTAAGTGGCACATATAAAACTGCCACCAAAGCAGCTTCCAAAATAAATGAAATAGAAATAGAAACTTTTGATTCAGCCAGTATTTCTCTTGGTTTAGGATTTATGGTTTTACTGGCAGCCAAATTAACTAAAAAGTTAAATTCAATTAAGGAGATAACAAAAAAACTAGAAAAAGCTAAAAATAATCTCTTACTTTATTTTACAGTGGACGATATGGAATATATGGAAAAAGGTGGTAGGATAGGAAAAGCAAAAGCTATGTTAGGTAGTATTTTAAATATTAATCCTATTATTTCAATCAGTACTGAAACTGGAAAAGTTCTACCTCTTGATAAAACCAGAGGTAAAAAACGCACAACTAAAAAAATGCTTAAAATTGCCTTAAATAAATTAGCAGACAACAATAAAGCATGGCTTGGATTTGCTCATGGTGACCGTTATGATGATATGAATAACTTTAAGAAAAAATTGATTACTGAAATCAATGATAAACTAAATCTTGATTTCAAAACTTTCAAGACAAAAATAAGTCCAACATTAGGCTGTCATGTTGGACCATCTGTCTATGCTGTTATTATACTAAATCTAGATTTTATAGATAATCTTATCTAATTATTGCTTTTTGGGAAACCAGGGAACAAATTTATTTGTTCTTTCAGCATATTTTTGAAATTTTTGATTATCTTCAAAGTGTTTTTCAAGCAATGGTACTCCCGAAACATATAAAAGGAGATAAGTTATTGTAATAGGACTGATTATAGAAATGATACCTACTCCACTATCTAATGCTATCAAAAAGATACCCCACCACATTGTAGCTTCTCCAAAATAGTTAGGATGTCTGGTATATTTCCAGAGTCCTGACTGCATTATTTCTCCTTTATTTTCTTCATTTGCAAGGAATTTTTTTAACTGCCAGTCTCCAACAACTTCAAAGAAAAATCCAATTAACCAGACTAATAATCCAAGATATCCAA
>Ga0102925_1001624_pt1 | contig 12457 bp, 11 predicted proteins | sample SalPonR1_A_D1_MG_FD_78216 | JGI IMG/M metagenome (GOLD analysis project Ga0102925, IMG submission 78216) | Salt pond soil microbial communities from South San Francisco under conditions of wetland restoration - Salt Pond MetaG R1_A_D1_MG | ecosystem: Environmental > Aquatic > Marine > Intertidal...
CACGTCCGGAACGGATCGGCGGACGGGGCCGCCACCGGGGACTTTCTCGAGGCGACGACGGACGAACTCGCCGAGTAAAGCGGGTCACGGGGGACGTCCGCCCCGGGTCCGAAACCACCCTCGATATTAAGGCGATCCCGCCGGTTGACACGGCCATGGCCGACGAGATGCCCGCAATGACGCGGTTTCCGGTACCGGACGTCGAGGACCTCCCGGAGGACCTGCAGGAGCGCATTCGGGAAGAGGAGGAGCGTGCCGGGTTCATTCCCAACGTGTTCCTGGCCTACGCCTATCGGCCATCGCACTTCCGGGCGTTCTTCGAGTACCACGACGCGCTCGTCGAGAACACCGCACTCGAGCGCGAGGAGATCGAGATGATCGTCGTGACGGTCAGCGGGGTCAACGACTGTTACTACTGCAACGTCGCTCACGGGGCCCTGTTGCGGATTTACGCCGCCGACCCCCTCCTGGCCGACCAGTTGATCTCGAACCACCGCAACGCCGACATTAGCGGGAAACGCAAGCGGATGCTGGATTTCGCCGTGAAACTCACCGAACGCCAGGCCGAGGTGGGGGAGGCGGACTTCGAGCGTCTTCGGGAGGTCGGTTATTCGACGAAGGCCATCTGGGATATCGGGTCGGTCGCGGCCTTCTTCAACCTCTCGAACCGGATGGCTCAACTGGCGGACATGCGGCCGAACGAGGAATTTCACACGATGGCCCGAGGAGATGAAGAGCAGTGACCGGCCGGGTGAACGGCGGCCGATCGTGGCCTTTGCTGTCGGTAATTCCTATCAATTCCTTTAAGGAGCAGAATGTCGAAAGTTGTTTTAAACCGCGGTACTCAAAATAATCAACATGCGCGATCTAGACGAGACTGACCTCAACATCCTCCGCCTCCTGATCGAGGACGGACGCCGCCCCTACAGTGAAATCGCGGACAAGGTCGCCGTGTCTCCGCCGACGGTTTCCGACCGGATCGAACGCCTCCAGGAACTGGGCGTGATCCGCCGGTTCACCCTCGACGTGGATCGCTCGCTGCTCGACGACGGCGTCACGGTACTCATCGACCTGACGCTGAAGCCCGGGGCCAACGGCGAAGTGAAAAAGCGCCTCGCGACGCTGGAATCGGTCGAACACGTCTTCGTGACGGCCGATTCGCACGTCATCGTGAAGGCCGTGCTGGAGGACGTCGACATCGAACCGCTGCTCAACGGCGCCCTCGACATGGACGAGGTTACCGAGTACGACGTCCGACTGATCACCGACAGCATCTGGAGCCCACACATCAGCGACGCCAGTCTGGCGCTGACCTGCGACGAGTGTGGCAACCGGGTGACCAGCGAGGGCGTGTCGGCCCGCATCGACGACGAACTGTACCACTTCTGCTGTGAGTCCTGTCGGGCCAACTTCGAAGAGCAGTATCGGCAGTTGGCCGACTCTGCCGATTGATTCACTTCCAGGCCAGGTTTGGGTTGCTGACTTAATTTTCTGAGTTTCGAACCGCTGTCGGCTTTGGTTAGTTAAGCACAACCGCAATGAAGGTCCCACCCTTAGGCTTGCCTAAGTGACCACAATGACACGGACGGTACGGTTCGACGTCGGCGGGATGAGTTGCGCGAATTGCTCGTCGACAGTGAGCGAGGCGGTACGATCGCTCGACGGCGTCGAGGAGGCGAGTGTAAACTACGCGACCGACGACGCGTCGGTGACATACGATCCCGACCGGATCGGCCTGGCCCAGATCTTCGAGGCCATCGCCGAGTCGGGATACGAGCCCCGGAGCGAGACGATCACGATCGCCGTCACGGACATGTCGTGTGCGAACTGTTCCGAGGCGGTCGGGGACGCCCTCAAGGGGACGCCCGGCGTGGTCGACGCCGAGGTGAACTTCGCGACCGACGAGGCGCAGGTCCGGTACGTCTCCGGGGAAGTCTCTCGCTCGGACCTGTACGACGCCATCGAGTCGGCTGGCTACACCCCCGTCCGCGACGACGGTGGTGATGACGGTGAGGACGACGACGTCGAAGCGAAGCGCGACGCCGCCAGGAAGGAGGAGATCCGCAAACAGCTCCGCCTGACGCTCTTCGGGGCGATCCTGTCGGCCCCGATGCTGTTTTTCATCGCCGACAAGTTCCTGCTCGGCGGGACCGTCGTCCCGGAGACGGTCTTCGGCGTGAAACTCGGATGGGTGGAGTTCGCGCTCGCGACGCCCGTCCAGTACTTCCTGGGTCGGGAGTTCTACCGGAACTCCTACACGGCCATCGTCAGGAACCGGACGGCGAACATGGACGTGCTCATCGCGCTGGGGTCGTCCACGGCGTACTTCTACTCGCTGCTGGTCCTACTCGGCCTGCTCGCGAGCGAGGGGCTGTACTTCGACACGGCGGCCCTGATCCTCGTGTTCATCACGCTCGGGAACTACCTCGAAGCGCGGTCGAAAGGCCAGGCCAGCGAGGCGCTCCGGAAACTGCTGGAGATGGAGGCCGACACCGCCACCCTCATCGGCCCGGACGGCACCGAGCGCGAGGTCCCGATCGAGGACGTCGCCGTCGGCGACCTGATGAAGGTCCGGCCGGGCGAGAAGGTCCCGACCGACGGGGTCGTCATCGACGGCCAGAGCGCGGTCGACGAGTCGATGGTGACCGGCGAGTCCGTCCCCGTCGAGAAGGAACCGGACGACGAGGTCGTCGGCTCGACCATCAACGAGAACGGCGTCCTGACGGTCAAGGCGACGAAGGTCGGCAAGGACACGGCCCTCCAGCAGATCGTCCAGACGGTCAAGGAGGCCCAGTCCCGCCAGCCCGAGATCCAGAACGTGGCCGACCGGATCAGCGCCTACTTCGTCCCGGCGGTCATCGTGAACGCGCTGTTCTGGGCCGGCGTCTGGGCGCTGTTCCCCGAGGCACTCGCCGGGTTCGTCGACGCGCTCCCGGTGTGGGGTCTCGTCGCGGGCGGTCCGGAAGTCGCGGGTGGAACGATTTCGGTGTTCGAGTTCGCCGTCGTCGTCTTCGCCAGCGCGGTCCTCATCGCCTGCCCCTGCGCGCTGGGGCTGGCGACGCCCGCCGCGACGATGGTCGGGACGACCATCGGTGCCCAGAACGGCGTCCTGTTCAAGGGCGGCGACATCCTGGAGCGCGTCCGGGACGTCGACACGGTCGTGTTCGACAAGACCGGGACGCTCACCGAGGGCCGGATGGAACTGACTGACGTGGAACCGATCGACGCCGTCGCGGCCGACGGCGGCGAACTGGCCGAGGAGGGGGACCCAGCTCCCGACGGCGGCGAGGAAACGCTCGTCGCAGAGGAGCGCCTCGACGCAGACGCCCTGCTCCACTTCGCCGCGAGCGCCGAGAGCGGGAGCGAGCACCCCCTCGCCGAGGCCATCGTCGACGGGGCCCGCGAGCGAGGGATCGATGTGTCCGACCCCGACGAGTTCGAGAACGTTCCCGGACACGGCGTGCGGGCGACCGTCGAGGGCCGCGAGGTCCTGGTCGGCAACCGGAAACTGCTGCGGGACCACGACGTCGATCCCTCCCGGGCCGAGGAGACGATGGAACGACTGGAGCGCGAGGGCAAGACGGCGATGCTCGTGGCCGTCGACGGCGACCTCGCCGGCGTGATCGCCAACGCCGACGCAGTCAAGGATTCGGCGAAGGACGCCGTCGCGGCCCTCCAGGAGCGCGGCGTGGACGTGACGATGATCACGGGCGACAACGAGCGCACCGCGAAGGCGGTCGCGGAAGCGGTCGGCATCGACCCCGAGAACGTCCACGCCGAGGTGCTACCCGAGGACAAGTCCGACGCCGTCGAAGAGACCCAGGCTGGTGGGCGGAAGGCGATGATGGTCGGCGACGGCGTCAACGACGCGCCGGCGCTGGCGGTCGCGTACGTCGGGACGGCCATCGGGTCCGGGACCGACGTCGCCATCGAGGCGGCGGACGTGACGCTGATGCGCGACGACCCGCTCGACGTCGTGAAGGCCATCCGTATCTCCGACGCCACCCTCCAGAAGATCAAGCAGAACCTCTTCTGGGCGCTCGGGTACAACACGGTGATGATCCCGCTGGCCTCGCTCGGCCTGCTCCAGCCGGTGCTGGCGGCCGCGGCGATGGCCTCCTCCAGCGTGTCGGTGCTGACCAACAGTCTGCTGTTCCGGAGCTACACGCCCGATCACGACTACGAGTTGCTCGGCGTGCTTCGGCGGTAATCCCGGCCACCTCTGTTTCTCGACCCGTCCCCGCACGTCACTCTTCGGCATGGATCGCAAGGATTCTAAGCGCCCACGTCGAACCGTCGGGTATGACGATCGAACTGACGGTCAAAGGCATGACGTGCGAGGGATGCGAGGAAGTCGTCGAACACGCCCTGAACATGGTCGACGGCGTGGAAAGCGCCGACGCCGACCGCTACGAGAACGTGGCCGTCATCGAGGGCGAGGCCGAACGGGACGTCCTGATCCAGAAGGTCGAACTGGCCGGCTACGAGGCGGAGTAGCTCCTCGTTTTCGAGTTGTCGAAGAGGCTACGTCCCCGCAGTAGCCACGTCGTCGGTGCCTCGTTCGTCTCCATCGGCCGCCTCTCGAAGCGTGCGAATGCGCTCGGGAATCGGCGGGTGGTCGTAGTGGAACGCCTCGTACCAGGGATGGGGGAAGGGGTTGGCCAAATTCTCGTCGGCCAGTTTCGCCAGCGCCGACGCCTGGGGTTCGGGGTCACCCATGACCTCCGCCGCGAAGGCGTCGGCCTCGCGCTCGTGGGCGAGCGAGAGTTTCAGCCGGATCGGGGCCGTGAGCCGATAGATCGGTTGCACCCAGAACGTGGCCAGGACCAGTCCGGCGTAGGGCGTCTGGGCGACGCCGAACATGTCGTACAGCCAGGCGGTGTCCACGACGAACCCGGGTTCGACGAGCACCTGCAGGACGAACAGGACGACGGCGGCCTGTGCGATCGTGCTCCCGATCCGCTTCCAGACGTGGCCCTTCTTCCAGTGGGCCAGTTCGTGGGCGAGGACGGCCTGGATCTCGGGAGTCTCCATGGACTCGATCAGCGTGTCGAACAGGACGACGCGCTTCGTGCGACCGAACCCGGCGAAGAAGGCGTTGGACTTCGAGGAGCGAGAACTGGCGTTCATCTCGTAGATCTCCTCGCAGGAGAAGCCCGCGCGCTCGAAGACCTCCTCGATCGCCTCGCGGAGGTCCCCGCCGTCGAGGCGCTCGAAGTCGTAGAACAGGGGCATGACCACCCGCGGCAGGAGGACGTTGAGGACGACCACGAGGACGGCGACCAGGCCGACGCCGGCCAGCCACCACTGCGAGACGGTCCCGACGATCCAGAGCAGTCCGGTCACGATGGCGGCGACCAGGACGACGGACAGGACCAGACTCAGCAGCGTATCGCGGAGCCAGAGTGTCACCGACTGTTCGTTGAAGTCGAAGATCTCCTCGATCACGAACGTCCCGAACAGGTCGAACGGGACGTCGTAGAGCGCGAGTACGACGGCACCGCCGACGAAGAACGCCACGCCCTCGACCAGCGACCCCGCGCCGAGATCGTCGGCGACCGCGACGGCGTCGGCGAACAGTCCCGAATACAGCACGAGGAACAGCGCCAGCAACCCGATCCACGTGGACAGCAGACCGAACCCGGTTCGCAACCGGTGATAGGACGACAGTCGGTCCGTGTCCTCGACGCCGAGTTCGTCTTCGATCCAGGACGCCGAATCGGCGACGGCGCGTTCGCCGTAGCGAACGTTCAGGACCGACAGTCCGGTGAAGAACGCCTCGACCCCGACGAGCAACGCGACGAAGGCGACGTGAAACGCTAGCATTGGTTGGTCGGTGGTTTTTCCTGCCGCGGGATAAATCCACGTCTTCGGTCCGTCGAACGATTCCGACCGCCGGTCGCTGTCGTTGCTGTCGTAGTCACGACGGACTTCCGCCACCGGCAACGTTATTGTCGCTGATACGAACCTAGGGTCGATCATGTCAACTGTCATCGTCGTCGGCGGGGGCGCCGCCGGCCTGAGCGCTGGACTGTTCACCGCGAAAAACGACCTCGAGACGACCGTCTTCGACACGGACGGGACGTGGCTCCACAAGGCCCACCTGTTCAACTACCTCGGCATCCGGAGCATGGACGGGTCGGTCTTCGTCGACCGTGCCCGCGAGCACGCCGTCGCGGATCACGGCGTCGACCTCCACGAGGACGAGGAAGTGACTGCGGTCGAACGAGACGGCGACGGGTTCGTCGTCGAGACCGACGAGGGCGAGTACGAGGCGACCTACGTGATCCTCGCGACCGGAGCCAACCGCGACCTCGCCGAAGACCTGGGCTGTGAGTTCACGGACGACGGCGTCGTCGACGTCGACGTGACGATGGAGACCAGCGTCGAGAACGCCTACGCCACCGGCGCGATGGTCCGGGCCGAGGAGTGGCAGGCGATCATCTCGGCCGGCGACGGCGCGGCCGCGGCCCTCAACGTTCTCACGAAGGAGCACGGCGAGCACTTCCACGACTTCGACACCCCGGACGACGTCTGAAACGGCCGTTTCTCGCCGAGTTGACGTCCACTGTACGATTTTTCAGCAGATTGATCGTTGTGTGGCGCATACGTATCACAGGGTTCCCGGCGAAACGGTATCGGGCGCCGTCTCCCGGAACCGAACACTCGACTGGAGGGTACCATGGACACAACGGAGCGTTTCGGTCGTCTCGGCCGGTGGATCGGGGAGTTCGACAGGATCGATCGCAAGATTTCGGCGACGATGGCCAGATTTGGCATGCCGATCGTACGGATCGGTATCGGGGTCGTCTTCGTCTGGTTCGGCGCACTCAAGGTCATCGGGATCAGTCCCGCGGCGGAACTCGTCGAGGAGACGGTCTACTTCTTCCCGCCCGAGGTGTTCGTCCCGGTGCTCGGCGTGTGGGAGATGCTGATCGGGCTCTGTCTGGTGTACCGTCCGCTGATCCGCGTCGGCATCTTCCTCCTGTTCCTCCAGATGCCGGGGACGTTCCTGCCCGTCGTCTTGTTGCCGGACGTGGTGTTCACCGAATTCCCCTACGGCCTCACCGTCGAGGGACAGTACATCGTGAAGAACCTCGTCATCATCGGTGCGGCGCTGGTCGTCGGCGGAACGGTTCGGGAGGAGGACCGGACGGACGACGATGCGGAGTGACGGGTCCAACGTGGCCCGAATCCACAACGCACAAGAGAGCCCCACTTGAACGACTGGCGAGAAGACCGCGTCGCGGATCGACTCACGACGACCGACCACCCTCCACCTGCGATTCACTCCGGTATCCATGGGCACGAACGACGGCACGAACGGTGGCGAACTCGAACGACGACTGGGCTTGCTCGATTTGCTCCTGTTGAGCGTCGGCGGGATGATCGGCTCGGCCATCTTCATTTTCCCCGGGGCGACCGGCCGACTCGTCGGGTCGACGGCCGTCCTGGCGTGGCTGGCCGCCGGCCTGCTCATGCTGGGGATCGCGCTTCCCTATGCCGAACTCTCGCTTGCCTTTCCGGAGGCGGGCGGTCCCGCCGTGTTTCCCTACGAGGCGCTGGGCCCGAACCCGACCGTCCGGGCGTTCGCGAGCTATCTCGAGGGGATTTCCTACAGCCTCGGCTGGATCTTCGGGATCACCGTGTCGGCCCTGGCCATCGCGGAATACGCCGCGATCGTCGTCCCCGGGGCCGGCGAATACACGGTCCCGATCGCGGTTCTCGGCGTCGCCCTCGCTTTCCTGGTGAACTTGCTGGGGGTGACCGTCACGAGTCGGGCCAACCTCGTTCTCTCGGCCGCGCTGTTGACCGTCCTGCTGGTCTTCGTCGCCCTCGGTCTCGCCCGGGCCGATCCCGCCCACTTCCGTGGATTCGGGTCGGTCGATCTCGGCCCCTTCGCCGCCGCCGTCCAGATCGCGATCACGTCCTACGGCGCCTGGACGGTCATCCCGTCGGTCGCCGAGGAGGTCGAAGAACCGAGTCGGACCATCCCCCGCGCGATCGTCCTCTCGCTCGTCTTCGTGACGGTCCTCTACACCGCCGTGGTGGCCGCCCTCCACGGTGCGATCCCGGCGGCCGATTTCGTCCCGGATAGCGCCGTCGTGGCGGCCCCGATCGGGACGGCAGCCGAGACCTACGGCATCGGGGTCTTCCACCGATTCCTCCTGCCAGTCGCCGCGATGGTCGCCATCTTCACGACGATGCTCGTCGGCACGATGAGTGCCGGTCGGGTCCTCCTCGCGCTGGGACGCCAGGGCGTCCTCCCGAAGCCATTCGCCGCCGTCCACTCGCGCTTTCAGGTACCCTGGGTCGGCCTGCTGGCCATCGCCCTCGTCGCGGCCGCGCTCGCGACGTTCCCGCGATACTTCTACGAACTCCTCGTCGTGGCTGCCATCGTCGGGACCGGCCTGCCGTACGGCATCAACATCCTCTCGTTCCTCGGGCTCCGGTACTACCGGACCGACCTCGAACCGGCCTACCGGGCGCCCGGCGGCCCGGCCCTCGCGGTCGTGGCGTTCGTCGCCCTGGCCGTCGCGATGGTGGGACTCGGCTCGACCGAGGTGGTCTGGTCGCTCGCGGCGCTCGGACTGCTCTCGGCGTACTTCCCGGCCTGGTATCTCCTCCGGTGGCTGTTCCCGACCGCGTTCCGGGAACCGGAGTTCCGGGAGTGAGGCGAGCCCCGATGAATGACGGTCGGGGTGTGAAACAGTCAGGAAAATCGAACGGAGGGCTGCTCTATCGAGCTATCGGTCGAGCGACGGGAGCTCGTAGACGGTGTCGGACTGGATCCAGCCCTCCTCCACCTCGGTGTCGTAAATGACGACTTCGTCTTTGGCGAGTCTCAGCGATTTGAATCGGGTACTCACGCGCGTCGTTGGCATCGGTTGGTTTGCTGACTTGCTCATGTTCGGGGTCGTTAGGTGTCTGTACTCGGGAATCGATGTGGTCCTTGTTAACGTTTGTGGTCCTGCAGGTAATACTGTTTAAGGACGTTCAACGTCATCGCTCCGACCGGTCCGAACCGCAACCGGTTGGGGCACTCGGTGACGACGCCAAGCGGCGCGTGTTCCGAGGATGGCAGGTTTTTTGCCAGTAGCTATTTGTGATCGCGGCGGCGATTTCGGACCGATTTGATCGGCCACCACGCTGGAGACGATCCTGTCGAAGACCCTTCGTCGTCGGGGACCGCTCGGGGTTTCGCGGCGGCGGTTCGGGAGCGGGCCCGCGTCGTGGATCTCCTGATGATCGTTTCCGTCCCGCTCCTGCTGGTCGCCCTGTTCGCCCTCCCAAACCCGGTAAAGCTCGACCTGGCCCTGGCGTACCGGAACCCGACGCTGCTGACCGCCTTCGCGTCTCACTACGTTCACCTGGAGGTGACCCATTTGTTGGCGAATCTCCTGGCGTACGGAGCGGTCGTCCCGGTCGCCTACGTGGTGGGGGCCCTGAGCGGTCGTCGGAAGACGTTCCTGGCCGCGTTCGCCACGTTCGTCGTCGCCTTCCCGTTCGTGCTCTCGGGCCTGAACCTGCTCGTCCCTCGTCCGCGCGTCGGCTACGGGTTTTCGGGAATCGCGATGGCGTTCGTCGGGTTTCTCGCCCTGCTCCTCTGGGAGTATCTCGCCGTCCAGTTCGGTAACGGCCTCGACCGGGACAAATCTCCAGTATTGTTCTTCCTCGGTGTGGGGATCATCGCGATGCGAACGCTCCCGTCTCTGCGGTCGGGGCTGGCCGTCGTTGCCCTCGGAGTCGTCGGCGGTCTCTGGTACCTCCGGCCGCGGGAGGCCGACGTCGCTGACACGGTAATCCAAACGGTGCGACGGGGTGCCCGTTATCCTGGCCATTTCCATAGCGCGGTGTGGGGAGTGCTCCTCGTCGTTTCGATCCCGTTCGTCGCGTTTCCGTCGTCGCCGGCCGGAGACGGGACCGTTCTCAACGTGTACTCCCACGCGCTGGGCTATTGCCTGGGCTACCTCGTCCCCTATATCGCCCTCCGGGTCGTCGGAATGTCCATCGAGTGACGAAACTGGCCGACGTCATCGGACTCCAAGGGTTCCTTTCTCTTACTACAACGATTCATTACGTAATCTGTATCGGTTCATTATTCAAGCTCGTTTCGTATCCTCTCGCCCACTGAGAACCGCACGCACGACATATCGGTGTTAGAAACCTTATACATAATCATGGAGTATTTCTCGTGGGCCGGGGAGCTGAGTGCGTGATGAGCGACCGGGGGGTCGGAGCCAAGTTGCGGGCGGTCCTGGTGGCGATCATCGTGATCACGAGCGTGGCGACGGTCGGTGGGGCCGCGCCACTCGCTGACGTCGGTGTTGCCGCTGGGGACTCCGTGTATCTCGAGGTCGAAAAGACGGTGTCGAACGGGACGGTGACGGACGCGAAGCACGTGACTGCAACCCACGGCGAGACGGTCACATTCATCGTCAGCGTGACGAACGACGGCATGCTCGCCGAGGCGAACGTCACGCTGAACGACACGCTCCCGTCAGGGCTCGACTACGTGTCGGCAACGGCGACTGCGGGAAGCTACGACGCCGGATCGGGACAGTGGACGTTCCGGGTCGATGCCGGGGAGACGGCCGTTCTCGATATCGTCGCCCGGGCGAACGCGACCGGCACCTGGGAGAACGTCGCCACGGCCGTCGAGAGCGATCCAGGGCACCAGGGATCGGTCGACCAACTCCGGGATTCGGCGAGCGTGACCGTGCTCGAAAGCTCGGAGCGCGCCGATCTGACAGTGTCCAAATCGAGCGACAAAACCACCGTCCAGCGCGGCGACTGGGTGACGTTCGCGGTGAACGTGACCAACGAGGGGCCGAACGCGACGACTGGCGTCGAGATCATCGACGCGCTGCCCGACGGGCTGAACTTCGTCTCGGCGTCGGCGGGTGGCACCTACGATCCCGCGACCCGTACTGTCGTCTGGGCCGTTGGCGACGTACCTGTTGGTGTGACCGAGACGCTCACGCTCGTCGTCAACGCGACGACCGTTGGCCCGTGGGACAATGTCGCGAACGTCACGGCAAGTGACGTCCCGGACCCCGATTCGTCCAATGACGAAGGCAGTGCCACCGTGACCGTCGAATCCGGACCACAACCCCCGGCGGCCGATCTGAATCTCTCCAAAACGGCGAACGGGACGACCGTGACGGTCGGTGACCACGTGAGGTTCGTACTGGAACTCTCGAACGCTGGCCCGAACGCGACGACTGGCGTCGAGGTCACGGATCTCCTTCCGGGTGGACTCGATTACGTTTCCGACACGCCGACCCGGGGAGTCTATGATTCGGGAACTGGCGTCTGGAGCGTCGGCAACCTTTCGGCCGGCGCGACGGGAACGCTCACTCTCGTCGTCAACGCGACGACAGCGGGGTCGTGGGAAAACAAAGCGAACGTCACGGCGACCGACGTTTTCGATCCCGACCTGGATGACAACCGGGCGAACGCCACCGTGACGGTCGAATCTGGACCTCAACCACCGACAGCCGACCTGACGCTCTCCAAGACATCGAACAGGTCCACCGTGACGGTCGGCGACCGCGTGGCGTTCGAACTGGAACTCTCGAACGCGGGCCCGAACGCGACGACCGATGTGGTCGCCGAGGACGTGCTGCCTGCCGGGCTGGAGTACGTTTCTGGCTTACCCGGCGCTCCGGTGACCTACTATCCAGGAAATCGGACGCTCATATGGAGCGTCGGCGACCTCCCGGATGGCGCGAGCAAGACGCTCACCCTCGTCGTCAACGCGACGACGATAGGATCGTGGGACAACGTCGCGACCGTGACGGCGAGTGGCCTTCCGGACCCCGTCGCGTCCAACGACGAGGACTCGGCAACGGTAACCGTCGAATCCGAACCGGCACCGACGGCTGACCTCTCCGTCACCAAGACGGCCAACGCGTCCACGGTGACGGTCGGTAACCACGTGCAGTTCACCGTCACCCTCTCGAACGCCGGCCCGAACGCGACGACAGGGGTCGAGATCAGCGATCTGCTCCCGACCGGACTCTCGTACGTTTCCGACGCGCCCAGCACGGGCATCTACGATCCGGGAACTGGCGTCTGGAGCGTCGGCGACCTCTCGGCGGGTGCGACCGAGACGCTTTCGCTCACGGTCAACGCGACGGCGGTGGGTTCGTGGGAGAACGTCGCGGGCGTGACGGCGAGTGACCTATCAGATCCTGACGCTTTGAACGACGTGGACTCGGCGACGGTAACCGTCGAATCCGAACCGGCACCGACGGCTGACCTCTCCGTCACCAAGACGGCCAACGCGTCCACGGTGACGGTCGGCGATCACGTCCTGTTCACGGTGACGGTGACGAACGCAGGGCCGAACGCGACGACTGGGGTGGTCGTTCGGGACGTCCTCCCCACCGAGGTTACGTACAGCTCGTCCACCCCGAGCCACGGGTCGTACGATGCCGGTTCGGGCAACTGG
>Ga0102925_1001625_pt1 | contig 12456 bp, 12 predicted proteins | sample SalPonR1_A_D1_MG_FD_78216 | JGI IMG/M metagenome (GOLD analysis project Ga0102925, IMG submission 78216) | Salt pond soil microbial communities from South San Francisco under conditions of wetland restoration - Salt Pond MetaG R1_A_D1_MG | ecosystem: Environmental > Aquatic > Marine > Intertidal...
ACATTATTTGGATCTCCATCATATCCAAGTAATGATTCATCTTCTAAAGTTGTTGTTGATTTAAATAAAATTACTCTTCTTTCTAATTCAAATCCCAAAGTATCAAGTTGATCAGACATAATTTTCTTTTTCCTTATATTGTTTCTTCTATTGTAATTGTAGATGATTTACTAGAAGAATTAGTTGCAGAAGTATCTAAAATTCGCACAATAGTTGGATTTGTATTCAAACTATTTAAGCACCAATTATTTGGAACAGGTGTTAAAGAAGTTCCAACTAATGATTGGTTTTGAACAGATGGTTTAAAATCCCAATGAAAAATAATATTACTATAATCTACAGCTTCTGTATTAAAAAATGTCTCGTTTTGAAAAGGTCCTAATGTTAATTCTCTTGAGACAAATCCTTGAATAGTTACATTCGTCTGACCAGAGTTGATAGTTGTTTGAATATTTGCTAAGTTAAAACCCCCAATGTTTCCCCATGGATAAATTCCTTTTATTAAGTCATCATGAACTTGTAATTGATTATGATATATAAATGGTCCTCCAGAGAATGAAGGATTTTGCCAAGAGCCTATATTTGTTTCTAAAGTTGGTGGAAATAGTAATTGTTGATTAGATATAATAGATATATTATGATTTTGAACTTCAGTATTATTGTTTCCACCACTTCTTAATTTTGAATTATGAGTTACTTCTAATTGTGCAGGAATATTTGCTATTTTGACAATAGTGGATTTAGTAGTGATTGAATTATTTTGACTCCTTATAGCTGTTATTTTTAAATTATTTAAATTAGTATTGTAGTCTCCATTTGATCTAGATATTATTTTATTTGTTTCATAAGTTGAAGGATTATTAATATTTAATTGACCTAAGACATCTTGATAACTAACAGTAGTAAAATTGGATATGATATTGTTGACACCGGCAGATTCAGCATTCTTCAAAGCGCCTTGTCCAGCGGGATAAGATATATCAACAATATTTATCGAAGGATGCAAATTATTCAAAGTAACCAAATTGTATCCATCAATAGAACCATCATCTTCTGTGTTGTGCCATTCGCTCCAAGTACCAGTATTTTTCTGAATCCTAAATCTAACTCCAACATCAACTGGAGAATTCCCTAAATCACGAACAACCAAAGAAACTGTAGCTTCTCGAGTTGCAGAAAAATCAAATATTTGTTCTTCACAAGCACCATAATCATCAATTTGAATAGTAGTAAACTCAGTGTTGGCTCTAACAAAAAACGCAACAATATCCCCCAATTTGAGTTCAGTCTGAAGATTCGGATAACCACCAGTAAAATTAGCATTTTCAATCAACGGAGCAGCATCAAATTCAACCTCAACAACATATTGATTATCATTATATTCACAAACAATTTCAGAAGTACCAGTAATGTTAGTCAGAACCGTATGAATATATGTTACAGAAGTTCGCTCAGTATAATTTATAACTGGGCTGTTGTTTATTTTTGGAGTTCCTCGATATTCATCTAATCTATCCCATTCAAAAGTTACATAAACTTCAGTGTCATCAGTTAATATTTTTTTAATAGAATTATCATTAGGTGGATCATTATAATAGATGGTTACATGTTTTTCATCATTTGCTGGTTGAATATCTGTTATAAATATTCTTAGGAAATTAATATCATTATGATTATAGTTTTGTAAATGTTGAATTAATGCTACTGAACCTCTATCTATATTTGTTATAGTACCATTATTAAAACCAATACCTGAACCAGCAGATATATAATTTTCAACATTAGTATTAGTGTATTGATCTTTTTCTGTTAATATTTTTACATTTTTATCACCTTTACCAATATAAAACTCTTCTGTATCTAAAACAAAACCTGGTTCACCAGAATCTAATATTGGTAATTTTGATTTATTACCTCTCTTAAACTGAATTTTATTTGCCATAATATTTTAAAAAATCCTTAAAATTGAAGAAGAGAAAAAAATAGCTATTCTGATTCTACGGTTACTTCATCTTTTGATTTTTGTTCTGGTTCTGTTTTAGTAATAATATTTTGTTCTTCAAATTTTGCTATTTTATTAATTAAATTTTTATTTTCTTCTGTTAAAGGATTAATTACATTAATATTAGTATTTTCTATTTTATTAAGTAGTTCTTTATTTAATTCTTCTAATTCTATTAATTTTTCATTTAGTTCTTTATTAGTTTGTATTAGTACATCTGTTTGTTCCTTAAAATTATTAATAGCTTTTCTTTTTCGAACTAAATCAATTTCTTTTTCTCCAATTTGAAAAATTAAATCGTCTGTAGATACTGGTTCTGTTCCTGGGAAATATACTTGTTGATTATTCATTTTGATTATATCCTTTTTTGTTTTTGACAGCGGCAAAAAGTTGAATTATTATTGATTTAAAACATCTTCTGTTTGATTGTCTTCTATTTTAATAGGTTCTTCTGTTTTATCAAGAGAACCAAATTTAGCTTCATATCTGGCTTTTTCTTTAGCTTTTCTCTTTTCAATTTTTTCTTCTTTTTTCTGCTGTTTTGCTTGTTCTTTTTCGATTCTTTTTTTAGTCTGCATATCTTCAATATCTTTTCTTACAGCAAACAAAGACTTACAACGATCACAAATATAAATTTTATAACCTTGTGTAATCTGAAATTTAACACTTTTCTTATGACCTACAACTGCACAAATTAAACTTTTAGCAAACATAATAACTACTCCTTTTTTAATTACATTTTTTTTCTATTTTTAAAACAAACTAAAATGAACCACCATCAACACATAAAGTTGATAATGATACACCCGTATCTATAATATCTCCGTTCACACTGAATTGAGATAAGTTTCCTACTACAAAATTATTAGGTTTAGTAATTTTTTGACGTAATAATTCCATTAAATCATTTTGAAAATAAATATTACCATTAATATGTCCCCAATTAGCAGAATGATTTAAACTAACCCAATTATCAACAGAACCTACATAAACTTCACCTTCTGAAGTTACATATAACCCTGTATCATTTTGATTTAAAATCATTAATCCATTAGTATCAGATACATAAATTTTTTCAGATAATAAATTTACAGTATCAATATTTAATGGTACTGATTTAGCTAAATGAATTAACCCAGATCTTGTAATGTAACCAACAATATCATTTGCTGGATCTAACATTTTTGAAATTGGATTATAATATTCAAAAGGATAACCGTATCCAACATTGTTCCAATTAGCAGACTTATTTAATACTACAGATTGATCATTATCATTTTTTGATAAAACATATCTAGTTACATCATTAGCTGTGATTAATGATCCTGGCATAATACTTTTATAAGCTTTATATGGTAAAAAAGCAATTTTTGATTTTCCTTCTGTATAAACGTTTTCTCTACCTTTAGTTGCTAATTTTCTATCTTTGGTATACTCTTGATTATTTATATATCTTGATGATTTTAAATCACTTACTATTGTGGATATATCATCTTTATTAACCATATTTAATATCCTTTTTGACAGCGGCAGAATTTCGAATCAATATATTATTTCGAATCTATTAATTTTTTTAAATATGCTAATTCTTTTTGAATTTTATCAGCTGTCCATAAATCATGAGTTGTGTACCCATTATCATTAACTTGACCACCAATTGCTTTTTTAGCTTGTGAATCACTATAAAATGTTGGTTTGTCTGTAATGTCAAACATTGAATGTTTATGATTCTTTACATGTACTCTAACTGCCATATCTACAGTACGTTCTATATAACCTTTTATTTCTTGAACATCTTGTAGTTTATGACTATGTTCTACTCTTGCTCGATTATTTAGTAAAACTTCAACTTTTTCAGAAGAAAATACTTTATTATTAGAAGTTTTTGTATCATCAATTATATTTTTCTGAATATAACTATTCGTATCTGAATCTGAATATAATTTTGGAAACTTTACTATATCACTAATATGATGTTTGTGTTTATCATTAGCCTTATTAGATAATAATTTATCAACTTCTGATTTTTTGTATTTGTCTAAATCTCTTATTTCTTTTTCTGTATGTACATGATTTCTATTATTTAAATCTGTAAAATTATGACTATGTTTGACATCGGCAAATTCACTTGAATCTTTACCTTGTAATTTTTGAGAATTAATTGAATTAATATTCCCATCTAAATATGTTTTAATTTTAGTTTTTAAATGATCAAAAATATGATCTATATTTTGTTCATGAATATGATCTGTTTTTGAATAGTTCTTTAATATTTCATCTAAATTAAGTTTATGAATAAAAAAATCTTTATATTTATCAATTACATTCTTAACATCTTTATCTGTATATAATTCATTTTTTGTTGCATATTTATCATGTTTGTGATTTAATTTAGAATAATCAGATAATAAATCTTTAATTTCATTTTTTGAATATTTATCTAAATCTTGTATTTCATTTTCTGAATGTTTATGAATAATATTAGAATAATTTTTTAATTTAATATTTAATTGATCGGTATTAATTAATCTTTGACCTTTAATTACTTTAATAGTATCCTTATCCGTATAAACAGGAAAAGAATGTGTATGATCTGATTTTGAAAATTGATTTAATAATTCTAAAATTTCATCTTTTGTAAATATATCTATATTAAATTCTTTATGCGTATGGTCATTTAATGAATATTGTTTTAATTTTTCTTTAATGTTTTCTTTAAAATAAGAATACACATAATTTTTTAACTCTTTTTGTAAATTAGAAATTAATATGTTTACTTTTTCTTGTGTTATTGACACCGGCAAATTCTTGATTTCTTTAATATCATGTACATGATTCAAATTAGATTTTTTATTTAATTCAGATTTAATTAATTTACCATCCCAAATCATTTTATCATTATCAACAACATATCCATTTAATTTTTGACTATTAATACTATCAATTTTGTTGTGACAAGCATTTCTAGATTTTTCATCAGTATAATCAACAATATTAGGAATATTATTTAATGTTTTATAATCATGTACATGATTTTCACTAATGTTTTTTTCACCATCTGGTGTGATAAATTTTATAGAATCTGAAATTTTAATTCCATAATTATGTTTATTAACAATAATTAATTCATTATCATTTGATTGAATTGTTTTACTAACTTGTAATTTATAATTGGGATTTATCATTAATAAATTATTATTTTCATCAATTATCCCAATAATATTATCTTTTGAGTCTTTTAAAATATTTTTACTTGTTGATTTTTGTTTTAATTTTTCAAAATTAGAAAAAACCATTATATACTCCTAATATATTGAGTCTTAAAATATATGTTTATTGACCCAAACTCCATTTTGTTTTATTTGAATTATTAAATCTGCCCCTATTTTTATAATTCTCCAAGAACCATCATTATCAATATCTCCAAAGGAAAGTTCATTACTATCTGGAAGTTCCAGTCCTGTTTTAGTGAAATAAATAGTTGGATTAGATTCAATAAATACTGAGATTGCATTTCCAATATGTTCACCACCCGTCCATCTTGCAATTGTTCTATATTCATAATAAATTTCTTCATCTAATCCTGTTATATCTTCAGAAAAATAATAAGGAAAAGTACTAACGTTTTGATCAGATATAACTTCTATCCAAGTTGAATCTGTTTGTTTTTTATACTCAAAAAATAAATTGACAGAAGATTCACTTCCCAATTGTAATAATTTTCCATTCATTGTAAAACTATTACCAGTTGTATTATTTGTCGCTTGTGTAGTTTGAACTGTTGGGGATAATGCAGTGGTTGTTGTAAATGTTATATTATTCCCAAATAATTCTTCAGAGTCCCATCTAAAAATACTTTCATACTCATAATCTGTTTGAGGTTCTAATCCTGTCAAAGGATAACTAAATGTTGTAGGCGAATTAACATTAGACATTATTAAAATTTCTATCCAAATATCATTAATTTTTCTATATCTAAAATACAAATCTACTGTATAAGAACCAGTGTCATTTAATTCACCATTCAATGTTACACTATCATATGAAATAATAGTAGCATTTAAAGTAACCCCAACAGGATCATGTTCTTCATAACTGAAGATAGGATACCCTTCATTATTTGTTGGTACAATATGCCAAATATCATTATTTAATATATCATCATTAGGATTATTTTCAAAATCCCAAGACGTTGTAAGACCTGTAGTAGTTAAATCTGTGTATGTTGCAATATCTTTCATTTCTGTTGTTATTTTACCTGTTCCACCACCATCAGAAATACTAACTCCAGATAATTCAATATCCCAAAAACTATTATTTACTACACCAGAACCATCACAAATACCATGTTGTCTACCACCAGAACTTATTATATTTCCTGCAAAATAACAATTTTCAATAGTTCCATCATTTTCTGCACAAATGCCACCATTACTATCCCAACCATCCCCAGTATCAAGATTAACTATACTATAACAATTTCTTATAATTCCATTATTCATTCCTACAATCCCACCAGGAGCAGCCCAATCTGATGAAGTAATATTTCCAGAAACCCAACAATTTTCAATAATACCAGCAGGATCAATCTGATTCCCAACTATCCCACCAGTTCTATCTGAACCTGTAATGTTGCAATTTTCTAAACCTAAATTTTTAACAAAAAACCCATAATTTGATCGAATACCTCCAAATAACCCTTGATGAGTTTTATTTGATCTATTTATATATAAATTTGAAATTTTATATCCATTTCCATCAAAAGTACCTTGAAATTGTTTATTCCAATTACTCCCACCAATTGGTTCAAATCCTTTACCACTATTCCAATTAATAGTATCAGATGCATCAATATCATTCATTAATACATAATCTTCAGTAAGAACAGTATTCATTCCTTGTAATTCATTTAAGTTATATATATAAATCATGATGGCCATCCTACTGTATAATCATAGTTATCTAATTCTTGATCTGTTGTTAAATTTAAAATATTTTCCTTATGATCCCAAGAGGATATAAAAAAAGAATATATCCATTCTTCTATAGATTCATTTAATTCAGATACTTGTTGAGGAGTTAATGCTTTTGTAACATCTGATTCTGTTCTAAAATACATAATATCTGTATTGTTAGTTAATAATTTTCTTTGAGCTGTTATAAAAAAATCTTGTATATTTTGTCTATCATGTTCATTTCTTATTTGAATATAATCATCTGTTCCATCTGGGAAAGTATATAAAAAATGAGTATAAATCTTAGAATCTCTTAATTTATTTATTTCTTGACAAATAAAACTCTTTTTAAGTTCTAAAGTATTATCTAAATAAAATAAAAATCCATATAATTCTGTTAATCTTTCATCAATCCACCCACTAGGATTAGTGGTCATTTGTATTTTTTCCATAAGTAGTCTAGCATATAATGTATTTTCATCATGATTAGTAAGACTATTAAGAACTGGACAAATTTCTTCTAATCTAGATCGAATCATATCTTCTGGTTTTTGATTATAATCCTCTATAAGTTGTTGAACGTCTTCTATATCACCCATACACCCACCTTATTATTTTCTGGTTTGAAAAATAATCCTGACGTTTTTAATTTATTTTCTGTTTGATCGTAAGTAAAATTTTGAGAAGCACCAAATGAATCATTATCATTAAACTGAATTTGTGTATTTTCTCCTGCTGGATTACCAGATAACATATTAACTTCTTCCCAAGATTGATTCTTTCTAATATATTGTCTATTATCTAATGGAGCGTCTGTAATTTTAATAGAATTAATATGTTCTAAAACTTCTTGCATATTATCTTTATTAAACTGAGTATCTGAATCTAAATAATGAATTTCAAATGCACTGTCTTCTCTATTTAAAATATATTTTGCTTTAAAACTACTTAATATATTATCTTGTAAAGGTGGATTATCTTGATTGTTTTTACAAAGGAATAATGAATTATTATCTAATGCTAAATCAATACTACATCCATCAAAATAAGATTGTTGTAAAGTTTGATTAATTTGAAAGTATTCAAATGATTGTATTTCTAACCCAACATCTATAAATCGTAATATATTAGATGTATTATTATATAAATAGTATTTCATGATTTTCCTTTTTTGACAGCGGCAAAAAATTGAATTAAATCAAAATTCTGCCGCTTTCAAATATAAAAATTAATTAAATGTCATAAAACGTTATTAATTGAGCTTGACAAGTAACATCACTTGCTTCATTATTAGTAATTTCCATTACACAATTACCACTATCAGAATAAATATTAATATCAATACTTAAAGGATTATTACCCAAAAAAGAATAAGTATTATCTATCATTGAATCTGAATTAGCATCATACATAGCATCAATTTTTGATTTTTCTCTAACAGTACCCATTGTAGAAATTACTGAAAAATCAAATCCTGTATTATTTGATAAACTTAATGTATAAAACATTTGTGTGTTTCCTGGTGGAATCGTATAACTAACAATTTCACCAGTTGTTGATCCAGTCCCACCAATTTCTTCCCATGTATTTGGTAAAGCTTTCTTCTGCCACCAAGTACCATCAGATTGAAAAAATGTAGCACCTACAGCAACATTATAAATTAATGTTTCACCATCTGTATTTCCATTAACTACCGAATTAGGATTTCCATCATATCCTAAAGTAGTATCATCTGGCATATTAGTATTAAATTTTAATTGAATTGCTCTACGTTCAATTTCAAATTGTAAATTATCTATTTTAGCCATATTACACCTCCTCCTCAACCAATACAGCTGTATTTACTGTTTGAGCTTGAGTGGCAGCGGTATCTAAAATTATAAAAGTTGTCGGATTAGAACCAGTGGTGTCAATTGTCCAACTATTAGTTACAGGAGGTGATTCATTAATAACTGAATTTCTAGACAATGCTTTAACTTGTCCAGAACCATCCTTATACTGCCAATCTAATGTAACGTCAGTATAATTTGTTACTTCAACATCACCGGAAACAGAATTTTGACCCAATACTAATTCATAGTATCTAGGCATAAATCCACCAATTTCATAAGTATCTGTACCAGTTATAACAGTAGTAGTAAGACCAGACAAATTAGTACCACTAATAGCACCCCAATCATGAGTACCACGAGTAGAATCATCATCTATTTCTAAATCATTTGTAAACGATGTCATTCCACCAGCATTTGTAAAGGAACCATTTACCCAAATACCTTTATCTGCATCTGGATCAGCTAATGTTGGAACAGAATCTAACTGTTGATTACTATTAATTGTTATTGTATGTTCGGCTATACTTGCTAATGTAGTCAATCCAACATTACTATATCCATCGCCCCCAGTTCTTAATCTAGAAGCAGGTAAACTAATTGATAATTGAGCAGCTACATTTGCAATTATAACAACATATTGTCTTGTTGTAGATGTGTCATTTGATGATTTAGTTGCAACAATTCTATAATTATTAGTATCATCATTATAACTACCAGCAATTCTCGTAACTGTTTTTGTTTGTTCATAAGTTGTTGTGTCAGGTATACTTAATTCATTAGTTGGAGAAGAATAAGTAATTCCATCAAAATCAGATACAGTTACATTAATAAGAGCACCTTCACTATCTTTCAACGCACCCTGACCAGCAGGATATGTAGTTGAATTATAAGTGATTACTGGAGAGTCTTGATCAATTGTTAAATTACTAGAAGTATATACACTTCCAGCAGTTCCAATATCATTTGACGCTTGAGCATCTACTGGTGCGTCAGTAGCTACATTAGATATGGTAATAGTTCCAGTTGCATATCTATAACCTGCTCCTGCCCCATCTACAGCACCTAATGTTAAACTTACTTCATTATTAGAAGCTTTATCATCTTCAATCCAACAAGATACAGCATCATTTTCAACTGTGACTGTTACATCAATAACATCTCCATATTTTAATGCTGTTTGACTTCCAGGATATGATCCAAAAGAAATATTAGTAATCTCAGGACCTGCCCCACCTAAAGTAACAGTTACAGAAGTTGATTGATCTGTTGAACTTTCTAATATAAAATCTTCAGATTCTCCTTCAACAACAGATAAAGTAACATCAAAACTACCATGAAACAAACGTCTATCTGTACCATATTGTTCAAGATTAGAACATGTTGTCCCATTCAAAGTAACAGTAGGACTATAGTGTACTCCTCCTTCAGCTAAAAATTCAATAGTTACATTTGCTGTATCAGATGTACACTCTGTCAATACAGTATTAGGTGGTGTTGTATCAGGAACATATTCTTTTGATCCAACATTATCTGATGTACTTTGTGGGGTAACATTTAAGATATAAAGAAAACCTGTACCAGCTGTAGATGTAGTTGATGCTTTAACCCAATCAGTATCTTCTGGACCTGTTTTTTTATAACTAATACCATTGTGTCGAAGATAAAGAGTTCCTTGGGGAGCCTCTCTACCCGGTGATACTGTAGGATCTGCAGATCCTTCAATAACATCGACTTCACCTTCTCCAAAGATTCGTAAACCTTTAGAAATTCCAAATAATTTTTTTAACATAATAATTCCTTAATAAAATAATAAATTAATAAATAAACCTTTTTCTTTTTTTGTATAAACATAAAAAATTGTTAAAATCAAAATAAGAGAAATAATATTATAAAGTTCTCTTATTTTGATTATTATATGATATTCTTAATTTTACATGTTTGATGTTAATTAAATATGTAAACTGTTTTGTTAAGTAAACTAAAAAATTATAACTATTACAATTTTTAGCATGTCCCCACCAACTATTTAACATTTGATTTGCTTTTTCTTTTGTCAATCTATTAGTTTCGATTAAATTTGGTATTTTCCTTAATTTAGATTTAATTTTCTTTTTACAGTTATTTCTTAGTAATCGATGTGTTCGATATATTTTAAATCCAACAGTATTAACACCTTGTTTAATTGGAAAGATTTTTGATTTTTTAGGATTTAATTCTAAACTTAAATTATTTTTTAAAAATTCAGCTATTTTTGTTTTAATCCATCTAGCATTATCTAATCCTTTCACAATAACAACCATATCATCAGCATATCGAACATAATATTTAAGTTTTAATACACGTTTACAATATTGATCTAATTGATTCAAATAAATATTTGCAAATAATTGACTTGTCAAATTGCCCAATGGCAACCCTAAATCATTTGGGGATGAATCAATTATATTATCTAATAACTTTAAAGTTCCTTTACATTTAATTTTCTTTCTAATTATTTTTTTTAAAATATTTCTATCAATAGAATAAAAAAATTTAGATACGTCCATTTTAATAATATATGAATTATCACCATATTGTTTATAAGATTTTCTTAAAAATTGACTTATTCGATTAACACAAGCAAGTGTTCCTTTTCCTTCAATACACGAATAACTATCAAAAATAAAACAAGGCTTATATAAATCTTTAAGAACATTATTAACCATATGTTGTACTATCTTATCTTCAAACGCAGGAGCATCAATAATTCGTTCTTTTGGTTCATAAACTTTAAAAGAATGATATTCTTGTGGAGTATATTGATCTAATAATAATCGAATTCTTAGTGAATTTAAATTATTTGTTAAGTTTTGACAATAATTTAAAGAACCTTTCTTATATTTCATCACCCCTCTTTGGGTTTTCTTAAAAGCGTTATCAATATTTTCTTCCGAAATAATTTGATGGAAAATATTATTAAATTTTTTTGGCATTCTGGTTTTCTCTTTTTAGATACTAAGCATACTACCGTTTAATATTTTTACAACAAAAAATGTTGATAGAATTTAACTCTCTTGAACAAATCAAGTCTTGTTATTATAACCGTAATCATAATAATCACAAAAAAAATAAATTTGTACAGGACAAGGCCGCCAGCCGTTATTCGTATTCGAATTCGAAGAGGTATTCGTGTTGTAATTCGCAACCCCGTTGTTACCACGGTTGACACGCTATAGTTAAATCCTAAACTTGTTATTTAACCGTCGATTTAATATAACCGGAAAGCATCTTATTAATTTCCGTTAATTTAACATCAATCAATTTAAAAAAATTTTTGCTAATATATTTTTGGTGGTTTGCTAATTTAATTAAAATTTTTAAAGTTTGCAAATGAGCGTCAGCTTCTTGCAAATATGTTTTTCTTTTAGATTTAACAGCATTTCCCAAAGCAATGTTTTTTAAAATATTAAAAAAAGATTCTTTAATATGTAAACACAAACTATGTTTTTCAGATTTAGGAAAATTGATCAATCTAGGATATATTTGATATAATAATTGTTCCGTTTTCTTTTGGATCAATAGATCTTTATACATAAAATTTTCTCCAAAATAACAAAAATTTCTTTGATTTTATAGCGCCTCCCTTCGGAGGCGCCGTTAGAGTGCAGCAATCAGATGCCTTGTACAA
>Ga0102925_1001627_pt1 | contig 12454 bp, 15 predicted proteins | sample SalPonR1_A_D1_MG_FD_78216 | JGI IMG/M metagenome (GOLD analysis project Ga0102925, IMG submission 78216) | Salt pond soil microbial communities from South San Francisco under conditions of wetland restoration - Salt Pond MetaG R1_A_D1_MG | ecosystem: Environmental > Aquatic > Marine > Intertidal...
AATGTTTCCAAAACTTCGTTACTGCCTCCCAAGGCTTTTATCTTAACATTACTTCCTTTCATAGAATATTCAAGGGACTCTTGATCTCCTGTTCCCTCGACAAACAAAACATTACTATATATCGAACTAATGCCTAGTGCTCTAAGTTCTTTCTCAGCTCTGTCATAACTTAACTGGCAAACGTCTCCTCCATTGACGACAAAGTTTCTGCCCATAGAGAAAATATTATATATGAGAGACTTCGAGTGCGTAGAGAAAACAACCTGGTTTAAATTGTGATCTTTATACTCCTTTTTAAGCCACTACTCTTTAGTCAACCCACCTTTACCATCTTCGTTTTCTTGCCTGTTAACCCAGCCAAGTATCCCGCCATCGCCTGCCAGTGTATGCAGAAGACTCATAAACTCCAAAAGGAGACTCTCATGAAAATGATTTTCTGGCTCATCGATTATCAATGCACTAACTGATTTCGACATACATAGAAATGACAGCGTACTCAAGAGCGCCTTTTCGCCAGAGCTAAACTCACGGACATCATAAAGTGGCTTTCTGCTGTCTCGATTAGCTTTTCCAAGCAAAACGAACTCACCAGACTTGTGTTTCCCACTAAAATTTTTTAGCTCAATATTTGGAATAAGCTTTGAAAACATCCTAGACGCGACCCGATAATATAACAGCCTATCTGGCTTGCTGGGGATAAGCCGACCATGCACATAATCTTTCACTAGCTGTCTATAAACGCCCGAAAAGAGTTCTTCGGGTCTACGAACAGCTTCTAAAGCCAAATCTCCTCTTGTGTTTTCTGTGATATTAATCTCATTAAAGCGCAACGTTTCTTCTGAAAAACCTTTGCTCGCATCGATATACAGAATAAGTCCTTCAGGGTTATCAGGATTCCAGTACCTCTCCACTAACTCAGAACCAACTTCCTCAAGCTCTACGATCCCAGCGCGTCTATACAGCGTCAGGCTTGATCTATCTTCTCCTTCTTGAAGGACAATGCCAATATAAGATCCCTCTGCATTTAGAAACCTTCTAGCTTCCGCATCGATCTCCCTCCAGTCATCTTCTGATCCAGTCTTAAAAAAATATGCCTTTTGTATAAGGTAAACCGACTTCAAAATTGTTGACTTCCCAGAACCATTACGGCCAGAGAAAGAAAATATACTTGAATCATAATCAAAATCGATGGTAAGTTTTTGACCAAAAGATTTCACATTGTAGAGTTCCACGCTCTCAATCCGCACAAGGCCTCCTTAGCAATACTAAATAATTAGATTCAATACTAATCGCTCAAATATCGATGTTACCTTCAATCCCATAAGGCTCGAAAGGGAGGACCCACCTGACTAGATGTTAATGGTTGCCTCACCCCGCCCCGTCCCCGATACTGGGCAGATGCACGAGACCGACCTCACCGACCAGTTCCTCATCGCCATGCCGGCCCTGTCCGATCCCAACTTCGCGCAGGCGGTGGCCTACGTTGCCCAGCACAATGCGGAGGGCGCCTTCGGGATCATCATCAACCGGCCCGCGGACGTCACCCTGGAGGAGATCCTGGCCCAGATGGACCTGCGGGGGGCGACCTCCCAGATCGGGGCGCAGCCGGTCTACTCCGGCGGGCCGGTGGATACGGAGCGCGGCTTCGTCCTCCATGCGCCGCTGGGCGACTGGGATGCGACCCTGCCGGTCTCCGACGAGATCGGCATCACCACCTCCCGGGACATCCTGGAGGCCATGGCGAAGGGCGAGGGGCCGGAGGAGAGCCTGCTGGCCCTGGGCTACGCCGGCTGGGACGCCGGCCAGCTGGAGCAGGAGCTGGGCCAGAATACCTGGCTCAGCGTGCCGGCTACCCGGGAGGTCCTCTTCCGCACGCCGGCGGAGCAGCGCTGGCAGGCGGCGGCGAGCACCCTGGGTGTGGACCTGACCCTCCTCTCCAAGGAGGCGGGCCACGCGTGAGCGGCCGCCGGCTGCTGGCCTTCGATTTCGGCCTCAGGCGCATCGGTGTGGCCGCCGGCCATGAGGACCTGCCCAGCGGCCGGGAGGTGACCACTCTCGCCGCCCGCGAGGGGATCCCGGACTGGCAGGCGGTGGCCGACCTGCTGGCCGAGCACGAGCCGGACCTGCTGGTGGTGGGGGACCCGCTCACCCTGGAGGGCGAGACCCAGGACGTTACGGAGGCGGCCCGGCGCTTCGGCCGCCGCCTCCACGGCCGCTACGGCCTGCCGGTGGAGACGGTGGACGAACGGCTGACCTCCCGCGAGGCGCGCGCGGAACTGCGCGAGCGCGGCGAGGGGGACCCGGCCCCGGAACGCATCGACCAGGTGGCCGCCCGCCTCATCCTCGAGGACTGGGTGCGCCGCCAGGAAACCGCAACGAGGGACGCATGACCGCCGACGAACAGGTGGACACCGCGCCGCTGCTGGACGCACTCACCGAGGGCGCGCGCCAGTGGCTGGACGACCACGACAGCCACCGCCCGCTGCTGGTGGGGATCCACACCGGGGGTGCCTGGGTGGCCCAGGAGCTCCACCGCCGCCTGGGCGTGGACGAGCCCCTGGGCACGCTGGATATCTCCTTCTACCGCGACGACTTCTCGCGCATCGGCGTCCACCCGCAGGTGAAGCCCTCCCACCTGCCGGTGACGGTGGAAGACCGGCCCATCCTGCTGGTGGATGATGTCCTGCAGACCGGCCGCACGGTGCGCGCGGCGCTCAACGAGATCTTCGACTACGGCCGGCCCGCCTCGGTCACCCTGGCGGTGCTGGTGGACCGGCCCGGCCGGGAGCTGCCCGTCGCCGCCGAACTCGCCGGCGCCCGCTGGGAGCTGCCTGCCGAACGGCAGGTGAAGCTCCACGGGCCCCACCCGCTCACCCTGACCCTCCACGACCTGGCATGAGACGAAACAACATCCAGCTGGACGACCAGGGCCGCCTGCGCCACTTCCTCTCCGTGGAGGGGCTGCCGCGGACCACGCTCACCGAGATCCTGGACACCGCCGAGTCCCTGGCCAGCGCGGCGTCCCAGAACGTGAAGAAGGTGCCGCTGCTGCGCGGCAAGACCATCGTCAATCTCTTCTTCGAGCCCTCCACCCGCACGCGGACCACCTTCGAGCTGGCGGCCAAGCGCCTCTCCGCCGACAGCCTGAACATGAACATCGCCGCCTCCTCCACCAGCAAGGGCGAGAGCCTGCTGGACATGCTCCACAACCTGGAGGCGATGCAGTGCGACATGTTCGTGGTGCGCCACGCGGAGTCGGGGGCGGCGAACTTCATCGCCCGCAACGTCGGTGACTCCATCGCCGTGGTCAACGCCGGCGACGGGCAGCACGCCCATCCCACCCAGGCGATGCTGGACATGTTCACCATCCGCCGCCACAAGGGCGAATTCCACAACCTGCGGGTAGCCATCGTCGGTGATGTGGGCCACTCCCGGGTGGCCCGCTCCCAGATCCACGCGCTGACCACCCTGGGCGTGCCGGAGGTGCGGGTCATCGGCCCCAAGACCCTGGTCCCGGAGAGCCTGCGCGGGCTGGGCGTCCACATCTACCACGATCTGGACGAGGGCCTGGACGGGGTGGACGTGGTCATGGTCCTGCGGCTGCAGAACGAGCGCATGGGCGCCGCGCTGCTGCCCAGCGAGCGGGAGTACTTCCACCTCTACGGGATCACCGCCGAGCGGCTGGAACGCGCCGCCGACGACGCCATCGTCCTCCACCCCGGCCCCATCAACCGCGGCGTGGAGATCGACTCCGAGGTGGCCGACGGCGAGCGCTCGGTGATCCTGGAGCAGGTGACCCACGGCATCGCCGTGCGCATGGCCGCCATGTCCCTGGTCATGGGCCAGCAGCCGGGCAAGGACGGGGAGGCGCGCGCATGAGGACCCATATCCGCGGCGGCCGGGTGATCGACCCCGCCAACGGCATCGACGCCACCACCGACCTCTTCCTGGCCGAGGGCCGCATCCTCGCCGTGGGCGACGAGGCGCCGGCCGGCTTTGCCGCCGACGAGACCATCGACGCCGCCGGCCTGGTGGTCGCCCCCGGCCTGGTGGATCTCCAGGCGCGGCTGCGCGAGCCCGGCCAGGAGTACAAGGGCGACATCGCCAGCGAGACACGCGCCGCCGCCCGGGCCGGGATCACCACCCTGTGCGCGCCGCCGGATACCGACCCGCCCATCGACACCCCGGCGGTGGCGAGCCTGCTCATCGAGCGCGCCGAGGATGTGGGCGCCACGCGCGTCCTGCCGGTGGGGGCGCTCACCAACGGCCTGGCCGGCGAGCACCTGAGCGAGCTGGTGAATCTCCACCAGGCCGGCTGCGTCGCCTTCTCCAACAACCGCTACCCCATTACCAACACCCAGGTCCTGCGCCGCGCCATGGAATACGCGGCCACCTGCGACCTCACCGTCCTCATCCACGCCGAGGACCCGTGGCTGGCCGAGAACGGCTGCGCCCACGACGGCGAGGTGGCCAGCCGCTTGGGGCTGCCGGGGATCCCGGTCTCCGCGGAGACGGTGGAGATCGCCCGCACCCTGGCGCTGGTGCAGCAGACCGGGGTGCGCGCCCACTACTGCAAGGTCTCCTCCGGCGCCGGCATCGAGCTCATCCGCCGCGCCCGCGCCGACGGCCTGCCGGTGACCGCCAACGTCTCCATCAACCAGCTCCACCTCACGGAGATGGAGATCGGCGACTTCAACACGCTCTACCACGTCCGCCCGCCCCTGCGGACCCAGCGCGACCGCGACCTCCTGCGCCGCGCGGTGGCCGATGGCACCGTGCAGGCCATCTGCTCCGACCACCAGCCCCACGACGCCGACGCCAAGCTCGCGCCCTTCGGGGAGAGCGCCGCCGGGATCTCCGGGCTGGAGACCCTGCTGGGGCTGACCCTGCGCCTGGTGCGGGACGGCCTGCTGGACCTGCCCACCGCCCTGGCCCGACTCACTTGCGACCCGGCCCGCGCCCTGGGCCTGCCCTGCGGCAGCCTGACCCCCGGCACGGCGGCGGACCTCTGCCTCTTCGACCCCGAGGCGGAGTGGGAGGTGGACCCCTCCGCCTTCGCCAGCCGCGGGCAGAACTCGCCCTACGGCCACTGGTTCCTGCCCGGCCGCGTGGCGCGCACCCTGGTGGACGGTCGCACGGTCCACCACGCCGAGGGCTAGGATGTTCGCCGCCAGCGAGGCGGGCCGCACCAACCACCCCGGCGGCTTCACCGAGGTCCGGCTGACCACGGAGGCCGCGCCCCGGCCGGGGCAGTACCTCACCACCGAAGAGGGCGCCGGCCTGCCGGTGATGGCCGCGGGGAACGGCGAGGTGCGGGTGCTCGTCCCCGGCCCGGTTCCCGCGAATATCACCGCCGTGGCCGTGGCCGGCGAGGCGCTGGCCCCCGAACCCGGCTGGCTGGCGGTGGCCGATGCCGCCGGCCTGGCCCCGCTGCTCTTTGCCGCCGGCGGCGAGGTCCCGCCGGGGCTGGCGCTCCTGGGCCTGGACGAGCCGCCCTTCACGCCGCGACCCTCGCGCTTCCTCACCCCGGAGCTGCCGGCCCACCTCATCGCCGCGGCGCCATTGCTGGAGGATCGCGGCATCGCCAGTCGGCTCGCCCTGCCGGACCACCCGGCCGCCTGGGACGGCCCCCTCGCCGAACTGGTCGCCGCCGCCCTCGCCGGCCGGCCGCGGCCGGTGGTGGTCCTGGGGCGGGCCGCGACCGTCGCCGCGGTGGAGGCGGCAGTGGCCGGGCCCGTCACGAGCGTCCCCCAGCCGAACTAGGCAATCCCTCCGGCCCTGCCGTATGACCCTACTGCACCGCCTCGCGGTAGAAGGCGAAGCGCCGCGCCTCCTCCCGGTTCACCGAGCCGTCGGAGACCAGCCCCTGGAGGGACTGGTCCAGGGTGGTCATGCCGGCGGCCTGGCCGGTCTGCATCACCGAGTAGATCTGGGCGATCTTGTCCTCGCGGATGAGGTTGCGCACCGCCGAGGTGCCCACCAGCACCTCGTGGGCGGCCACCCGGCTACCGCCGGTGGACTTGAGCAGGACCTGGGCCACCACGCCGCGCAGGGACTCCGCCAGCATGGAGCGGATCATGTCCTTCTCCGCCGCCGGGAAGACGTCGATGATGCGGTCCACCGTCTTGGCCGCCGAACTGGTGTGCAGGGTGCCGAAGACCAGGTGGCCGGTCTCGGCGGCGGTGAGTGCCAGGCGGATGGTCTCCAGGTCGCGCAGCTCCCCCACCAGGATGGTATCGGGGTCCTCGCGCAGGGCCGAGCGCAGGGCGGCACTGAAATCGACGGTATCGCGATGGATCTCGCGCTGATTGACCAGGCCGCGGCGGGAATCGTGGACGAACTCGATGGGATCCTCGATAGTGAGGATGTGGCCGGCCTCGTTGCGGTTCTTGTGGTCCACCATGGCCGCCAGGGTGGTGGACTTGCCGGAGCCGGTGGGGCCGGTAACCAGAACCAGGCCGGTGCGCAGGGCCGCCAGCTCGCGCAGGACGCCGGGCGCCCCCAGCCGATCCAGGTCCAGGATCTCGCCGGGGATGTGGCGGAAGGCCGCGCCGGCACCACGATTCTGGTGGAAGGCGTTGACGCGGAAGCGGCCCAGGCCGGCCAGCTCCACGGCGAAGTCCAGCTCCTGCTCCTCCTCGTAGGTGCGACGCTGGCGCTCGGACATGATGCCCTGGACCAGCGCCTGGACCGTGCGGTCGTCCAGCTCGGGGGTGTTCACCCGGCGCAGCTCGCCGTTGATGCGCAACAGCGGCGGCATGCCGGCGGATAGGTGGAGATCGGAGGCGCCCTGGCGCACGGCAAGCGCCAGGAGTTCTTCCAGTTCCATGGCCGTGCTCCTCCCTGATGGTCGCGGCATGGCCGCGCGCGCCGTCCTGGCGCCGATGGTCGCCACGGCTTCCGGGCGACTAGTATCATTACGCTACACCGGGCCGGCGGAGGGAGGCAACGATGGGTGAGGTGGCCGTGAACGTGGCCAACGTACGCCGGCGAATCGAGGCCGCGGCCCGAGCCGCCGGGCGCGATCCGGCCACCATCACCCTGCTGGCGGTGAGCAAGTACCACCCGGCGAGCGCGGTACGCGAGGCGCTGGCCGCCGGCTGCCACGACCTCGGCGAGAGCTACGCCGACGAGGGAGTGGCCAAGCAGGCCGAGGTGGGCGACCCGTCCGCCGCCTGGCACTTCATCGGCCCGCTGCAATCGAACAAGACCCGGGCGGTGGCGGAGCACTTCGACTGGGTCCACAGTGTGGACCGGCTGAAGATCGCCCGCCGGCTCTCGGAACAGCGGCCGGCGGAGCGCGGGCCGCTACCGGTCTGCCTGCAGGTGAACCTCTCCGGCGAGGCGAGCAAGTCCGGCGCCGAGCCCGCGGAGGTGCCCGAGCTGGCGGCCGCGGTGGCCGAGCTGCCGGGGCTCACCTTGCGCGGGCTCATGGCGATCCCGGCAAGGACGACCGATCCGGAGGCGCAGCGCCGGCCCTTTGCGGCCCTGCGCGCGCTCCGGGACGACCTGAACACCCGCGGCCTGGCGCTGGACACCCTCTCCATGGGGATGTCCGGCGACCTGGAGGCCGCCATCGCCGAGGGCGCCACCCTCGTGCGCGTGGGGACCGACATCTTCGGCGCCCGGGACTGACCCGATACGACCGGGGCCCGGGTACCGTGAATCGCAAGCAGGAGGAGTTGCCATGCAGGATCTGACCATCGGCTTCATCGGCGGCGGCAACATGGCGCGCAGCCTCATCGGCGGCCTCATCGCCGATGGCGTCGCCGCCGAGAACCTCATGGTGGCCGATCCCGACGAGGGCCCCTGCCGCGCGCTCACCGCGGAGTTCGGCGTGGCCACCCGCCACGATAATGCAGCCGTGGCGAGTGCGGCGGATGTCGTGGTCCTGGCGGTGAAGCCCCAGCTCCTGCACGAGGTCGCCACCGGGCTGGCAGAGCTGGCCGGCCCCGGCAACCGACTCTTCGTCTCGGTGGCCGCCGGGGTCCGGGCCGCCGACCTCGAGCGCTGGCTGGGCGAGGGCACGCCGCTGGTCCGGGCCATGCCCAACACCCCGGCCCTGGTGCAGAGCGGCGCCACCGGCCTGTTCGGCAACACCCACACCACCGAGCAGCAGCGCGAGGCGGCGGAGGCCATCCTGCGCGCGGTGGGGACGACCCTCTGGGTCACCGACGAGACCCAGCTGGACGCCATCACCGCCCTCTCCGGCAGCGGCCCGGCCTACTTCTTCGCCTTCATGGAGGCGCTGGAGGCCGCCGGCGAAAAGATGGGGCTGGAGCGGGAGCAGGCACGGCTGCTGGCGGTGCAGACCGCCTTCGGCGCCGCCAAGATGGCGCTGGAGAGTCCGGACGAACCGGGGACGCTGCGCGAGCGGGTGACCTCGCCGGGCGGTACCACCGAGCGCGCCCTGGAGGTCCTGGAGACCGGCGGGCTGCGCGATCTCGTGAATGACGCCACCGCCGCCGCCCGTGAGCGCGCCGGCGAACTGGCCGACCTGCTGGGGGAAAACTGACGCCATGGCCGAGCCCTATACCAACAACGCCGCCGCCTTCCTGATCCAGACGCTGTTCGGGCTCTACCTGATGGCGCTGTTCCTGCGTACCGTCCTGCAGGCGGTGCGCGCCGACCCCCGCAACCCGGTGACCCACTTCCTCATCCGCGCCACCGACCCGGTGCTGCGCCCGCTGCACACCCTGCTGCCGGAGGTGGGGCGGATCAGCCTGGCGGCCATCGTGGCCATGCTGGTCATCCAGGCCGCCGAGCTGTGGCTGCTGGGGCTCACCGGCAGCGGCACCTGGACCCCCGAGGGGCTGATGGTCCTGGCCATCGGCCAGCTCCTGGCCCTGGCCATCCAGGTCTGGACCATCGCCATCATCGTCGCGGCGGTGCTGAGCTGGATCGCCGCCGGCGGCGGCATGGGCTACAACCCGGTCTTCGCCCTGCTGGACGAGCTCACCGCGCCGCTGCTGCGGCCAGCGCGGGCCATCCTGCCCGACATGGGGGGACTGGACCTCTCCCCGCTGGTGGTCATCATCGTGCTGCAGCTGTTCAACATCCTCATGGTGGCGCCGGTCCGGGATCTGGGCCTGGTCCTGATGCGGGGCTGACCCTTGGCCGCCGCCCAGTGGGAGGGCGACGACCTGGTGCTGACCCTCCGGGTCCAGCCCCGGGCGAAGAATGACGCCGTGGTCGGCCCCCACGGCGACGCCATCCGGGTACGGATCACCGCCCCGCCGGTGGAGGGCAAGGCCAACGACCACCTGGTCCGCTTCCTGGCGAAGCGCTTCGGGGTCCACCGCCGGGACGTCACCCTGCTCAGCGGCGAATCGGGCCGGGACAAGCGCGTGCGCATCACCGGCGCCCGGCCGGATCCCGAGCTGGCCGGGCTGCTGGGGCTGTCTTCCGACCAGGGCTGATCCGCCATCGTGGCTCCGGAGATTCCCGCCTGTGCGGGATTGACGGCGGGGCTGATGGCGCAACGCGCGCGCCATCCGTTGCGTCGATCCGGGCCGCTGTTTAGACTGAAACGCTGTTCATTCCGCGAGGCAGCGGTCCCATGCCGGAGAGCCTACCGGCCGATTCCGTCGGCCTGGTACAGCCCCAGAGTCTGCAATTCGACCAGCCGCTGGAACTCGACTGCGGGCGGGTTCTGCCCGAGTACGAGCTGGTCTACGAGACCTACGGCACCCCCAACGCCGACCGCTCCAACGCCATCCTGGTCTGCCACGCCCTCTCGGGCGACCACCACGCCGCCGGCTACAACTCCATGGAGGATCGCAAGCCCGGCTGGTGGGAGGCCTGTATCGGCCCCGGCAAGCCGCTGGACACCAACCGGTTCTTCATCGTCAGCGTGAACAACCTGGGCAGCTGCAAGGGCTCCTCGGGACCGAACACCATCAACCCCGAGACCGGCCGCTACTGGGGGCCGGACTTCCCCATCGTCACCGTACGCGACTGGGTCCACAGCCACGCCCGCCTGGCGGACGCCCTGGGCATCGACCAGTGGGCGGCGGTCGTGGGCGGCAGCCTGGGCGGGATGCAGGTGATGCAGTGGGCCATCGACTACCCCGACCGGCTGCGCCATGCGGTCATCATCGCCGGCGCGCCGCGGCTGTCGGCCCAGAACATCGCCTTCAACGAGGTGGCCCGCCAGGCCATCATGTCGGACCCCGAGTTCCACGAGGGCTACTACCTCGAACACGACACAGTGCCGCGCCACGGCCTGATGCTGGCGCGCATGCTGGGCCACATCACCTACCTCTCCGACGAGGCCATGCGCGCCAAGTTCGGCCGCGAGCTGCGCACCGACCAGATCAACTTCGGCTACGACGTGGACTTCCAGGTGGAGTCCTACCTGCGCTACCAGGGCCAGTCCTTCGTCGACCGCTTCGACGCCAACACCTATCTGCTCATGACCCGGGCGCTGGACTACTTCGACCCGGCCGCCGAGCACGACGACGACCTGGCCGCCGCGCTGGCGCCGGTCACCGCCCGCTCGCTGGTAATCTCCTTCACCAGTGACTGGCGCTTCTCCCCGGAGCGCTCCCGGGAGATCGTCAAGGCGCTGCTGGACGGCAACAAGTCGGTGGCCTACGCCGAGGTCCAGGCCCACCAGGGGCATGACGCCTTCCTCATGCCCATCGCGCAGTACATGGCCGTCTTCCGCGCCTATATGGACGAGGTAGCGGCCGAACTGGAGGAAGGGGCATGACCAGCGCCATCGACCGCCGCCCCGATCTCGCCATCATCAGCCGCTGGATCCGCGAAGGGGCCCGCATCCTGGACCTGGGCTGCGGCGACGGCACCCTGCTGGGGCACCTGCGCAGCAGCAAGGGAGCCGGCGGCTACGGCATCGAGATCGACGACGCCAACGTCATCGCCTGCATTCGGCAGGGGCTTTCCGTCATCCAGTCCGACCTGGACGCCGGCCTCAACGAGTTCGATGCCGGTTCCTTCGACTATGTCATCCTCTCCCAGACCCTGCAGGCGGTACGCTACCCCGACCGGCTGCTGGAGGAGATGATGCGGGTGGGCCAGGAGGGCATCGTCACCTTCCCCAACATGGGCTACTGGCGCTACCGCCTGCGGCTGGCGCTCACCGGCCGCATGCCGGTCTCCTCCGCCGCCGCGGCGCCCGGGGAGTGGTATAACACGCCCAACATCCACCTCTGCACCCTCGCCGACTTCGAGGCGCTGTGCGAGGACATGGGCATCGAGATCCTGGAGATGACGGCGGTGAACTCCGCCCACCGCAGCAACCCCTTCATGCGCACCTGGCCCAACACGCTGGGCGAGATCGCCCTGTACCGCTTCCGCCGGCGCTGACCAGCCCATCCCGCCTCGAAACCCGCTCCGGCCTGCTATAGTCGGAGTGAGGGAACACCAGACCCCAAGGGGAAGGAGGAGCCATGTTCCACCTCGTCCGCATCGCCGCCCTGGCCATTGCCTTCAGCTTCGCCCTGCCGGCTGCTGCCGAACGCAGCACCGAGGCGGGTGAGTGGGTGATCCACTACAACGCCATCGCCACCGAGGACCTCCACCCCAGCGTGGCAGACAATTACGGGATTACCCGCAGCCCCACCCGCGGTCTGATCACGGTGACGGTCATGCGGCCGATCATGGGGACCACCGGCGAGCCGCACACGGCCCGGGTGACAGGGACGGCCAGCAACCTCGCCGGCCAGACCCGCGACCTCGACCTGCGCGAGGTTCAGGAGGGCAAGGCCGTCTACTATCTGGACACCTTCCGCATCCGTGACGAGGAGACCCTGGACTTCCGGCTCGACGTCCGCCCCGACGGCAGCGACGAGACCCATACGGTGGAATTCCGCCAGCAGTTCTTCGTGGACTGAACCGCCTCAGCTGGCACCGGCCGGGGGCGCCATCACGGCGACCCCCACGGTGTAGATCCCGAACAGTACCACCACCCCGCCGGCCAGCCCGCGCCACAGCGGCCGGCGGACCTGGGTGGCCAGGGTCGCGGCGAAGACCCCCATCCCCAGCAGCATGGGCAGCGTCCCCAGCCCGAAGCTCGCCATGAGCAACGCCCCCTCCACCATGCCGCCAGCGGCGATGGCCCAGACCAGCACCGAGTAGACCAGCCCGCAGGGCAGCCAGCCCCAGATGAGCCCCAGGCCCAGCGCCTGCCACGGCGTCTTCACCGGCATGAGCCGGCGACCGAAGGGCTCGATCCGACGCCAGAGCACGCCGCCGGCGCGCTCCAGCTGGGCCAGGCCCTGCCACCAGCCCCCCAGATAGAGCCCCAGGGCGACCATGAAGAGCCCCGCCACCACCTGCAGTACCAGCTGCGCCTCGCGCAGGGCCGCCATGTTGGCCGCGATGAGCCCGACCCCGCCCATGAGCGCCCCGGCGATGGCGTAGCTGGTGATCCGGCCGACGTTGTAGGCGATGAGGTAGGGCATCATCGCCCCCACGCGGTTGCGCACCGACT
>Ga0102925_1001631_pt1 | contig 12440 bp, 11 predicted proteins | sample SalPonR1_A_D1_MG_FD_78216 | JGI IMG/M metagenome (GOLD analysis project Ga0102925, IMG submission 78216) | Salt pond soil microbial communities from South San Francisco under conditions of wetland restoration - Salt Pond MetaG R1_A_D1_MG | ecosystem: Environmental > Aquatic > Marine > Intertidal...
ATTCATTCAGAATGACTTTGAAGACAAGAATATAATATAAAACTAAGATTCCTCGAAAAACTCGGAATGACTGATATGTCTATTTCAAGAATGTCTAAAGAAATTAGATTCTAAGGAATTTATAAACTCGGAATGACCGACTTATGTCTATCCTGAGAATGTCTGAAGAAATTAGATTCTTAGATTCGAAGGATCTTATATGAATAAAATATTAAAAAAAAGGGCTTAGCCTTTTTTTAATCTAAAATTTTATTTAAAACTAAGCTTAAAGCCAGTTTAGAATGCTCATACACAAGACCACCCTGCAAAAATCCAATATAAGGTTCTCTTATTGGGGCATCTGCACTAAGCTCAATTGAAGCTCCCTGTATAAAAGTACCAGCTGCCATTATTACATTATCTTCGTAACCAGGCATTTCCCAAGGGATAGGTTTAACATTGCTATCTACGGGAGATGCTTTTTGTATTTCTTCGCAAAAAGTAGTTAATTTATCTTTATCTCTAAATATAATACTTTGTATTATGTCTCCCCTTTTGTCATAGGGCTCAGGAAAAACTTCGTATCCAAGTTTTTTAAAAACATGTGAAAATAAAATTGATCCTTTTAAAGCTGACATAGTGGTCCTAGGTGCTAAAAATAAACCTTGAAGAATATTTCTGCTTTGATCAAACATTAGACCTATTTCCTTTCCAATTCCAGGAGAAGTCATCCTATTAGCAATTCTGCTAATTATATCTTCTTTACCGACTATATAACCCCCAGATAAGGCTAAACCTCCACCAGGATTTTTAATTAGTGATCCTACAGTTACATCAGCTCCAAGATGACTAGGTTCTTTTTCCTCGACAAACTCTCCGTAGCAGTTATCCACCATTATAATGATATTTTTATTTATTTTTTTAATAAAATTTATTACTTCACCAATTTGGTCAACTAAGAGACTTTTTCTTGAAGTATACCCCATAGATCTTTGAATCAATATCATTTTTGTTTGATTAGAAACTTTTTGTTTTATACTTTCATAATCAAATTTACCTTTATCCAATAAATTAATTTTACTGTATTTTATACCTAATTCTTTGAGGTTGTTGCTTTCATTACCACTTTCTCCTAAAATTGTCATCATAGTATCGTAAGGGTCTCCAGACACTGATATTACTTCATCGCCATACTTGAGTAATCCCGACAATGTTAGATAAAGAGCATGTGTCCCGGAGGCAATTATAGGTCTAACAATTGCATCTTCAGTTCCAAACAGATCAGCATATACTTTTTCAACTACCTCTCTTCCACTATCATTGTAGCCGTATCCAGTATTCCAGTAAAAATGACTGTAGTTAACACTATTATCCTGTAATGCCTTAACTACTCTATAAAAATTATTTTCTTGAATTGATTCTAATTCTTTAAACTTTGATTCAAGATCAGCTTCGGAGGCTTTAATTTCATCCAAAATCTCTTTTTTAACGTTATAAAGTTTACATAAATTATTGTATGTCAATTTAAAGCTCCTATGAATTATTTTCCTGTAGATTTATTTTTTGTTCTGATACTATTGTAGATATTGCATGTTTATATATTAGCTGCTGTTTCCCTAAAGATTCAAAAACTATAGCATAATTATCAAACCCCTGTACCAATCCGTTTAATTTAACACCATTGGTTAAATAAATTATTAAAGAAATTTTGTCCTTTCTTGCTTTGTTTAAAAAGGTATCTTGTAAATTAATGTTCTGCTTCAATTTTAACTCCCCTTTCATTTATATATAATAATATTTTATTTAATGTACTATTATAGTTGTTCTTGTAGTCAGACATGTCGAACCATTCAATCCTGTCGTCTGGCTTAAACCAGGTGATTTGTCTTTTGGCAAACCTTCTGGTATTTCTTTTAATTAATCTTACAGCTTCTGTTTTAGAAATGTTGCCTTCTAAATAATCAATGATTTCTTTATATCCTATGGCCTGCATAGATTGATAAGACTTGTCGTAGCCTTCGCTGTAGAGTTTTTTAACTTCTTCAATTAATCCTTCTTCAATCATTGCATCAACTCTTAAGTTAATTCTATTATACAGCAATTCTCTGTTCATTTCCAAACCTATTATAATAAAATCGTATTTATCTGAATATTTTCTAAAGCTACTGTTTTTAGAGTATTTTTCTCCTGTAATTTCTATAACTTCTAAGGCTCTAACTACCCTCTTCACATTATTAGGATGAATTTTTTCAGCTGCTTCAGGGTCTTTTTCTTTTAAAATATCATATAAATGACTTTTACCTTTTTGGTTTTTTATATTATAGTATTTATTTCTTATATCTTCATCAGATGAAACTTTATTAAAATCTAAATCGTAAAGCAGTGAATTAATATATAAACCACTTCCTCCTACTAATATAGGTATCTTATTATCTTTTAACATACTTTCAATAATTTTTAATGATAAATTTTGATAATCGTACACGGTAAAATTCCCATCAGGATTGATTAAGTCTATCATATGGTGATTTATACCTTCTTTTTCATGATCAGTTATTTTTGCCGTACCTATATCCATTTTTTTATATATCTGCATTGAATCAGTTGAAATAATCTCAGAATTTATTTTTTTTGCTATATCAACAGAAACCTTTGTTTTACCTACAGAAGTAGGTCCTAAAACTACTATTAACTTATCTTTTACCATTACGAATCATTCCTCAACTTTTAATTCTATTAAATAATTTTTTTAAATCTTTTTCATCCATTTCTACAATGATAGGTCGTCCGTGGGGACATGTATAAGGTTTTTCACATTCTAACAATTCATCTATCAAATTATTTATTTCCTGTTTCGAAAGTATATCTCCAGATTTCACGGAATCAGTACAAGCTTTTTTAATTAGTGAATCTAATTCAATACTGCTTTTATCATAGCTGTTAAGTCCTTCCAATAGGCTGTAAAACAGTTTTTTAGAATCGGCATTTTTTAAAAAAGAAGGCAGAGATCTAATAATAATAGTGTTGCTGCCAAAACTTTCTATTTCCATACCGAATTCTTCAAACAAATCCTTATTATCAATTGCTTTACTGTATTCTGAAGAAGAAAGACTTACTTTAATAGGTATTAATATTTCTTGAGTATTGATCTTTCTTTCTCTATATTTTTCTAAATAATTTTCATAATTAATTCTCTCGTGAGCAGCATGCTGATCTAAAATATAGAGTACTCTTTTCTTAAAGTCTTGAAAAAGTATATAGGTATCAAAAATATAGCCTATATAATGAAGATTGTTAAAATTGATCAAGTCATTATCTCTTTTATAATTACTTCTGTTTTCAAAAAAATCAATATTTTCATAGGAGTAGTTTGATTTATTTTTATCTGAATTTAAATCCTTTTCTACAGCTGAATTTATTTTTTCGTTTATTTTAGAATTCTCATCTAAATTTAAAATGTCTTCAGTACTTTCTTTTATATTTGATTTAGAATCTAAAAATTCTCCAGAATCTTCATTCACTTTATATCGTTTAGAAAATATTTTTCTATTTAGATTATAAGATAAAACCTTATTTAGAGATTTTTTTAAATTATCAAAATCTTTAAATTTAATCTCATACTTTTGAGGATGAATATTTACATCTATATTTTTAGGATCAGTGTAAATATATAAGATAAACCCGGGGAATTTATTAGACGGTATTACTGTGTTATAGTTTTCTTCGACTATTTCTGCTATTTTAGGGCTTTTAACATATCGGTCGTTGACGAATACCATTTGATGACTTCTGTTTCCTCTAAAGTAGTTTAAATCGGTTGTGTAACCTGCCACTTCATATTTGTTATCTTCATCACTTTCTATTCTTATTAAGGATTTAGAAAAATCTTCACCATATAAAGTAGTTATTTTGTTAATTAACGAAGTATTTTTTGGAGTGTTAAAAATAATTTTCCTGTCTCTAATAAATTTAAAAGTTATATCTTTATTAAGCAAAGCCATTTTTGTAATCAAATTTGTTATTTTATTCCCTTCAGAAATGTCAGAGTTTAAAAACTTCTTTCTTACAGGAAGGTTGTGAAACAAATCTCTTACAATGATAGTTGTTCCGGTTATACATCCTACTTCTTTTTGAGATATAATTTCATTATTTTTGTATAAAATATTGATACCTGTCTCATCTTTTAATTCTTTAGTTGTTATTTCAACCTTAGATACAGAGCTTATACTTGCTAAAGCTTCCCCTCTAAATCCTAAGGATTTTAGATAATCAAGATCATCAATTTTACTTATTTTGCTGGTATAATGTCTTTTTAAAGCTTTAGATATTTCATTTTTATTTATTCCTTTTCCATTATCGGTTACTCTTATATAAGTTTTGCCACCATTTCTAACTTCAACAATTATTTCATCAGCATCAGCATCAATAGAGTTTTCAATTAATTCTTTCACAACTGAAAGAGGTCTTTCAACGACTTCTCCTGCTGCTATCTTATCTACAGTCAAGGAATCTAATTTATTAATCATTTTATTCACCCAGTTCTTCGGATTTTTCAACAATCTCATTTAATATATTTAATGCTTCTATTGGAGTAATTTTATTTATATTTATATTTAAAACATTCTCCTCAATAAAATCCTTATGTTTGTTTTTAAAGTTCCAAAAATTAATCTGTTCTTTATCGCTAACAACTTCAGTTTTAACATTTTTTAAATTTTTATTATTTTTATTCAAATCGTTTTCTTCTAAGCTATTTAATATTCTAAAAGAATTATTTATAACACTGTACGGTAATCCAGCTAGTCTGGCTACCTCTATACCGTAGCTTTTATCTATACTTCCTTTAGACACCTTTCTTAAGAAAATTATATCTTCTCCAGATTCTTTTATTAAAATCTTATAGTTGTTAACTCCCTCTATTTTATCTTCAAGTTCTGAGAGCTCGTGATAGTGGGTTGCAAACATACACTTTGATTTTAATTCTTTAGCGATATATTCAGTAACAGACCATGCAATACTTAGACCGTCGTAGGTGCTTGTACCTCTCCCGATTTCATCCAATATAATTAAACTGTTTTCAGTTGCATTTTTAAGTATGTAGGAGACTTCTGACATTTCAACCATAAAAGTACTTTGACCTTGGGATAGATTGTCTGATGCACCAACTCTTGTAAATATTTTATCTAATATTGATATGTCAGCTTTATCAGCCGGTACAAAACAACCTATATGTGCCATTATGCTAATTAAAGCTACCTGGCGCATGTAAGTAGATTTACCTGCCATATTAGGACCGGTTATAATCGCAAATCTATTTTTATCTTTATCTAAAAAGGTATCATTAGGTATAAAATTTTCGTCTTTAAGCATATTTTCAACTACACAATGTCTTCCATCTTTTATGTCTATATAACCATCAGTATTGATTACAGGTCGAGTATAGTTGTTTTTCATACTTATTTTGCAAAAAGAATTTAAAACATCAACCATCGATAAATACTGAGCTGTTTTCTGCATTCGTTTAATATTGTTTTTCAGCTCTTCTCTTATATCTACAAATATTTCATACTCAAGTTTATTTATTTTTTCTTCAGCAGATAAAATTTTAGATTCCATTTCTTTAAGTTCAGGTGTAATGTACCTTTCACTGTTTGATAGAGTTTGCTTTCTAGTATAACTATCAGGCACCTTATCTATATAAGATTTAGTTACTTCAATATAATAACCAAATACTTTATTGTATCCTATCTTTAATTTTTTGATACCAGTTTTTTCTCTTTCTTCTTTTTGTTTGTTTAAAATCCAATCTTTACCATTTTTAGAAATATTTTTAATTTCATCTAAATCTTCGTTATATTCGGACTTGATAATATTTCCATCTTTTAATGTATTGCTTGGATTTTCAATGATTGAATTCTCCAGCAAAAGAAAAATATCTTTTAATGTATCAATTTTATTAGATATATCAACCGTTATATCAGAACTTATCTTTGATATATCAGTTTTTATTTCTGGTATTACTTTCAAAGAGTTTTTTAAAGCTACTAAATCTCTTGCGTTACATGTTCCAATTGCTACTTTTCCCGTTAATCTTTCTATATCATAAACACTTTTCAAATTTTTTGATAAATTTTTAGAAATCACAACATCGTTATAAAGTTCTTTTACAACATCCAATCTTTTATCTATAGATTCTTTATTTCTAAGAGGTTCTCTTATCCATTTTTTTAGTAATCTAGCGCCCATAGCAGTATCTGTGTGGTCTAAAACTCCATACAAAGTATTACTCTTGTTTTCATTTCTAAGAGGTTCTATTAATTCCAAATTTCTTCTCGTATTTGTATCGATAATCATATAATCGTTAATTGTATAATATTCTAATTCATTAATATTTTTGAGAGTACTTTTTTGGGTATCGTATAAATAATCCAAAAGCTGACCTAATGCCTTTATCTTACTTCCTTCATCAAAAATACCTAAAGCTTCTAAAGAGATAACATTAAATTGGTCTTTAATTAACTTAGAATAATAATCTTTGTGACTAATAGTTTCAAGTTTACTATATCTATCTTTATATTTTTTATTTATATTACTTTCGTGATTATCAAAAATTAAATTAAAATCAACATTTGATATTATTTCAGAAGGATTGATTTTATCTATTTCAGCTAAAATTTTTATATTTAGCTCTTTTTTATCTTTTGGAGTATCGTAAGAAGTTAAATAAAGACTTCCCGTAGTTATATCTACATAAGAAATACCAAAATATTTTTTTGTGTAATGTATGCTGCATAAAAAGTTGTTTGTTTTAGAGTCAAGCATTTCAGGTTCCGACATTGTCCCAGGTGTAATAGTTCTAACTACCTCTCTTTTAACTATTTTACTCTTACCCGGCTCTTCTACCTGTTCGCATATAGCTACTTTATAACCATTCTCAACAAGTTTAGCGATATAATCCTTTGAGGAATGATGAGGTACTCCACACATTGGAGCTTTTTCATCTTGACCGCAGTCTCTTGCTGTTAATGTTATATCTAAAACCTTTGATGCAGTTAGGGCATCATCAAAAAACATCTCGTAAAAATCTCCAAGTCTAAAAAAAACAATACAGTCTCTATATTGCTTTTTTATCTCCATATATTGTTGCATCATTGGTGTTAGTTTACTCATAAGCATCCTCCTCAGTGAGAATCCCCTCTAAAAACCATGTTTTAACATTAGTAATTTTCACATTAACTATTTTTCCAATTAAGTCTTTCGTTCCTTTAAAATGAACGATTCTATTGCATTCACTTCTTCCTGTTAAGTGATCATCTTTATTTTTTGAAATTTCATCTACTAAAACTTTTACTGTCTTATCTATATAAGTTAGATTTTTTTTGTAGAATATAGGATATAAGGTTTCAAGTAGTTTATTGAACCTTTCGTGTTTAACCTTATCATCTATCTGGTCAGTTCTTTTACCAGCAGGAGTATCAGGTCTAATTGAGTAAATAAAAGTAAATGCAGCATCAAACTCAACTTTTCTGCACAAATCTAAGGTTTCTTCAAAGTCTTCTTCACTTTCTCCAGGAAATCCAACAATGAAATCAGTTGAAACAGAAATATTAGGAACAGCTTTTTTCAACTTTTTAATAATTTCCAAGTAATCTTCTTTAGAGTATTTTCTATTCATCTCTTTTAAGACCTTACTGCTTCCCGACTGTATAGGTAGATGAATGTGATTACATACCTTCTTACTTTTACCTAAAAATTCTATAAAATCATCTCCTACATCCTTTGGATGGGAAGAAACATATCTAATTCTTTCTATTCCTTTAATTTTTTCAACATCTTCAAGCAGTTGTGTGAATTTATAGTTGCTGTTTATGTCGTTACCATAAGAGTTTACATTTTGACCCAGTAAAGTGATTTCTTTATACCCTTTAGAAGCTAAATCTCTAGCTTCCCTTAATATATCTTCACTGCTTCTACTTCTTTCTCTTCCTCTTGTATGAGGTACTACACAGTAAGAACAGAAATTATTACAACCGTACATAATATTTATGAAAGCCTTATGGTCAAACTTTCTTATAGTTGGTAGATTTTCATTTAATGTACTGCTGTTTTTTTCTAACTCAACTAATACTTCGTTGGTGTTATTTAAGTGTTTGCTTATCATTTCAGGCAGCTTATAAAATGTATTTGTACCAAAAATAATATCGATAAATGGATATTTATCTAAAATGTAACTTCTTATTTCTTCATTTTGGGGTATACATCCACCAACGGCTAATATTAGATCATCTTTTTCTCTTTTTAATTTTTTAAGAGCGCCTAATTTACCATAAAGCTTATTTTCAGCATTTTCTCTTATTAAACAAGTGTTGTAAATTATTAAATCTGCTGAGTTGATATCTTTAGACTCTTTATAATCAAGATTCTGTAGCATACCTGATATTTTTTCTGAATCGTATTCATTCATTTGACATCCAAATGTTTCTATATAAAAATTTTTTTCCATAGTCGTCACCTGCAGTAGTTTAAAAAAGAATAGTTGTTAGCTTAGCTAACTAACTATTCTTCCTTGTCTTTTTTTAGTAAATCTCCTATTGTAATATTGTCATCTCCTAAAGTATATGATACTTGATCATTTTGTTTAGGATTTTTCTTTTCTGGTTTTTCAGTTATCATTGTTACATCGAGTTTTTTCTTTCTATTATCAAAACCTAGTATTTTACATTCAACTTCTTGACCTTTTTCAAATTTATCAGCTGGTGTTCTTAATCTCTCTCTTGATACCTGTCTTATAGGAACAAAGCTTTCAAATTGATCATCAAATTCTACAACAATACCTTCTACAGTCATGCTTTTGATTTTACCTTTAACAATGTCGTATTTCTTAAGGTTTTTAGTAAATTCAACAAATGGATCTTCAGTTAACTGTTTTACTCCTAATGATAATCTTTCTCTCTTATCATCTATGTTTAATATTTTAACTTCTATTGTATCTCCTTCATTTAATTCATCAGAAGGTTTTTCTACCATTTCCCATGATATGTCCGATACGTGTAGAAGTCCCTGAACATCATCTATTTCCACGAAAGCTCCAAAATCTGTTAAATTAACAATTTTACCTTCTACTACATCTCCAGTATTATATTTTTCAACAAATTTTTCCCATGGTCTTTTTACAGTTGCTTTTAAGCTTAATGACATTCTTCTTTTTTCGATATCTTTACTAAGTACTTTGACTGTTATTTCATCACCTTCAGTTAAAACATCTTTAGGGTGACCAATTCTTACCCATGAAATTTCGTTGATATGAAGTAAACCTTCTATACCTTCTATTTCTACAAAAGCTCCAAAGTTTTTAATTTTATTAACAGTACCAGTATACTCTTTACCTACTTCAATACTTTCCCAAGCTTCTTTATCTTTTATTCTTTTTTCTTCTAATTCTATTACCTTTGGTGAAAGTATAAGTCTATTTCTTCTATTTGTCTTTTTAGCTTCGATAATTCTAGCTTTAATTTCTTTATTAATATAGTCTTGTGGATCTGCATTTCTATCAATTGATAAATGAGATCTTGGTATGAATCCGTTAAATCCTTTTAATTTAACTTCACAACCACTTTTGTTTACAGAGAAAACTTTTACTTCTACATCTTCTTTATTATTATAAAGTTCTTCAATTTCCTCCCACTTTTCTTCAACCTCAATACCTTTTCTAGACAATCTTACATTTCCATCATCATCTTCATTAGCTATTACATTAGCTGTTATTTCGTCACCAACTTCTATTTCTTCTGTTAGGTCGTCAATATTTTCCAAGCTAAATTCATCTTTTTTAATTACACCATCAGACTTATAACCGAAATTAATTAAAGCTTTATCTTTATCTACGCTTATAACCTTTCCTTTTATTTTTTTACCTGGATGGATATTAACAAACTCAAAATCTTCTAAGAGTTCGTTCATTTTATTTTCTTCAGACATTCTATAACCTCCTCTATTATTATTAAGGGTGTAGATGCACCCGCAGTAATGCCTATTTTTTTTGAATCTTGTATATAATTATAAGGAATCTCACTTTTATTTTCTATCCAATAAGTCTTTTCACAAAATTCCTTACTAATTTCGTATAATTTTTTCGTGTTTGAACTGTGTTTACCACCTATTACAATCATTGTATCACATTTTTGCGCCAAATTTCTACATGCATTTTGTCTTTGAACAGTTGCGCTACATATTGTACTGTGAAACTTTATTTTATCATATTTTTCAAAATAAGTCTTTATTGATTCATAGTTTTTTAGATTATATGTAGTTTGAAATACCACACATAACTTTTGATTCTTGATTTTATCTTCTTTGTCTTTAAATTCAGACAAGTCTTTAAATATTAATGCTTTCTCTTTGGCCCATCCTTTTATACCTAAAATCTCAGGATGATTCTTATTTCCAAAAATAATAATTTCATAACCTTTATTATAACAGTCTTTAACTATTTTGTGTATTTTTTTTACCTTAGGACACGTCGCATCTATTATATCGATATTATTATTTTTTGCAAGTTTATATATTTCTTCTCCAACACCATGACTTCTAAATATAATTTTTTTCGGGTCATTTGATTTAATGCTTTTGATATCCTCTATTACTATCAAACCTTTTTTTTCAAGTTCGTTTTTGACATCATTATTGTGTATCAAGTCACCGTAGCTATATACATTTTTTTCTTTTTCTAAAGCCTCTTCTGTTATTTTTAAGGCTCTTTCTACACCGAAACAGGTTCCTAAATATTCAGCCTTCATTATTTCTTTTTCAGCCATTAAAATCTTCCTTTAAACCATATATTTGATTCATTATATTTTCGCTAATTTCATTATAATCTTCAGAATCCAATTTTTTGTTAAAGTAATTATCTAAATGAATAAAATCGCCATAGTAGATATTTACCTTACCAAAAAGTTTATAATTTGAATCAATATATACAGGTAGAATTGGCTTTTTAGACTTTATAGCTATAACGGCTATACCACCTTTAGCACTTGATTCCTCTGGCTTTTTTACTCTGGTACCTTCAGGAAACATCCCAAGTATTTCATTATTTCTTAATATTCTCAAAGAATTTTTTATAGCGGTTAAAGGATTACCTTCCCTATCAATAGGAAATGCTCTAAGCTTATTAAGAATAAATCTTAATAGGATATTATCAAAAAGTTCTTTTTTAGCCATGTATCTAATATGGTTGTTATGAGTAACTGCTACTAAAAGAGGATCAAACATAGATGAGTGATTTCCACATATTATGTAGTTATTATCTCCCATATCAATATTTTGATTTTTTCCGTGAACTTTAACTCTGAATAAAATCTTAAAAACAAATCTTACAATTACAACTGCAAAAGTATAAAACAATATAAATCCTCCTAATCAGAATTGATGATTTTTAGCATTTCATCAACTACTTCCTCTACCGACTTATCACTTGAATCAATTTCAACAGCATCAGAGGCCTTTTTTAAAGGGGCTATCTCTCTGTTGGAATCATTATAATCTCTTTTTTTAATAGCATTATAGACCTCATCATAGACAGCATCTATACCTTTTTCATTTAATTCCTTAAATCTTCTCTTTGCTCTGACTTCAACTGAAGCTATTAAATAAAATTTGTAATCAGCATTAGGAAAAACTTTTGTACCAATATCTCTTCCATCCATAATAATATCTCTATCTTGAGATATTGAATTTATAATTTTATCTACATATTTTCTAATGAAACTATGTCTAGAAATTTTTGAAGTCTGTTCTGAGATTACTTCCGTGTTTATTTTGCTTTCAACAGCTGCATTGTTTAGATAAAGTTCTTTATTATAAGTTATAACAATATTATCTATTTCGTTTTTAATTTTTTCAACATTATCAGTATCGATATTTTCTTTTAAAAGATGATATGCTATAATTCGATATATTTTTCCTGAACTTAAATATGTAAAGTCTAATTTTTCACTTAAATTTTTAGCAACGGTACTTTTTCCCGAACCAGCCGGACCATCAATTGCTATTATCATTAATATTGTGCTCCTTTTTATAAATCTTTTCTCAATACTTTTGCATTGTTTAAATAAATATGAGCTACATTTTTTAATTTAACATTATTCCTTAAAAAAATCAAAACTCTTATGCATTTTTCCAAACTGTTTTTCACATTCATTTCCTGCATACATAATAGTGTAGCATCAATTAATCCAATTTTTCTTGCGAATTTTGCAGGATAAACAGCATCTATATCTTTTGTACATGTAAAAATTATAGATTCAATATCTGAACTATCTAAAGAATTTTCTTCAAAAATCTTTTCTAAAAGATATATTGTTTCTTTTTCTATGTCTTTTTCATTATTATTGCTAACTGTTGTTGCACCTCTTATAGTATATCTATTCATAAAATCACCTTTAACATTATATTATAAAAAC
>Ga0102925_1001633_pt1 | contig 12419 bp, 9 predicted proteins | sample SalPonR1_A_D1_MG_FD_78216 | JGI IMG/M metagenome (GOLD analysis project Ga0102925, IMG submission 78216) | Salt pond soil microbial communities from South San Francisco under conditions of wetland restoration - Salt Pond MetaG R1_A_D1_MG | ecosystem: Environmental > Aquatic > Marine > Intertidal...
CGTTCTCCGAGACGACGCTGACGCTCGATACCGCGTGCGGGTTGCCCGCCACGCTGTCGATGCCCAACGGCGACGGGACGGTTCCGGGCGTGGTCCTGGTTCACGGGTCCGGGCCGAACGACCGCGACGAGACGATCGGCCCCAACAAGCCGTTCAAGGACCTCGCCTGGGGACTGGCGAGTCGAGGGATCGCCGTCCTCCGGTACGAAAAGCGATCCTACGCCTGCGACGTCTCCGGGCCGATCACGCTCGACGAACTCGTGGTAAACGATGCGCTGGCCGCACTCGACCGACTCGAGGCTCACGACCGGATCGGTCCCAGAGTGGTCGTCGGCCACAGCATGGGCGGCATGGCCGCACCCCGGATCGCCGCCCAGGCTGGCGATCTCTCGGGGGTCGTCATGCTGGCGGCGAACGCCAGACCGTTGCCCGAACTCGTCGTCGCCCAGACGGAGTACCTGGTGAATCTGGACGGGACAGTTACGGAGGCCGAGCAGCAGGTCCTCGACGAGCGCCGGGCGGCCGTGGACCGGATCGAGTCGGGGGAAGTTGCTCCGGACGAGACGGTGCTCGGCGCGCCGGGGGCGTTCTGGACCAGCCTGGCCGAGTACGACCAGGTGGCGACTGCCGAATCGCTCCCGATTCCCCTGTACGTCCTCCAGGGCGGGCGCGACTACCAGGTGACGCCGGAGGGAGACTTCGAGCGATGGCAGGTCGCACTCGGCGACGAGGACAACGTCTCGTTTTCCCTGTACGACGGACTGAATCACCTGTTCATGCCTGGATCGGGGCCGCCGAATCCCGGGGAATACACGCAACCGGGGAACGTCGCCCGGCCGGTCGTCGAGGACGTCGCCGAGTGGACGAAGGGGCTGGCCTGACTGCCGAGAACCAACACCCGTTTCCGGGGGGCCGACGTAGCTCGGAACGGACATGGACGAAGCGGAGCGGGAAGAACTCCTGGAGCGGATCAGTTCCAAGAGCGCCACGGTCGGCCATCGGCTCCCGGAACGGATCACCGTGCAGGGAACCGAGATGAACCTCAAGGAGTTCGTCTTCGAGACCGAGTCCCTGGATCACCTCCCGCCGGGAGAGCGCGAGCGCATCGAGTCGGTCCGCCAGCAACTCCACGAGGAGCGCGACGCGTGCAAGCGACGACTCGAAACCGACGAGTCGCTCACCCGCGAGGAGGGCGAGGAACTCGCGGGGAAGATCATCGGCCTCGACCGGGCGCTCAACGCGCTCCGGAACCTCCACCGCCAGGGCGAGTTCGCGAAGACGGCTCGCCGGGCGGAAGTCGAGGACGCCGAACGGTGGATCTCCTTCATCGACCGTCTAACCGGCGGGTGAGAGCCCGCCTTTGCGTGACGCCCACGATTTCTCGGACGAAAAACGTCTTGCCGGCCCGGGTGGATGTGGGAGACACGACCGATGACGGGAACCAGACAGCGACGGATGCGCATCGTGGACGCGTTCACCGACGAACCGCTGGCCGGGAACGCGGCGGGCGTCGTCCCCGACGGCGAGGGATTGCACGACGAGGCAATGCAGGCGATCGCGCGCGAACTCGCCGTCAGCGAGACGGCCTTCCTGTTGCCGAGCGACCGGGCGGATCGCCGGGTGCGGTACTTCACGCCGACCCAGGAGATCGACCTCTGTGGCCACGCCACGATCGCCTCGCACGTTCACCTCTTCGAGGACGGCGTGGTGGACGCCGGAACCCATAGCCTGGAGACGAACGTGGGCGTCCTCGAGATCGAAATCGAGGAGGACGGCACGGTCTGGATGACCCAGGACGACCCGGAGATCCGTCGGGTTGACCTCGATTACGAGCGCGTGGCCGGCGCGCTCGGCGTGGACCTGGCGGGCCTGACGGAACTCGAAGACGAACTGTCGATGGCGGTCTCCTCGACCGGCGTTCCGTTCCTGCTGGTCCCGGCGGCGTACCTCGAAAACGTGGGCGAGGCCGATCCCGACGTGGCGGCCGTCGAGGAACTCTGCGAGGCCGTCGAGGCGACGGGGGTCTACCTCTACACCTTCGACGCGCTCGAAGCCGATTCGACGCTCCACGGGCGCGCGTTCGTCCCGCTCGCTGGCGTCCCCGAGGACCCCGTCACGGGGACGGCCAGCGGTGCGGTCGCCGCATATCTCGACCACGTCGGTGCGTTCGATCGGGACTTCCCGGACGAACTCGTGCTCGAACAGGGCCACTTCGTCGACCGACCGGGCCGGGTCAGGGTGCGCGTCGAGGACGAGGTTCGCGTCGGCGGTCGCGGTGCCGTCGCCGTGGACGGGACCCTCTCCGTCCCGGACATCGAGGGCGACGACATCATCGAGGCCTGAGGGCGATCCAGGTGAAACGGCCGGCGCGCGAGCGCAGACGAGCGACCCGGAACCTTCTTTAGACGTTCGGTAGGACACCCACCCGATGGCAGTACTCTGGCTCGACGACATCGGGGCCGACGACCTCGACGAGGTCGGCGGGAAAGGGGCCTCCCTCGGCGAACTCGCCGGGGCCGGGCTCCCCGTACCGCCCGCGTTCGTGGTCACCGCAGGGACGTATCGCCGGTTCATCGAGGAGGCAGCGATCGACGAGGAACTGTTCGAGGCGGTCGACGTCGACGTGGAGGACTCGAGCGCCCTCGCCGAGGCAGCACAGCACGCACAGGACCTCATCCTGAATACCGAGTTCCCGGACCCGCTCCGCGAGGAGATCCTGGGAGCGTACGAAAATCTCGACGATGGCGAGGCTTTCGTCGCCGTCCGATCCTCGGCGACGGCCGAGGACCTTCCCGACGCGAGTTTCGCTGGCCAGCAGGAGACGTTCCTCAACGTCACGAGCGAGCGCCTGCTGGAACGCGTCCGCGAGTGCTGGGCGTCGCTGTTCACCCAGCGCGCGATCTACTACCGCCAGCAGCAGGGGTTCGACCACTCGGCGGTCAACATCGCGGTCGTCGTCCAGGAGATGGTCGACGCCGAGAAGAGCGGCGTGATGTTCACCAGCCACCCCTCGACGGGCGCGCCGAAGGTCATCATCGAGGCCGCGTGGGGGCTGGGCGAAGCGGTGGTGTCCGGCGCCGTCTCCCCGGACAACTACGTCGTGGATCGCGAGTCCGGTTCGGTCGAGGAGGTGACGATCGCCGAGAAGAAGGTGATGCACGAGAAGGACCGGGAGACCGGCGACACCGTCGAGCGCGAGGTGCCGGAGGATCGCCGCGAGGCACGGGTCCTGAGCGACGACGAACTCGGCCGCCTGGTCGAACTCGGCGAGCGCGTCGAGGACCACTACGACACGCCCCAGGACGTGGAGTGGGCGATCGTGGGCGGCGAGGTGTACATGCTCCAGTCGCGCCCGATCACGACCATCGCCGATGATGGCGAGTCCGAAGCGGAAGCCGCGGGCGAACAGGCTGACGTGAGGGCCGGTGACGGGAACGGTGCTGCCGACGCCGGCGGCAACGGTGACGACGAGGGGCTCGTCCAGGGCCTGGGTGCCAGCCCGGGCAAGGCGACCGGGAACGTCCGGATCATCGAGAAACTCGACCAACTCGACAAGGTCGGTGACGGCGACATCATCGTCACGAAGATGACGACGCCGGACATGGTGCCGGCCATGAAGCGCGCCGGCGGCATCGTCACCGACGAGGGGGGCATGACCTCCCACGCCGCCATCGTCTCGCGCGAACTCGGCGTCCCGGCCGTCGTCGGAACCGGCGACGCGACGACCGTCCTGTCGGACGGTCAGCAGATCACGCTCGACGGCGACATGGGGAGCGTCGTCGAAGGGCGCGAACCCACCGGCGAGGAGCGCGAACCCGTCGAGGAGGTCCGCCCGCAAGCGCCGGTCAAGCCCATGACCGCGACCGAGGTCAAGGTCAACGTCTCCATCCCCGAGGCGGCCGAGCGTGCCGCCGCGACCGGTGCCGACGGCGTCGGTCTCCTCCGTGTGGAGCACATGGTCCTCTCGCTCGGCCAGACCCCGAGCAAGTTCATCGCCGAGAACGGTGAAGGGCCGTACGTCGACGAACTGGTCGACGGCATCCGTGGGGTAGCCGAGGAGTTCTACCCGCGCCCGGTTCGAGTTCGCACGCTGGACGCCCCGACCGACGAGTTCCGGCAACTCGAGGGCGGCGACGACGAACCCGACGAACACAACCCGATGCTGGGCTACCGCGGGATCCGCCGGAGCCTCGACACGCCCGCCGAGTTCAAACGCGAACTCGAGGCGTTCCGTCGCCTGTACTCCATGGGCTACGACAACGTCGAGATCATGTTCCCGCTGGTCAACGACGCCGAGGACGTCATCCGGGCCAAACAGGTCATGGAGGAGGTCGGGATCGACCCCGAGAAGCGTTCCTGGGGCGTCATGATCGAGACGCCCGCCTCGGCGCTCATGGTCGACGAGATGGCCGAGGTCGGCATCGACTTCGCCTCCTTCGGCACGAACGACCTGACCCAGTACACGCTGGCGGTCGACCGCAACAACGAGAACGTCGCCGATCTCTTCGACGAACTCCATCCGGCCGTCCTCAAACTGATCGCGGAGACCATCCAGACCTGTCGCGAGCACGACGTCAACACGAGCATCTGCGGCCAGGCCGGATCCAAGCCCGAGATGGTCCGGTTCCTCGTCAACGAGGGCATCTCCTCCATCTCGGCGAACATCGACGCCGTCCGCGACGTGCAACACGAGGTCAAGCGCGTCGAGCAGAAACTCGTCCTGGACTCGATTCGATAATCGAGAATACCGGGAGTTTATTCAGGAATCTGGATCGAAAGAAAACAAATGAGCCGTCGGACTGTTATCGCGATCGGCATCGTCGCCGTCGTCGTGCTGGCAGGCTGTGGCGGCGCGACGAGCGGGATCACTGAGACTCCCACCGACGACTCCTCGCTGACGACCGCCGCGACGCCGTCCCCTCAACCGACGACGGACGGCGGGACGACGGTCGAGGGGACCACCGCGTCGGGATCGGCCCCAACCGCGACACCGGCGGCGGGCCTGGAAAACGAGTCGTTACCGCCGGGGATGTCCACGACGGGCGTCACGAACGCCAGTGCGCTGGTCGAGGCCCACGACCATCGAGTCCGGTCGCAGGGGTACGCAGCGAGGACGAACCTGTCGATGCGGGGCATCGGAGCGAACGTGACGACCACGACGGAGCAACGCTGGGGTCGGGACGGAACCTTTCTGATCGAGTCGTCCAGTCGGTCGTCGATGGGTGACAGCACCGGGGCGTTCTACGCCAACGGAACCACGACGTTCGTGCGGCGGGCGGTCGACGACCGGACGACCTACAGCGCCGTGGATCGCGGGTTCTACGCCTCGCAGTGGAACGATTCGACGACACTGGCGGCGTTCGTCTCGCTCGGCACGTTCGACGTTACCAAGTCGAGAACGAGCGACGGGACGACGCTCGTCACCCTCGACGCGGCGGGGCCCAGGAACACGTCTGCGGTCGACCTGCACACCACGGAAATGAGCCTCCCATCGTCCGATCGGATCTCGGCGCTCGACGCGAGGATGGTCGTCGACCTCGACGGCCGAATCCACTCGCTGACCATGAACTACAACCTCTCGGCGGAGGGGTCTTCCGACGAGGTCCGGTTTTCGGTTCGCTATCGGCTGGACGACACCGGCCTGACGAGCGTCGAAGCACCTTCGTGGATCGAGACGGCCCGAGAGCAGGTGACGATGGCCGACGTAACGGTCGACGTTCGTGACGACGTCGTCGCGATCACGCACCGGGGTGGCGACGCGATTCCCGCCAATGCGTCGGTGTCGCTGGTCGGCATCGGAAACCGATCGGGCGACACGACGATGGTCACGGCCAGGCTGGAATCATCGCTCGAACCGGGCGAGACGGCCTACTTCTACCGACCAGAAGGGGCGAGCGGGTTCGAGGGGCGGATAGTCGTGGGCGACAGGCCGACTGGGGCGGTGGCTCCGCTGCCGGACGCGTTCAGGCTGACGATCGGTCGTCAGGGCGAAGTCATCGCCGCAACGGTCGTCCAGGGTATCGCGACAGCGTAGTCCGGTCGGCCGATCGGACGGTGCGAACCCGGCCCCACGTTCCGCAACCGATAAACTTCGTCCGCCGAACCCTCAGGTATGCGCGAGGAGCCCCAGGACTTCCGGCGGGTCCTGTCGTCGATGTGTACCGAACCCCACCCGGTCGCCAGGGCGGCCGCCGAACGGTTTCTCGCCACCAATCCTGGCGATCCGGGGACGTATCCGACGGTCGCTGCCCTCGAAGACCGGGCGATCGAGGCCTTCGGCGACGTCGTCGGACTGGACGACCCGGCTGGCTACGTCACCAGCGGCGGGACGGAGGCCAACATCCAGGCGGTCAGGATCGCCCGCAATCGGGCCGTCGAGGGAACGCCGAACGTCGTCGTCCCGGACAGCGCCCACTTCAGTTTCCAGAAGGCGGCCGACATTCTCGGGATCGAGCTTCGCCGGGTGCCGGTGGACGAGGACCGCCGGGCGGACCTGGCGGCGACGCGCCGGTTCACCGACGACGACACCGTGATGATCGTCGGTGTGGCGGGGACGACCGAGTACGGTCGGGTGGATCCGATCCCGGAGCTTGGCGAGATCGCCGATGAACACGACGCGCTCCTGCACGTCGACGCCGCCTGGGGCGGCTTTTTGCTCCCGTTCACCGACTTCGAGTGGAACTTCGCCCACGCGCCGGTCGACACGCTGACGATCGACCCGCACAAGGTCGGCCAGGCGGCCATCCCGGCCGGCGGGCTGGTGGTGCGCGACGAGACGCTGCTCGACGCCCTGGCGGTGGACACTCCCTATCTGGAATCGACCGGGCAGGCCACCCTGACCGGGACCCGGAGTGGGGGCGGCGTCGCCTCGACGGTTGCCGCCATCGAGGAACTCTGGCCGGAGGGGTACCGCGAGAACTACGAGCGTGCCCAGGCGAACGCGCGGTGGCTGGCCGACGCGCTCGACGAAAGCGGCTTCGAGGTCGTCGACCCGGTGCTCCCGCTCGTGGCCGCCGGCGTCCCGATCGACCTATTCGAGGCCCTTCGCGAGGAAGGGTGGCGGATCGCCCGGACTGCGGCCGGCGAACTCCGGATCGTCTGCATGCCCCACGTGACCCGCGACATGCTGGAATCGTTCGTCGCAGACGTGGACCGACTCCGACAATCCGAGAACGAACACCTTTAGACCCCTCTCCCACTACGTACCCCTGTGCCCGTTCCGTTCCCGATGGTCCCCCTCGGAATATTCGACTTCCCCTGGCTCGAGTCGGCGGTCCGACACGCGACAGGGCCGTGGGGACTCATGATCATCGGGGTCTACTCGTTTCTGATCGCGTTCATCCTGCCGCTGCCGAGCGAGATCGTGCTGATACCGGTCGAGACCGGCACGTTCGCGCTGGGGCTGCCAAACGTCTTCGAGTACGCGCTGGTCATGCTCGCGAGCGCCACCGGCAAGGCCGGCGGCAGCGTCTTCGCGTTCCATATCGGCCAGGAGGCCAAGGAAAGCGGGCCGATCGTCAGGTTCCTTCGCCAGTCGCGGTTCGACCTGGTCGAGTGGTCCGAACGCCAGACCGTCGAACTCGCACGCAAGTACGGCTACGTCGGCCTCGCGCTGGCCCTCTCGGTTCCCTTCTTCCCGGACACGCTCTCGATTTACGCGTTCGCGGTCCTCGAACGCGATTACGTCAAGTTCGCGGCCGCGACCTTCGCCGGGAGTCTCGGGCGGTTGCTCGTGACGATCGGCATCTTCGGCGGGTTCTCGATCGCGCTCGCCCCCTGACGGGGGTGATGGGGCCCGATCGGCCGGGGCGGCCCGTGCTACCGTCAATCTGCATAGAGTTATCGTCTATCCCGTCGTATATCCTTCATGAACGTCACGCGTATTTCCGGCCGAACGGTCACCGGCGGACTGATCCTGCTCGTCGGCCTGCTGCTGTTGCTGAGCACGACGAACACCTACGACACGGGGGATCTCTGGCGGTTCTTCCCGAGCGTGTTCGTCGTCATCGCGCTCTGGTCGCTGGTCCAGAGCGGGTTCCGGAACCTCACGTGGCCGCTGATCGTCCTGATCGTCGCGGTCGTCTGGCAGTTGGCCGTCCTGGACGTCGTGACCGACGCCATGATCGAGACCTGGTGGCCGCTGCTCGTCGTCGCCATCGGCATCGCCATCATCCTCGGTCGGACCGTCCACCGCGTTCCCGCCTCGGCGGGCGATACCTTCGATCTGTTCGCCGCGTTCGGCGGCGTCGAGCGTCGGGTCACCTCGCCGGCGTTCCGGAAGGGCGAGGTCACGGCGATGTTTGGCGGCGCGGACATCGACCTCCGGGATGCAGGCATCGAGGACCGCCCGGCCACGATCAACGTCCTCACCGCCTTCGGCGGGACCGACATCCGGGTGCCCGACGACTGGGTCGTCCAGCTGGACGTGCTCCCGATCCTGGGTGCGACCGAAGACGAACGCCCGCGTCGCGGCGGCCCCAGGGCCGGCGAACCCGACCTGATCGTCACGGGCGCAGTCGCCTTCGGCGGCGTCGCGATCAAGGACTAGGTTTTTCTTTTCCGGCCGCCTCACCGACGTTCGTGAACCGAACGGTCGCACTCGGTGACGCTCGTCGTCGCCGGCCTCGCCGTCGCCACGCTCGTTCTATGCGTCCGTAGCCCTGCGACCGCCGGGCGGAGCGTCCCGACTGGCCGGGTCATGCCGGTGACGCGGGACGTGAAACCGGGGAATTCGATCGTACCGCCGTGGAATCGGTCGCCGATCGTCCACGGCGACCGACCCGAAGGACGACTCGACACCCGGAATAATCCGGAAAATGACACGAAGGATCGAGGGGTTTTACACCAACCCCGACAGGAGCACATAGCAACGATGACCCACGAGGACTTCCCGACCGACGAGCCGGCGGTCGTGACTTGCGGCCTGCCGTATGCAAACGGTGACCTGCACATCGGACACCTGCGGGGCTACGTCGGTGCCGACGTCTACACCCGGGCGTTGCGCCGACTCGGCCAGCAGGTGGCCTACACCTGCGGGTCCGACATGCACGGCACGCCGGTCGCGGTCAACGCCGAGAAGGAGGGCGTCTCCCCCCGGGAGTTCGCGCTCCAGTACCACGAACAGTACCAGGAGACGTTCCCGAAGTTCAACGTCGATTTCGACAACTACGGCCACACCGACGACGAGACGAACACCGAACTGACCCAGGAGATCGTTCGCGCGCTCGACGAAGGGGGCCACATCTACGAGGACGACATGAAGGTCGCCTGGGACCCCGAGATCGACCAGCCCCTGCCCGACCGGTACGTCGAGGGGACCTGCCCGTACTGCGGGGAACACGCTCGCGGCGACGAGTGCGACGAGGGCTGTGGCCGCCACCTCGAACCGGGCGAGATCGAGGACCCCGTGAGCGTCGTCACCGGCGAACCGGCCGAGTATCGCACCCGGACACACAAGTTCTTCCGCCTCTCGGACTTCCGGGAGTACCTCCAGTCGTTCATCGACCGCCTGGAGGGGACCGCGAACGCGAAAAATCAACCCCGCGAGTGGATCGAGGGCGAACTGCGGGACTGGTGTATCACCCGCGACATGGACTGGGGGATCGACTACCCCGGCGACGACGAGACCGCCGAGGAGCTCGTCCTGTACGTGTGGGTGGACGCGCCGGTCGAGTACGTCTCCTCGACGAAACAGTTCAGCGAGCGCGTCGGTCCCGACCAGTACGACTGGGAGGAGGTCTGGAAGGACGACGGCGAGATCGTCCACGTCATCGGTCGGGACATCATCCAGCACCACACGGTCTTCTGGCCGTCGATGCTACACGGCGCCGACTACAACGAGCCCCGAGCCATCGTCGCCCACGGCCACATGACCCTGGAGGGCAAGGGCTTCTCGACCAGCCGGAACCGCGCCGTCTGGGCCCAGGAGTACCTCGACGAGGGGCTCCACCCGGACCTCCTGCGATACTACCTGGCGGTCAGCGGCGGCATCCAGCAGGACATCGACTTCACCTGGGAGCGCTTCGGCGACCGGGTCAACAGCGACCTCGTCGGCGCGCTGGGCAACTTCGCCTACCGGAGCCTGCTGTTCGCGCATCGCAACTACGAGGGGACGCCCGACCTGGAAGCCTCGGAGGAGATCCAGGTGCGCATCGAGGAGGCCATCGACGACTTCCAGCAGGCGGTCAACGACTATTCGCTCCGGCAGGTCGCCGAGGTCGGCGTCGAACTGGCCCGCTTCGGCAACGAGTACATCCAGCGCAACGAGCCCTGGAAGCTCACCGACGAGGACCCCGAGCAGGCCGCCCAGGTCATCCGCGACTGCGTGCAACTCGTGAAGGCCATCGCGGTACTGTTCCAGCCCGTCGCCCCGGACAAGGCCGCGATGCTGTGGGACCAGCTCGAGGAAGAGGGATCGGTCGCGAACGTCAACCTCGAGCACGCCCTCGAGGACACGCCCTCGACGTTCGGCGAGCCGAGCGAACTCTTCGAGAAGGTCGAGGACGACCGGATCGAGGACCTCGAAGCGGCCCTCTCGGAGAAGATCGAGGCGGCAACGGAGACCGAGACCGAAACCACCGAGGGCGAGGCCGACGAGGGAGCACACGAAATGGAACTCGAACCAGTCGCCGACGAGCGGATCAGTTTCGAGGACTTCAAGGAACTCGACATCCGAGTCGGCCGGATCGAGACGGCCGAACCGATCGAGGACTCGGACAAACTCGTGCGTCTCGAGGTCGACATCGGCGTCGAGACTCGGCAGGTGATCGCCGGGATCAAGCAACTCCACGACGTCGAGGGGTTGCCCGGCCAGAAGGTCGTCCTGCTGGCGAACCTCGAGAAGGCCGAACTGTTCGGCTACGAGTCCGACGGCATGATCCTCGCCGCCGGCGACGAGGCCGACCTGCTGACGACCCACGGCGACGCGGTGCCGGGCGAACGGATCGAATAACGGCGTTCGGTTTTCTCGGTTTCGTCGCTCGGATCGGTTCTAGTGGTGGTGGCCGTGTGCCCCGGCCGGTTCGCCGGGATAGTCCTTCTCGCCGGCCTCGACGCGGACGTCCAGCCAATTCGCCATCGGGATCAGCGGGCACTCGTAGGCCGCGTTGTAGGCACAGGTCGGGTTGTACGCCTGGTTCAGGTCGAGGATCCACTTGCCCTCGGGCGTCTGGTGTTCGTCGGGTTCGAGATCGAGGTACCGTCCCGCGCCGTAGGTCTCCTCGTCGTTGGTCTCGTCGCGGAAGGGGACCCAGAACCGCTCCTCCCCGCCGATGGGACGGTACGCTTGCAAGGTGTGTTCCTCGCCGTCGATCTCGAAGGCGAACTCGCCGTACCTGAGGTAGTGCTGTTCGCCGTCGGCCGTCGTCTCGACGGTGATCTCCTCCTTCTCGTCGTGTTCCTTCAGGTCGAGTTCGAACCGGAGGTCCGGGTCGACGTCGAAGTACTCCAGGCCCGGGAACTGCTCGCCCTGCTGGTCCTGTGGGATCGGGGAGTGGGGATGTTCGCGGAAGTAGTCGCCCTTGCGCTGCCTGATCTCTCGGAGTTCATCGATCCAGTCTTCGGACATGTGTAGTAGTGAATCGCGCGGACAAATAGGGCTATTCGTTGCGGAGGGATTCTCCATCGACGCCGTCGCCGACTCGCCCAGCGTGGCGAAGGCGTCGTCGATCATGTCCTCCAGTTGTGCCACGAGGGCAGTCCAGGTCTCGGTGTCCGGTGCGAGGCCCGTCTCACGGGCCAGCAGCATCGTGTTCAGGTGGTAGACGTGCTGGAATCCCGGTTCGGCCTCCCAGACGACGATGCGACAGGGAAACAGCGCACCGATTCGACGCCCTGCGGCGTCGAGCGCGTGGGCGGCGGCGGCCGGGAGACCCAGCCCCAATACGGCGGGACTGTTCCCAAGTGTTGCGCGTCGATTCGGTCGGACGGCGAGAACTGGACGGGAACGTCGAATCCCTGTTCCACCACGGCGTCGCGGACGTGTTCGACTGCCCGGTCGTGGTTCATCGACAGCACGACGTGACGCTGGCCGAACCGGTCGCTTGGCACACCCGGTGGCCCGTCGGACGGATGCATACGTATGAGTATTGTGCCAAACGAGCAAAATTGCCTCGTCCGGCTTGGCGTCTGCCGGGGCGGGGAGTTGCGTAGGCCTGCCGGTGGCGTCCGTCCCGACCCGGGGCCGAATCGGTCGCGTTAACTTTGGCATGAGTTGTGGTAGACGGCGAAGGCTTCGAGCCACTCTTCAGCCGTCTCGAGCGCGACGTGGCTAAAACTATTTGCGAACGATGAGGTTCGCCGTTCTACTTCCCAGAAGACACGTTCGATGGCGTTCCGATTTCCATGTGAGATAATCCGAAATCGGTGGCGGGTTTCGGCAAGCACTGATCCGAGGTAATCTGCGTCGTCGACGAGAAACA
>Ga0102925_1001635_pt1 | contig 12414 bp, 8 predicted proteins | sample SalPonR1_A_D1_MG_FD_78216 | JGI IMG/M metagenome (GOLD analysis project Ga0102925, IMG submission 78216) | Salt pond soil microbial communities from South San Francisco under conditions of wetland restoration - Salt Pond MetaG R1_A_D1_MG | ecosystem: Environmental > Aquatic > Marine > Intertidal...
TATCTGAAAAGCCAGGCCCAGCGAACGGCCCAGGTGATCGAGTTGATTCACCTTTTCGTCCCCTGCACCGGCAGCGATTGCGCCCAGCATAAGCGATACGGAAATCAGTGCCGCCGTTTTCCCGCCAATCATCTCCAGGTACTCGTCGGTGTGCACATCGTTGCGCTCTTCAAACTCCATATCAAGCGCCTGACCTTCACAAACGTGGTTTATCCCGTTCAGGAAAATTTCGTTGGCACGTTTCAGGTTCACATGCTCCGGCATTTTCTGAAGCTGAAGGCACGCCTGTACAAACATACCGTCGCCTGAAAGTATCGCAGTGGAGAGATCCCACTTTTTATGAACCGTTTTGTTTCCTCGTCGACTATCGGCCTGATCCATGATATCGTCATGTATCAAAGTGAAATTATGGATAAGCTCAACGGCAAGCCCGGCATGAATCGCCCTCTGCGGGTCGTCTCCGCAAAGTCCACAAGCCAACAGAGATAGAACCGGCCGTACGCGCTTTCCTTTACCCGACAGAATATATCGCTGAGGCTCATAAAGAGTGGATGGTTTATCTGGCAGCCGAAGGTTCTCAAGCTCCTTTTCAATGAGAGAAGCGTACGATTTGATGAAATTCAAGTAATACTGTTGTTTTAGATATTTTTAATAAGATGTTAAAATACAAAATGTTTAGAAAAAAAAGTCCTGATTAATTTTCATTATCCACTAGGTAAATATTTAACATTTCTAATTTATTTTTTACCGATTGATTTGAATCCATTTCCAATGTCTGCTTTATCAACAGGGTTACAAACCTCCGAGTAGCGTTAAATGTACAATGTTGATGTTAAAATCCAGATGCAATATTTTCATAAACTTCCTTTTTTAAAATGATTTGTGCCACGCAGTAATAGAGAACGGTTTAAATTGTAAAATTCTCGTTCCAAAGACGATCTGTAGCGCTACTTACACTGGTGGATAATTACTTCAGAACCCATTCACTTACGATTTATTCTGAGCGATATCTACGCGATGGTGGTTTTATATTCAGATCACATTTTTCCTGTTTGCACCCTAAAGAGTATGTTTTAATAATTTGACGACTGCACATACCATGTATCTGGGTCTGTCAATATCTTCAGGAATTGTCAAGAATATTCAGCTTTCTACCTATTACAAACAGATCGTGCAAAGATTGAATCAAATAGTGCATAACCAGGAAAATCATTTTTACATTCAATAAAAGTTTGGTGTTTTCTCTACCTTAGATGGGTTAACTTTTGTGAGTTTACGCAACATTGATTTTATAATCTTTTAACCCGGTCAAAAATAAAATTGTAACCCAGCATTTATTATGAAATTTATTTCTGTAGTAGGAGCACGTCCTCAATTTATAAAGTTGGGACCTTTATCTCGAGAGATGCGTAAGGTTCATCAAGAAATTATAATCCACACCGGACAACACTATGACAATGAAATGTCAGGACTTTTTTTTGAAGAGCTTAATATTCCAAAGCCTGATATTAATCTGGAAGTCGGTTCAGGACAACATGGAGCACAGACAGGTGCCATGTTAAAAGGGATTGAGTCTCAAATTATTCATCATAAACCGGATCTTGTTCTTAGCTTTGGAGATACAAATTCAACACTGGCCGCTTGCCTTGCAGCATCAAAACTCAATGTACCATCACTACATATTGAAGCTGGCCTTCGGAGCTTCAATAGATCTATGCCGGAGGAAATTAATCGGGTGATTGCTGACCATACTGCCGATTTACTTTTTGCGCCAACACCTGAGGCTGTGAAACATCTCGAAAATGAGGGGCTTAAAGAACGGACAAGACTAAGCGGGGATATTATGGTTGATACATTCGATTACGTACATAATACCATTTTGAATGAGTATATACCTGAGTCAGACTATTACCTGCTAACACTACACCGGCCATACACAGTTGACAGCCCTAAAAAACTACAGCTATTGTTTAATTCTCTCGGTGAACTACAGTATGAAATAAAATTTCCTGTACATCCAAGAACGAAACAAATAATTGAAAAGAATCATATTAACGTGCCCAAAAATTTTTCCCTCTTACCCCCTTTGGGATATTTGGAATTTCAGCAACTGCTGAAGGGCAGTCTTAAAGTTATTACTGACTCAGGTGGGCTTCAAAAAGAAGCTTACTTAGCAGGGAAACCCTGTATTACAGTACGACCTGAAACAGAGTGGATAGAAACTGTAACCGCTGGTTGGAATATACTGTTGGATATCAATGACAAAAACATTCCGGAAAAGATTTCGGGATTTAATCCAAATAAAAAACGACCCGCTTTATACGGAAAAAACGTGGCTCCGCTTATGAGGAAGCTTATTGAAAAGTCCTTTAATACAAAATAACCTGCCGACCTGTGAAATTAACTTATTCGTTTAACTGCGTTAGCTGTTAGGATTCTATTGGCAGTGGTAAGCCTATTTTGTTTAAAACGATGATAAACATAATGGGTATCCAGAGCACGATGTATCTTTAAAAATTCTTTGCAATACCAATATAGTTACCAAAAAGCAGTACCTTAAAATAAACCTAAATCACGATCAGTCGCCCCATTCTTGACTTATTGTTGATTTCTACATCAAAAAAATCAAACCTGATTTGAAATAATTAAATTAAGTAGCAGAACCAGAGTTGACAGAAGATAATATCGTGACGAATCAATAGAACAACCGCTTGTTTCTGCAATCACAAATCAACATTATTTTAAACAATACCATATAGCAATCATAAAATGATCTTATTGAAAATTTAACTTTTTTAAACACGTTTAAATCAAAAATATACGGTTCTGTATTATTAGAAATCTCTTAGTTAACTGCTATCACTATAATGAGTACGTTTCATAAAACTCAAAAACCATTTTTTATATACGGTTTTCTTTTATCGTTCTTATTTTTTTTCAATGATTCCATGTACGGCCAAACCGTTTCTGTTGGCAGCTTACAAGATGAACAGTTACAGCTGGAGTTTTTATTGCAGGATTCTTTAGCTATCTCTCCCGTAAATCGTCCATCTTCACACCTCCTCTATAGAAACACGTTTGGACATCAATCCTTATCCGGTAAATGGTGGAACAGGCCGATAGGAACCAGGCACTATGCATTAAGTGACCGTATTGATTTGGGGATTCATCCGGTTTCTCTTCAGAATACATTTAACACAAGGCTACCTTACGGTGAGAATAATGCTGCCGCATGGTATGGCAGAGGATATAATACTGAGTTTAAAGGCGGTTTTTATCTGCTATCCAAATATGTAACGCTGAATATTCATCCACATATTGTATACCAACAAAACCAAGATTTCCTGCAACCGGCATTCCTGCCCGCTGACGATCAGGGTGGAATTCGTTACGTTGCCCAGGGCATATGGCCATTCATAGACGCTCCATTCCGTTTTGGTCCCCGTGAGTATAGCACCTTTGACTGGGGCAATAGTTCTTTGCGGCTGCATTACCGGAAATTTGAGACAGGTTTTAGTAATGAGCCCTTATCATGGGGAAGCATGGCACGCTACCCGCTATTAATGAGTAATAATGCACCTGGGGTTCAGCACTTTTTCCTGGGTAATACTGAAGCGTTAAATCTTCCGTATGTTGGCTCCTTTCACTTTAAATGGGTTGTCGGTTTCCCAAGAGAGTCTGGTTATTGGGATGTAGAGGGGGCCGGAAATAGAAGGTTGATGAACGCTATTAATATCAAATATCAACCAGAAATTTCAAAAAATATTACAATAGGCCTCATACGATTGATCCATTCTTACCAGGACGACGGAATTCAGTTTAATGACATTGCAGGCATTATTAATCCATTTGAAAATAGTAATCAAACCAATCTGGCGGGGCTGGATGAGAGAAACCAAATTGCCTCATTATATTTTCATGTTCTCTTACCCAATGCAAATGCAGAAATCTTTGCTGAATATTTGAGAGAAGATTTTAGTTTTGACAATCGTGATTTTATAAATGAACCACATCACAATAGCGGATATGCGTTTGGCTTTCAAAAAATCTCTTACGTCCCATACATCGATTTTGTTAAAACTCATTTTGAGTTCACAAATCTAACAACTCCGCAATTAAACCAGGTTAGGCCACAAACATATATTTATTCGCATTTCTTAGTTCGCCAGGGCCATACCAATCGGGGACAACTTTTGGGGGCAGCAGTGGGGCCCGGATCAAACAGCCAATATGTTGGTATGGACGGATATCATAACAATTTCAAAATAGGGATGTTTGTACAAAGGTTGGTTAAAAACGATAATTTTCACCTCCAATTTGGCTCTGCCTCATTATCACCGTCTGAATTTGGTGATTTTTTCAGGCATAGAGTTGATTTGAATGTGGGAATCAATTTTTTATACGGGCCGGGTCCATTTTATATTAACAGCAAGTTGGTATGGACAAAAGCTTACAATTACGGACGATTTGACCTTAACGAACTTGAAGAAGTCACCATCCGTAATTTTGAAAGAAACGACCGCACAAACGTTCATTTTCAAGTCGGGATTACTTACGAACTCTGATGAATCCAAATAATTTTATAATAGCAAACAAACGTTCGATGATCTACAGCCGGCTTTTAAAAACGGCAAAAAGAACCCTGTTTTGTACTCTCTTGTGCAGCTGTTTATTTATAGATATCCTATTTGCACAAACTGTTCCCATAAATGATATAAAAGAGGAACAGATTCGTATTCAACAGCTTCTGCAGGGATCAGAGTACTCTTCATTTTCAAATCGTCCGGTATGGAATCATATTTATGACCACTATATGGACGAAGCCGGAAATGGCCCTCAATCAGGAATTTGGACGCAGCATCTCGCATTACCAGAGTACGATCTTGGATACTCTTTCAAAGCAGGGGCCTATCTGCCTTCTGTTCAACTCACCACCAATACGCGGGTTCCCTACGGTGAAAATAACGAAGCTGCATGGTACGGTAAGGGACTGAATACCGAATTAAAGGCTGGGATTTGGATAACCTCAGACTATCTAACCATTACTTTCAGGCCGCAAGTTGCTTTGCAACAAAACCTCGATTTTCTGGTTCCCCGTTTTATCCCTACCGATTCTGAAGGAAATATACGCTACGTGGCCGAAGGTATTGGAGATATAATTGACCGCCCTTTTCGCTTTGGCCCGGACTTTTACAGTACAACAGATCTTGGATATACCTCGGCCAGGATACATTATAAACCGATAGAAGCCGGCTTTAGTAATGAACCGATGTGGTGGGGAGCAAATGTTAAATATCCACTCCTTATGAGTAATAACGCTCCCGGAATGAAGCATTTTTTTGTTGGAACCCGATATCCTGTTAGAGTTCCGTGGGTGGGCAAATTCGAATTTAAGTGGATTGGTGCATTTCCTGAAGACTCCGACTATTTCGATCATAGTGAAGAGTTTCAGAAAGAACGGTTTATGACCGGAGTCAATATCATTTATTCGCCGGCCTTTTCACCAAACCTGCACCTAGGTTTTGCAAGAGTTGTTCACACCTATATTGATGATGAAGGTTTAACCCAATCTGACCTTGGAATAATTTTTGACCCCTTCTATTTAAAAGAGTTCATTAATGTAAGGGGAAATCCAGGGAGCATTAAGCCACGTAACCATCTCAACTCGGTTTTTGGCAGATGGGTATGGCCAGAAAGCCGAATGGAAATCTTTGCTGAGTTTTTCCGTGACGATTTTGCCTGGGATTCACGCGACCTTCTAATGGAACCACGCCACAATAGCGGTTATGCTTTTGGAGTAGTAAAGCTATTGGATGCACCTTATGCCGATTTCTATAAAGTAAACGTTGAATTTACCAATATGACGCCAGGTTTCCTTGAAGAGGTTCGCCCCCAGGATTACTACTATAGCGACTCCCGGATTCCACAGGGACATACCAACAAAGGGCAGGTAATTGGCGCAGCAATCGGTCCGGGATCCAACAGCCAGTATTTCGGTATCGACGGATATTTTCCCAAAGGCAGGCTAGGCCTTTTTATCAGAAGACTTGCAGACAATAATCATTTTCATTACGAATTTGACCGCAGACTGAACAGGCCTGAAGAGTTTCGCAGAGGATTTGGTGACTACTGGAGACACAGAACAGACCTTACTATAGGAGTTCGCGGACTCTATAAATACAGTTCCTTTTTGCTAACCGGTGAAATTGCATGGACAAAACTCTATAATTACGGTAGATTTGATTACGGTACGTTTGGACCCGGCCTTAGTATTGCTACATTCGAGCCGTTCGATAAAACGAACCTGCAGTTACAAGTTGGATTAGCTTACACATTTTAACTGCGTTTCCATATCGCTCCTCAAGGCAAAAAAACATGATAGGACGTTCTATTAAGCGGAACTCGCAAAAACATTGGAAAATTGCACGTTGATAGGTAAAATCTCAAGACATTCAACATGTTCATGACGACTATCCTTCCCCGGTTCATAAGTTATAGCTCGCAGACTGCAACTTCTAGACCAAAAAACTGTCCCTCAAATTATTTACCTTTTGAATTCACAAATTTCACGCTGATATCCAATTAAATATTCTCACTTGAATCCACTTAGGAACGGCAAAAAGCCTCTCTACTCTGGTGAAATGAGGTCTTTTAAAAATTTACTTTCCGGGTCCCTAATTAGTTTGGTGTTAAAAGTTGCGGGATTACTAATTGGAACCCTTTTTGCCCTGATCGTATCGCGCACGCTCGGTGCGGCTGCATGGGGGGAATTTTCCCTTTCATTGAGTATTATTACCGTAGGTGCTATTATCAGCGCTGCAGGTTTTGAAACCCTTCTTTTAAAAGAAGCTTCTTCTGCAGACCCCAACTATCCCTTAGGGCACCTATACAAAATATCGTTGCAGATATCTATGGCGATATCCATCGCAATCGCGGCTCTTATTTATGCATATTCAGCATCAATTGCATCGGTTTTATTTGGGAGTCCTCAGCTTTCTGTATCTTTTAAAATTGCATCAATTTCAATCCCGGCATACACTCTCATTAATATGAATGCCGGTGTTCTACAGGGGCTAAAACAGTTAAAAAAATATGTTTCCATTCGCTATGTGCTGCACCACGCAGGAGGATTACTTCTTTTTTTAATTATTCTTTTGTTTTATACCGATTCCCATATTGTAATACTGGCATATACCATTTCAATGTACTTCATCGCAGCCACAAGTTATTTTTGGGTTAGAAAAGAGTGGAAATACCTCTCATTAAATATTTCTGAATTACCTTCGAACATCAATACATCGGGATTATTATTAACGGCCTCACCCTTTATGATTGCGGCGCTTCTCTTTTTTGTAAAAGGGTGGATTGATACAATATTAATTGGTGTATTTATGAATGAAACTGATGTGGGGGTTTATAATATAGCAGTAAAGCTAACCGCCCTTCTTGGGGTTACATTATCAGCTGTAAGTGCTGTTTCCACTCCAATGTATTCAGAGGCATACTCCTCGGGTGATAAACAACGTCTTAAAAGCCATGTACACCAATCGAGCGCTATAGTTTTCTACACATCTTTTCCTCTGTTTCTCGTGCTTATTCTGTTCCCGGAGCAAATCCTGAGTCTGTTTGGTGAAGAATTCAGAACAGGTAAAACAGCTTTGATTATCTTAGCATTTGGGGGGGTAATCAACGCCTATTTTGGTGCTGCAGGATATTTTATGAAGATGACCGGTTGCCAGGTTGTATTGCAGCGAATAACATTTGTTACCGTGATTATTGGCTTATTACTGAATATTTATCTGATACCGATATACGGAATAGAAGGAGCCGCAGGGGCAACGGCACTGGCAATATGTATCTGGAATATCTGGTGCGTTATCTATATTAAAAAAAGATACAATCTTAGCGTGTACTATGTCCCCGGATTTTTACGAAGCCATAATGTTGAATAATTAACGTGAATCTGATGATGTAGATTTGAGAATAATGTCAAAAAATGGACCCGTTTTAGACGGATATTGTGTTTTTGATTCACTTAGCATTAAAGATTCCAAATCTTTTAAGGACAATGGCTGTTCTTTTGAGTTATAAATTTCAAACTTATCAAATACCTTCAAGAGATTGTTAGCTACTCTCCTTTTATTGTCCCAAAATGGCGGATGAAGAGCTAAAAAAATAGAGAGCCCGGATATTTTCGATAAATATTGAAACCCATCAGAAAAAAAACGCTCTCCGCCTTCAATATCAATTTTTACAATCTGGATTTGATCAAAATCAAGCTTTTTTAAGAAGTCTGTAAACGCAACCGCTTGTAATTCGTATCCTTTGCCCCCAATGCCATGAATAGCTGTATGCACCAGATGATTGTCCATAGGCCCGAACTCTGCAGTTCTATTCGACGTATCCGATAAGCATAGCTGATAAAGTTCTGTTACAGGTTCCAAACGATTCATCTCACAATTTTTCTTTAAAATCGCAAAAGTATCAGGGTTAGCCTCCACTACAATGACATTTTGAGGGCCACAGGAGTGCGCTGCAAACAGTGAAGCCCCCTGCCAGCCCCCAATATCCAGGATACTGCTGTTTTCGGTAATATATTTTTTAAAAAACGAGCATAAATCCGGTTCCCAGTCACCCCTGTTGTATTTTAGCCAAAATACATGGGGGATTACGGTATAGCTGCACCCATTGATATGAGCCTCTGTAGGTATATTCCTCCCAATATTGCGCAAACGTACCAATGCCTGCCTGACTTGAACAGGAAAATTTCTGATTATAAATTCTTTAACTTGCTTATACAAACCACATTATTTAGAGAACGTTTAAAAAGTATATTTTACATCGGGCGTTTACCTGTTTTTTCAGTAACGCTCAATTATTTATAAGAAATATTAGTAAATCGATGATAAAAAAAACATGTATGTATATGCCATACTATCGGTCTTATGATATTTACAATCTCTATACCGATTCAAAAGCTACAAATAAACTTTGTTAAGTATGCGTATACTTATTGTTTCAAATAGCTATCCTACCCACAAAAACCCAACGCGTCAGTGTTTTATCAGATCGATTGAAAATGGATTGAAACGCGCCGGACACCAAACAAAGCTGATCTATAACCGATATTTTGATCTTTTCGAAAGTCCTCTCGAAACTGGATCAGTCTTAACGGGAGTAATAAAAGCCCTGTTTTTTATTCTGTCTTCGTTTCGGGCCGTACTCTTTACCTGCCGTAAAGTCGATATCATCTACTCCCACGCCCCCCTGCTCCCCGGTTTCCTGATGATGGTTGGTGCACGGCTGCATGGTATTCCCCACGTAACCTATGCCCATGGAAGTGTAAATCAATATGCCAAAAAGAAAGGACTGAGCTATAAACTTGCTGCTTATACCATGCAAAACTGCACTCAGGTTTTCACGAACAGTATTTATATGCAAAAAAAACTTCTTGAGCATTATAGTATCCAGAGTGTGGTGGTGACACCGGGCTATAACCATCGGGTTTTTTATTACAGAGATGTAGAGAAAACCACCGATATTCTCTTTGCAGGCAACTGCATACACCGTAAAGGCCTGCATATTTTTCTCCATGCCATACGTACCCATAACGATTGGTACCTTAGAAACAACATTCGGGTTACAATTCACTGCTCTGGCAAATTGAGACCGGATGCCGAGCATTTTTGCAAGCGTAATCAGCTTGAAGACCTGATCAGTTTTGGCGATAAACTTGAAGAGAGAGAGCTGGCACAGGCCTATTGCCGAACTAAACTTGTGGTGTATCCTTCTCTTGATGAACCCCTTGGCCTGGTAGGTATTGAAGCTATCGCATGCGGCGCATTTCTGATAGCCTCCAATGTTGGGGGAATCCCCGAATATGTTCAGCAAGAAGAAACCGGACTGCTATTTGAACCTGGGAACAGCCAGGCACTGCAGCAGGCAATTGAGCGGGCCATAAACGAGCAGTTGTGGAAACAACCAACGGAACGACTGCAGAGCCGGCAGCAGGCCCTTAAACCTTTCACAATTGAGCACGGTACACGCCAGGCAATCAACCATTTCAAAAAAATGATCAAACCCGACGGGTAGATACCACTGCTACTCTTCGGTGAATGATGAACGGAATGAGGGGAAAAAGAGGTATAGAAGCACAAAAAACGTGAAAAATGGTGTGAAATAGCTATTCCCTGCCGCCGAGATATGCAAAAAACCCGGGAAGTGACACGAACCCACGTAAATCGTAGAAACCGAAAGAATGGCAAATAGAAGGTGATACCCAAAGAGCAAGAGGTACAGTCTGCTTTTAGCTCCAAACAGAATCAACAAAGTAGTGCCAAATAACAGATAAAAGCCCGCAGGAGCATTAAATCTGTACGATATCATCTCACCACTGCCAGCCAAACGAGTAATCACTACTGCCGTATTCGATGCTGCTTCAAAGTCCACTCTGTTTTCACAACCGACAGAAGCCGCTTCAAGTTGCGGAATTACAAGAGAAGAGGTTACAGTAGAGCGCAACTCTTTCCAGCCAGTAAAATAGACGGCAATCACCAGAACCGCTAACAAAACACGGGTCAGTTTCCGGTTCATACTATCCCCCACCACCGTCTTCATCCTGTTCAATACTGGCGATCTTTTCCTCAGTAATTCGGGCCATCAATGTAAACATATTCTCTTTTTCTGATAGCATACGTTTCCTGCGGTTATGTAAGCTATTGAGTAAATGAACATCCTCCAACATATCTACGGCGGCTTTAACCGCCAGATCATAACCGTGTTCTGTGCCATCAAAGTGCCTCAGCAGGCCATAGCGCTCCTCGAGCTCACGTATATACCCCCACTGGTTCTGATGGATATGAATTGATGGAGTTCCTAATACTGCAGCTTCCGCACACATGGTTGCACTGTTGCCAATCACCAGCCTGGCTCCGGCGATAACGCTGTGCACCTCACCCGGTGGCACGGGGAGCCTAAATTTTCTGAGATCATCGGGAAGCGGGATTTCTGATGAGATCCATACATTACCATAGGGTTGGAGACGCTCTACAATGCTTTTTTTAAAATGATAGGAAGTTTGGCTAAGTCCAATATCGTGCAGCGCGTGCTGCGACACAAATCTCAATAGAATATAGTCGTCACCAAGCTCCTTTAAAACGAATGGCTTGGGTGTAAAAAGATCCTCGTGTAGATAGGCAAGCTCCATATACGAAGGTAGTTTATTCAACCCTTCTATCCCGGTTTCATAGAAACATTCGGGCACATATGTGTCTGGCCTAAACCATTTTGTTACCTGTTTAAAAAAAATTGCTTTCTCTGTATCATTAAACATAATATGGGGAAGATTATGCCGCCAGCTTGCAAAGGCAAGGTAGGGAGATCCGTGACTGATACAAAGGTGTGGATTTACATCCTGAATTGTTCGCTGAATAAGTGCCAGGCTGTGGCTCGTATACTCAATCCGGTCAAGAAGGTGAGTACCTCCAGCTCCCTTGTTGATAAATGGAATTTCCAGTTCATGAAGCAGACTGGCGGTAACATCTTTATCCCTCGCTAAAACAAAACAGCTGTGTCCGTTATTTTCAAGATATCGTATCAAATACTTGAAGTAGTGGACATTGGCGGGATGTCCAAGATCAAATAAAATTCTCATTTACTGCCTGTTTTAAACCTCTTACTCATAAAGGTTAAAATAACCTTTTTGCAAAGTCCTGAAAATTTATTTCTTCACCCCTGCTATTTGTTCATTTTGCCTGTTTTGAAAATGGGTAATTTGGATAGATATGATGGAGAAAGAGCGAGGTAGAGAGGCTTTCATGTGTCAAGAGACTGTTCAGGAAAATGTGTCAAAATATACCATATCATGTCAAAAACACCCCTCACTCCCTCTCTCTCCCTCACTCTCTCCCTCACTCACCCACTCACTCCCTCACTTACTACGCGCCCCCCCAAATATAATATTGTAGAAAATCATGAAGAAATAGCGGATATCGGTTTTGATGGGTTTTTCCAGATACGCTTTCAGATATTTTCGCTCCGATTCCTGGATCTCCTCAAGGCCGGAGGGCAGATCGGCATAATAAGGCGGTATGAGGCCCGGTTTCACCTTCACTCTCAGTTTTTGTAAATCTTCCGGATACAGCTCGTAATAGTGGCGGCTTAGCGGACGCACTCCCACAAGCTTCATCTCTCCCCTAAAAAAGTTGATGAACATCGGAAATTCATCAAGCCAATACTTTCTGAAAAAATAACCGTAAGATGTGTTGCGAAAATCGTTCGTAAACTTTCCACTTTTATCAACATCGTAGTTATCATAAACATACTCTTGCAGATACTCTGAATAGGGATACATTGTGCGAATTTTGTGAACCTTGATCACGTCTCCTCCCTTTCCTATTCTGGGCAAGCGAACCA
>Ga0102925_1001645_pt1 | contig 12366 bp, 6 predicted proteins | sample SalPonR1_A_D1_MG_FD_78216 | JGI IMG/M metagenome (GOLD analysis project Ga0102925, IMG submission 78216) | Salt pond soil microbial communities from South San Francisco under conditions of wetland restoration - Salt Pond MetaG R1_A_D1_MG | ecosystem: Environmental > Aquatic > Marine > Intertidal...
AAACTTTATTAAGTTAAACAAATTAATTATCATAAATAATAAATAAAAATAATTAATTTTATCGTCTATTAAATTGATAAATATATTTGATTAAGTAAACAAAACATTTAAATAGGATATTGAATTTGAGAAAACATGGAACTTGATATGTTCTTGGTTGAGAAGAGGTGGGAAATATTGAAAATTTTGGCCGATAGACCGAGTTCTCCAATTGAACTTGCTGAAAAATTAGGAACAACTGTTTCTTATGTCAGTCAGCAGTTGAAACTTCTTGAAGCCATGAATTTAATTAGAAAGGAAAAAACAGGGATAGCTGAAAAGGGAAAACCTCGTAGTGTTTATAGTATTCAAAATGAATTAGTTTATTTAACTCTTTTAACAAAAAATAATTCTGGAAAAAAGCTTGTTTATTTGACTCCGCACCATCGAGGGATTTTGAATATTTGGCTTTTAGATGATGTTACACTCCACTATCCAATTGAAAAATTATTTTGGAAATTGGAGAATCTTTTGGGTGAAATTGAAGGTGTGTTTATTGAACAAGGCTTTGTTCCAAAAGTCTTGATTCTTTCTGGGTCTAAAGAGGTGAAGTCTAAAGTAGACTCAATTGTCAAAACACTTGACAAAAAGATTGGCCACTCTTATATTACTAAGAGTGGTCTGTCTGCCCTTTCAGTTGATTCTTTACTCCCTATCCATGATCCGAATAATATTTTACATGAATTAAAGGAGGCTCAAATAGAAAGCTAAAAAGGAGGAAATGAGGAAGAAATGAAAAAATTTATTTTAACGGTGTTTGTTATCGGAATGCTAACATTTATGGCTGGTTTTGGTCTTGCAGCAGTTAACGGAGCGGAAACTGTAACTGAAGAGGGTTCTTCGACTGCTACTCCAACAGCTGCAGATAGTCATGATGCAATTGCAGGTAATGTGACAGAATTAACAATCGAGGGATTATCTGTTACTCAAACTTGGCAAGGTTATTTTGGTAATGTTAGTGGTGCAATTACTTTGGAAAACAGTGATGGAAACGTTATGTACAATTGGTCTTTAGCAAGTCCGCAAGGTGAAGTTTATGCTTCAGAAAATAATGCGGTTACCTGGGAAAGCATAGATTGTTTTAACTTTTCTGAGAATGGTGCAGCTCAAGAAACCACTTACAATATTGAATCTGACGCGGCTGACGGTATTGATGAAACTTTTACTGGTACTGTTGGTTTAACTGTTGGAAGTCAGGCATTGACTGGTTGTATGAGTACAGCTATTTTTGCAGAAGGAGCAAGCCAAGCTGGAACTTTTGATGAAGCTCTTTTATGGGATGGTTCATCAATGATTTTTGCATCAATCTTAGAAGAAGATGTTTTAGGATTTGATGGAAAAACACATGATTTTCAGATGTTAGTGGTAGAAGATGGACATAATGGTGATACTGCAACAACGCCGTATTACTTTTACGTAGAACTTGCATAAATTTAATTTTATTTTTTATTTTTATATTTTGTAAGTTTTTTAATAGTCAACAAGGGCCCTTTAATCGGGGCCCTAGAAGTGTTGACTTAATATTCAAAGAGTAGAGAGTCTAGCTCGATACCTTGTATCAAAAGGGCAGGAATACCTGCCCATAATATTCAAGCCTTAAGGGCAAGGTTCATGAAAATGGGGGAGAAGAGAAAAACAAAACTATTAGGATTTTTATTAGCTTTAGCTTTGTTTGTTCCATTGATTTCTGCGGCAAATATTGGAATTAGTCCTGCAACAGTTAATTTTGAAAATGTTATGAGGAATGGTTATGCTGAGAGGATAATTGTAGTCTCTGCAGACTCTGTTGAGCCAATTGAAATTGAATTGCAACCACGAGGAGAAATTGTGGATTGGATCAACTATTCTGAAGAGTCTTTTGAAGTTTCAAGAAATGAACCTCATTATTTGAGAATTTTTATTAATCCAGATGTTGATACTCCAAATGGAAATTATTCGGGTTTTTTGAGAGTTATGACGAGTTCAACTGGAGAAAATTTGGAAGGCCAGGCAGTTGGAAAAATACGTTCTACACTTGATTTGGCAATAAAGGTTGAAGTGACAGATGTTGAAGTTATTGAATGTGATGTTTCAAATGTGAAAATTTCTTCAGTAGAAAAAGGAGATGATATTTTGATCTCTATGGATGTTTTGAACAGAGGGAATGTAAAATTATATCCTCAAGTTTTTTTCAATGTCTGGGATTTTGATCAAACTGAAGTTTTGTTCGATGATTCTTTTTTTGGAGAAGAAATTTTACCTACTACTGAAAAGCCTTTAGAATTCAGGGTGAAATCTAACTTTTTTGAAGTTGGGCAACATTGGTCTGAAGTTTCAGTTCCTGATTGTGTTTATGATTCTCTTTTTACATTCGATATTTTGGAAGAGGGCTCATTGAGTGCAAGTGGTCTTTTATTATCAATTTTATCTAAAAAAACTGCGGAAGTTAAAGAGACTATTCCTATTGAAATAAATTTCAAAAATGTTGGAGAAAAAGAAGTTGAGGCTTATTTCAAAGGAAAAGTTACTCGTGATGGAAAAATAATTCAGGTTTTGGAAAGTGAAAAATCTTTTGTTTCAGTTGACAAAATAGAAAAATTCCATTTTTACTTTACTCCTCAAAAAGCTGGAAAACATATTATTAGCGGAAGAGTTTATTATTCAGGAAAAAAAACTTTTGAATCAAGTGCAAGTATAGAAGTAGGTTCAGGAAAGTTTTCATTTATGCCGATTGTTTATGGCTTTTTTATTTTAGCCATTTTTGTTTTATTTTTTAAAATTAGAAAGGAGAGGAAACTTTATTTGAAAAAGTTGAAATATTTAAAATGAAAAGATTGATTTTAATTTTATGTTTGGTTGTAAGTTTTTCTTTAGTTTTTGCTAGTCAGTCATATGAAATTAATTATAATTCTGAGGTGAATGATTCTAAAACATTTGGTCCTTTGCAATTTGATACTGTTTTATTAAAAATTAATGCAACAGAAGAAGGAATTTGCAAATATTCCACAAGTAAAGGAATAGATTATGAAAACATGGCGGGAAATTTTGATCAGACAGACGGGGAAATATCTTATTTGAATTTAGTTGATTTGACAGATGGAGTTCACAAATACTATATAAAATGTAATAATACTCTTTATGAACCTGGGGAATTAGAGGTGATTTTCCGAATAAATTCTCTGGTAACAGGAAAAATTTTGTTATCAGAGAATTCTCCTTTGAAATCAGGCGATTTAGAAATTACTTTGGTTACTTCAAAAGTTGTTAGTCAAACTCCGATTTTGAGTTATTCTGTTGATGGAACTAGTGATAATCCAATTGTTTTATTTGGTTCTGGAAAAACTTGGAAAGGTTACTTGGTTTTAGATAAGGAATTAGGAGAAGGAGTTTTATCTTTTCAAATGAAAGCAGTTGATTTGGAGGGAAGGCAAGGGACAGAATTGACTTTAGGGAATTCTTTTCAATATGATATGGTAAAACCAAAAATGATTGCAGATATTGAAGCCACAAGTTATAAAGGTAAAATTGAGTTGAATTGGCATTTTGAAGAGGATGTAGATGAATTCAATATTTATAGGTCGACAATTGAAAACCCGGGTTATGTTGATTATTATAAAACAACAAGTAGTGAAGATTATACAGATACGGATGTTGAGTTAGGAAAAACATATTATTACAAAGTTTCTGCAGTGGATTATGCGGGAAATGAAGGGGAGCTTTCTGTTAGTGTTTCTGGAACACCGTTGAAAACAGATTCAGATGAAGTTGAAGGAGGGCTTGACCCGAGTCTTTTTGGAAAAGTTGATAGTTTTTTATCTGAAATTGAAAGTGTAAAAGAAAAAGTTGAGGAAATAGATGTTTCGTTATTTACAGAAAAAGAACAAGAGCTTTTTGAGAAATTAAAATTAAAAGATAGTTTAAACAAAGCTAAAAATGATTTGATTTCTTTAGAATCTTCAGTTGAAAAATATAGGGAGCAAGATTTGAGTCGAACGGAATTAGAGAATAAAATTCAATCTTCTAGAACTAGATTAGGAATAATTGAAAAAAGTGTTCCCTCTGTTATTGAAATTACAAAGGAAGAATCAAGGATTGAAGAATTTGATGAAGAATTTATTTTAGAGAATTTGAATAGAGTCAATTCTTTTTTGGAAGAAAAAGATTTAGAAAAAAGTTTGGAGCAAAGTTTTGAACTCGCGAAAGAAAATAATCTTAAAATTGAAAGTTATTTTTATCAAGCAGAAGTTAAATTTCTTGATGGGACTGTTAAGGATTTTTTTATTGTTAAAAGAGATTTAAAATCCAGTTTGGAAAAAAGTGAAAATTCATTTTTCATTGAAGAAATTCCTTCTAGTTTGATTAACGAAGGAAAAATGAGTGTGAAGAATTTAGATTATGATTTCTTGACAGATAATGTTTTGAGTTTTGGATCTGATTCTAAAAATATTTTTTATTATTTTGAAGAGATTTCAAATTTTGAAAATCTAAAAGAAATTGAATCGGGTTTTGTTTCGATTTATGAAGCTGAAGAAAATTCTGGTGGATCAATTACTGGTTTTTTTGTTTTTGAAAATTCTGAAAAGAGCTATACTTGGATAGCAGTATTGATATTTTTGGTTTCTATTGGTGCTTATTTTCTTTATTCCAGAATGAATAATTTTTCTGATGATTATTTTAGGGTTTTGAATAAGATAAATGGAAGCATAGATTTATTGAAAAAGAATGAATTGAAAAAATCGAAAGGCATTTATTTTGAAGTTAAAGATATTTATCGGGGACTAAATTCAAATGAAAAACAAAATATTTATGGAAAAATAGAAAATTTATATAATAATATTGCAATAATTGAAATTGAGAAAGGATTGGAAGAATTGAAGAAAACAAAGGATAGGGAACTTTTGAAAAAACTTGAAAAAATGTATGAAAACTTATCTTCCTTGCATAAGAACAAAATTTCAGACCTTTTTGAAAAAATTAGGAGTGAAGTTGAAAATGAAAAATAAAATTTTTTTAATTGTTTTGGGATTGTTAATTTTTTTTCCTTTTGTAAGTAGTGCGCATTATGTTGTGGGTTATGTTAATGATGCAAAGGATGGGACTTTAGCGAACTTACATGAAGTTGTTTTATGGAATCCCTTTGAAGGTTTTGGAGATAATTTAACTGAGGTAATTGGTCCTTCTGGAAATTCTGGCCAGGATAACATGTATATGTTTGATTGTGAATTATTGGATTCTTCTTGCAATGTTGGAGATGTTTTGAGAATAAAAGTTTATGATATTGGAGATAATTATGTTAGCAATTTTCAAGAGATTGAAATTACTGGTGCAGGGTATGATTTTGTTGAAAATATTTCTATGAATAGTCCGGTTTCAATCAATTCAGTTTTAGTTGATGATTCATCAAATTTAACTTTGAATGAAATTGATCTTTTGACAAATAATACTCGAGAAGTTTTTTGTGAAGCAGTTTTAGAAGAATTTGATGGAGAAAATGTTTCTCAAATTTATGGAGAATTTTTTGGAGAGACTAGTTCTTATTTTGGAGATGAAGATGACAATAATTACCATTATTCAAATTCAAGTTGTTTTGTTAATGAAAGCTTTGGAAATGAGAACCAATCTTTTGTTTTATGTTCTTTTGATGTTTTGTATTATGCTAATTCAGAAAATTGGAAATGTGTGATTCATGCGGAGGATAATATGACGAATTCTACCGAGGAAGACCAAACATTTGTTAATGAATTATTATCCATCGGTCTTATTGATTCATTGGATTTTGGAAGTGTTTCTACAGAAAATGTTTCATCTGAATTTGAAATTGTTGTGCATAATAAAGGGAATGTTATGTTGGATTTGTCTTTCTATGGTTATGGAAATGAAGAAGAGGATGGTTTTGCATTTAGTTGCGGAGGACAAGGGATTAACATTTCAAATAAAAGATATAGTTTTAGTTCTTCTTTGGGAGATTTGAATTTTACTGAATTCGAATCACTTTATTTTCCTTTAACTTCTAGCCCAATTATTAGGGATTTCGATTTAAATTTTAGAAATGATGATTTGATTGATGAAGCATATAATTCTACTTATTGGAGAGTTTATGTTCCTTCTGGAATAAATGGGGAGTGTCAAGGAAATATAGTTTTTGGGGCGGTGAAATCAGAATGAATTTATTTTTTTTAATTAATGGAATTTTGTATTTTGGAATTTTTTTATTTTTTATTTTGAAATTTAGAAAACATTATGATTCTTCTACTGCAAAAATTGCAAGAGCTTTCTCTTTTATTGGAATAGTTTATTTTTTTATTTCTGTGTCTTCTATTTTTTGGTTTTTTGATTTATTGAAATATTCACAGAATGATTTTTTGTTTTTGTATTCCTTGGGGATGATTATTCAAAGTTTGATTTTGTTTAAAGTAGTATATCTTTTTTCGAAAAATAAAAATTTATTTTACTTTTTGGCATTTTATCTATTGATTTTATTTTCTTTATTTTTTTCGATAGACACTTTTTTAGTTTTGTCATTAGTTGCTTCCTCATTATTTGGTTTGTTGGTTTTTATTAATTTTTCTTTTTTAGATGATAAATACAAAAAAGCAGGATATTTTGGAATTTTATATTTTACTATTTCTATAATTTTGAATGTAATTTTATTGGTTCATCAAAAAAATATCTATAATTTTAGTTTTATTTCTGGAATTTTCTTTCTTGTTTTTTCATTTTTGTTTTTTAGAGATTTAGGAAAATATCCTTTGGAGATTTCTTCAAAACCAAAAAAAGAAAAATCTTATTTTTTTACTCTTTTAGGGCACTTAGTTTTTATTATAACTTTGACTAATTTTGTTTTTATTGGGACTGTTGGAATTCATGAATTTGGGCATTATAGTTTTTCTAAGTTAGAGAATTGCGAATACCAACAGATTGTTTATGATGGAAATTTTTTTCATACTGAAATCTTGTGCGAAGATTCTCAAGGGAGATTATTTGTTACATTGGGAGGGGTTATATTGCCATTTATAGTTGCAATTCTATTATTTTTAATTGGAGGGGTTTTTATGAAAGAAATTGCCTTTCTGATTTTTGGTTTTAATTTAATTTCAATTTCGAGGGATTTGTCAGACATGGGAGTTTCTGAAAACTTGGTCTTCTTTTCAATTTTTGTAGGAGTTGGCATTTTAATTTATGGGCTATATTTACTGGCGAAGTCAAAGTCTGAAGAGACCCTTTACTTTGGAGGAAATTTTAAGGTATCAAATTCAAATAAAATTCATAGAGAGGGATACAAGATATAAATTTATTTAAAGAAAAATAAGGGTAAATCATTATAGAGAAAAGATGAAAAAAATGGGGGAGATAGTAAGCAATTTGGTAATTTTTATTAGTTTGAACTTTGGAGGGGGTTTTTATGAATAAAGCCATTTCAAATTCAATAATTGCATGTTTTTTGGTTTATACATTATTTCTTTCTAACTTTGCATTTGTTGCAGGGGAAAGTTTCTTGGATAATGATAGTATTGTTGAAAAAATCAATGAGAGTGTTTCAATTTTAGGAACAGATTTAGAAAATTCTACATCGAACTTCAATAATTTTTCTGGAAATGAATCGAATTCTTCTTTTGAAATAACTAAAAACTTTTCAAATGAAACAGAAAAAAGCGAAAATTTGTTTGAAAATTTATCTGCTAACCATGATGATTTAAAATTTAATGGTTCTTCAATTAATGGTTCTGAAAATAGTTCTGAAATTATTTATTTTAATAATACTCAAAATTTTTCGGAGTTTGAAGGCAATTCTTCTTTTAATTCTGAAGGAGGGAATTTTTCAAAAAAAATTACCGAAAATTTTTCTGTTCCTCTGGTTGTTGAGAATGAAACTTTATCAAATATTTCAAATTTAACGGAAGAAAATTTTGAAGTTGAAATAATCCAATTGCCTGCAAAAGTTGGAGAGAATGTTCATTGGATTAAAAGAGTATATGGGGTTTCTGAAAATTTTGAAATTGAAATTCCAAAAAATGCAGAAAGAGTGATACAAAATGCAAAAAATTTAATGGATTCAGAATTCAAAAATTATTCAGAGATAAGGTATGAAACATCTGCTCCAAAAATTCAAGAAAAAATTTTTGAAAATAAAAAAGAAGTTTTGATTTATTCTAAACAACATTATGAAAATGTGACTGCAAAAACGGAGATTGATTTTAATTTAAGTGTTAATGAAAGTGAAAAATTGAAAGTTTATTGGAAAGAGGAAAAGAGATATTTAGATTTTGAAGTTTTCGATTATGATTCGGATGGATTTGTTGATTCTGTTGAATGGGTTATTCCCCATTTGTCTAATCAAACTTTTGAGATTTATGTTGAAGTTTTGACCGTTCAATCTTATCCAATTGTTGGGAAGGAATGGGAGGTTGAATTTGAAACTTCGGGTAGAGCAAATTTAACTATTAAAGGAATTAATGGAACTTTTTTTGGCAAGGATTTAGATTTTTTAGAATTGAGGTGTGGAAATCGAGAGATTGAATATTTAAAAATTGAAAATGGGATTTTTGTCGAAGATTATTTCTGTGAGGATATTTCCTTTGAGATTTCTAAAGTTCTGACTTCTGGAAAACATGATTTAGAGTTTAAGTTTGGAGATTCTGTTGGTTATGCTCATAATTATGCTGGAAAAGTAGGATATAAAACTCAAAGTGGAGTTTACAATTTTGCTGGATTGGATGAATTTATTCCGCTTGATTATTCAGTCAATGTAAGTTCTGCTTTTGTTATCGCTCCAAATTTAATGAATCAAGAGAATGTTACTCCCTCGACTGGAGGAGATTCTGGAACTAATTCAGATGATTCTTTTGTTTCCTTGTATTTGTATAATTCTACACATATTCGTGCACAAAGGAGTGCAAGTGATGATGGTCCAGTTGTTGTTACTTGGCAAGTTTTAGAATCAATGGATGGGGAGTTTTCTGTTCAAAGGGGACAAAGACATTATTCGGGAAGTTCGGCAGAATTTAATGAAACAATTAATTCCCCTGTAAATATAGATAATTCTATGTCTTGGTTTTATATTAACACTAGTTACACTTCTAATGATGGAGATAAAATACAATTTTATTCTGACTTGGTTGATAATGATACTTTGAAATTTGAAAGAGAACATTCGGGAGTTTCAACAGATATTACTTTTAGATGGGTTGTTATTGAATGGAATTTAGAAAAAATTAATTATTTTTTAAAGGGTTATACTGGCGAAATAACAGGGGACCAAAATTCTCCTGATTGTTATTTATTGGATTCTTCAATAAACAAAAGTTCTTCTATTTTATTTCATCAATCCCATGCGATTAATGATGGGGATGGAGGACTAGATAGTTCTACTCGAGCAGGTTATATCCAAGATGATGATCAAGTTTGTTTCTATGATTATGATGGTTCTTTTACTGCTGGAGTTAAATGGTATTTAGTAGGTTTTATTGGAACAACGCAAAGAGAAGAAGATATTTATTCTTCTTGGGGAAGTACTGATTATAGAGATGATGTTTCTTTTTTGAATAATTATGATGTTGATAATTCTTTGTTTTGGTTATCGGCAACGTCTAATGGGGATGGAACGGCTAAACCTCGTCACACACAATGGTGGGAATTTAATTCGACTGGTTTTAATGTAGAGAGAACTTATGGGGGGCAAGACAGGGAATATTCTTGGCAAATTTTAGAATTACCTTATTATGAAAATATTGATGTTCCACAATTTTCTAATTTTTTAGTTAATCAAAGTTATGCAAAAGAAAATGAAATGGTGAAGTTTAGCGTTGATGTTTCTGATTCAAGTAATAATATTGATTCTGTATTGGGGACTGTTGATGGAATTAATGTTAGTTTTATTCAGGGTTCTTTAGATGAGTGGTATTATGATTATCAGTGTATAAGTGAAAAGGAGGCCAATTTGACTTTTGTTTATGCATCTGATGATGGTTATCCTATTGGTACTAATAGTACTGGTGTTTTGGGTGTTGGTGTGGCTTGCGATTTAACTCCCCCCGTTGTTAATTTCGTGAGTCCTAACACTCCTTTAAATGATAGTTCTCAAGGGAAGGATTTTTTTGTTATCAATGTTAGTGTTTTAGAGGATAATTTTGAAAATATAACCTATAATCTATATGATTCAATAGGATTAATTAATAGTACGGGTTTTTCTAATTTTGTAGATTCTATTGTTTTTACTTCCCTTCCTACAGAAAATTATTTTTATAATGTTACAGTTTATGATAAAGCGGGAAATTATGAATTTACTGAAACTAGGGAAATCTATATTGATTCTGAGAATCCTTTGATTGAATATGTGGGAAATACGGAGGAAGAAGAAGCAATTATTTCAGGGAATTCAATTGAAGTTGGGGTTTCAGTTATAGAAGATAATGAAGCAAATATAACTTTTTATTTATATGATGAATTTGGCTTTTTAGAAAGAACGCCTGTTCCTTATACTGATGGTAGAAGAAATATTGTTTGGTCTTTGTTGGATGATGGATTATATTATTATAATGTGACGGTATATGATGATTTTGGACATGTAAATTCTACTGAAACTAGAAATATAACTCTTGATAATGTTCAACCTGTTGTTGATTATGGGGGGAGAGTTGAAGAAAATGATTCTTATTTTTCTAGGGATTGGATTTTTGTAAATGTTAGTTATTCTGAAGAATATTTTAAGAACATTACTTTTGATTTATACAATGAATCCAATCTTATTGATAAGAATTCTTTTACAGATGCAACAAAAGATTATAATTTTACTGGATTGAACGATGGTAGTTATTGGTATAATGTAACTGTTTGTGATTCTGCAAATAATTGCGGATATTCTTTAACAAATAAATTGACTTTAGATAGTGTTAATCCAGTTGTTGGTTTTGGAATTGGAACCGAAGCAGATAATAACAATGTTAGTAGAAATTGGATTTATGTTAATTCTTCAATTATTGAAGACAATTTTGAAAATATAACTTTTAATTTATTTGATGAATTTGGTTTAGTGAATAAAACAGTGCATGTCTCGAAATTTAATATAAATTTTACGAGTTTATCCACTGGTTTTTATGAGTATAATTTCTCTGTTTATGATAAAGCAGGAAATTTTGGGAATAGTGGAACAAGGACAATTGGTGTGGATGTTGGTGGACCAGATATCACGATTGATAGTCCCCAATCAAAAGCATACGGGAATGGAACAGATATGGATTTAATTTATTCTGTAATTGACTCTATTGCAGGAGTGGATTCTTGTTGGTATAATTTGGATGAGGGATCAAATGTAAGTGTTGATTGTGAGAGTTCTTCTACCTTTACAGTTTCAGATGGGTCACATTCTTTATATTTTTATTCAAATGATAGTTTTGGGAATTTGGCAATAGAGGAAGTTAATTTTTTAATTTCTACGACCGGGCCTGCAGTTACTTTGAATCAACCAGAGAATGATACATTTTATTCTTCTTCTACTAATACATTTTTCAATTATTCTGTTTCTGATTTGGATGGGGTTAAAAGTTGTTCTTTATTTGGCGATTTTAATGGGACTTGGATTTTAAATCAAACTGATTTTAGTTTTGGTGAAATTTGGAATGATTCGGATATGGATTGTTCTAGTAGTACTTCAGTTAGTTGTGGTGAACCAGAGAGTGGAGTTCCTTTTGATGGTTGTGATAGTAGCTATTCTACGGCTTATGAATATGTTAGTGGAGTACAATTAAGTGATACAATTGCTATTGCGAATTCTGAAGTCACGGTGAGTTGTGATTTTGTTCTTGATGGAAGTAATGATGATATTTATATCTGGCATTATGATGGAACTAGTTGGGAAGAATTAAAAAGTGAAATTGGGACTACAACGACTACACATGAAGTTTCATTTAATGTGGGAGAAAACGTCGGTAATCATGTTGTTCGTTGTGGAGTTACATATTATGGTGATACGAGTGATGACTCTTGTGCGAATGGTGGGGGAAATTATTATGATAATGATGATTTAAATTTTTCTGTTGTTGAGCCAAAAGAAGAAGGAAACTTTACTTTGAATTTATCCTCCGAAGGAAATTATTTTTGGAATGTTCTTTGTAATGATAGTTTAAGTTATGTTGGAAGGGCATTGAATAATTATACTTTGGGGATTGATTATACAAATCCGGTTGTTAGTTTTGGAGAGGGAACAGTTGCTAATGGTGAAAGAGTTGCTTCAAATCAAATTTATATTAACGCTAGCTTTACTGAATCTAATTTTGAAAATATCACTTTTTATTTGTTTGATTCTGATAATTTATCTATAAAAAACAAAAGTTATTTTGTTGAAACAGTGGA
>Ga0102925_1001646_pt1 | contig 12362 bp, 13 predicted proteins | sample SalPonR1_A_D1_MG_FD_78216 | JGI IMG/M metagenome (GOLD analysis project Ga0102925, IMG submission 78216) | Salt pond soil microbial communities from South San Francisco under conditions of wetland restoration - Salt Pond MetaG R1_A_D1_MG | ecosystem: Environmental > Aquatic > Marine > Intertidal...
CGGGCACCGCTACCCCCTCAGAACAGCGGCGACAGGTCGTCGGCGCCCTCCGAAAGCAGGCGTTCGAGGTTGGCGTCGCTCTCCTCGCGGATCTCGTCGAGGTTCCGCATCGCCTCGATCGCGACCCGCTGGAGTCCCTTGACGCGCGGGACGTCGGTCAGTCCCGAGAGGAGGACGACCGCCGCGACGGCGTCCTCGTCGGGGAGCGGGAAGTCCCCGCCCCGGACTTCCATCGATCCCGTCTGCTCCTCGACCCATCGCCGCCCGCGCTCGATTCCCTTGCGGTTGAGGTACTCCGGCGGTCCCGCGACGACGACGAGCGCCCGTTCGACGCCGTCGAGTTCGCAGGGCAGGGTCAACCGGCCGAGCGTCGCCTTGCGCACGAGACTGGTGATGCGGTTGGTCGTGTCGACGTCGTCGATGCCCTCGCTTTCGGCCTTGCCGAAGCGAGCGAGGAGTCCCTTCCCCTTCGATCGATCGACCCGGTCCACCGCGTAGCCGACCGACGAGACGCCGCCGCTGCCGAGCGTGTTGATGATCTCGCTGGAATCGACGACGCTCTCGGGCGTCGGTCCCTTCCCGATTTCGCCCGCACCGAAGAGCAGTCCCAGTCGGCGGACGAGTTCCTCGTTGATCGTCTGGAACCCCGTCTCGACGGACTCGCCCGTCTCGCGCCAGGCGTCGTTGTCGAACAGGATGAGGTTGTCCACCTCGCGGGTGAACGTCATGAACGACCGGGCGGCGTTGAGCGTGTAGATGCCGCCCTCGTCGCTCCCGGGGAGAATTCCCAGACCGTAGACGGGTTCGGCGTAGATGCGCTTCAGTTGCTTCGCGATCACCGGTGCGACGCCGGAACCGGTGCCGCCACCGAGCGCGGCCACGATCAGGAACGCGTCCACCTCGTGGGTCGGGACGTCGTTGAGGGCGCCCTGGATCTCGTCGATGTCCTCCTGGGCGATCTCCGTGCCGAGTTCGTTGTCGGCGCCGACACCGTGGCCCTTGACACGGGTCTGCCCGATCAGGATCCGGTTTCGCTTGGGGACGTACTCGAGGCCCATGAGGTCCGCGGTCGCCGTGTTGACGGCGAGCGGGGCCCGGACGGTCGTCCCGCGGGTTCGATCGTCGTACTCGAGGAAGGTGTCGAGGATCTTCCCGCCGGCCTGGCCGACGCCGATCATCGCGAGTTGCATCAGCGTCCCCCTCCCGCGGTGGGTCCGTTCGGTTGCATGGTTGGATAGGGGACACGAAGCGACATGAAGGTTTGTCCGTCAGGCGGATCGCTGGGGTACTCGTTCGGCGCTGGGTACCGGCCCGCGTCCCGATCTCCTGTCAGCGTTTCCGCGATAATGTCAATTAAGACAATTTTCCTTCACCGGTCCCCGATTCGAGAGGCCCTCATCGCACCGATTTCTTCGAGCGTGATCGAACGACGTATAGCATTTCGTATATTTACCGGACTGGAAATCATAAAATAAATCATTAATATAAGGAATTGTGCCCATTTCGCCCCGAACGCGGTTCCTCGGGGCTATTTAGTATGGTCAGTATAATGGATCAGCTTTATAGGGTGGTATGATCTATCCCCGTATGGTATGTCTGGTGAGAACAAACCAAATATCAATCGACGACAATATCTAAAAGTAATGGGCGGGGCCGGAGCGGCGGCCGGCCTGTCCGGATGTATTGGTTCATTGACTGGTGGCGGCGGAAACGTGGTGTTCGGACAGCCGGCCGCGCTCACGGGCAAGTGGGACTACCTCCAGGAGTCGGTGACTCGCGTCACCCGGATGGCCAAGGAGGACATCAACGACGCGGGCGGTATCAACGGCAAGACGCTGGAGATTTCGCGACGTGACACGGGCGTGAACCCCCAGAAGGCCCGGACCGTCACGAAACAGCTCATCAACCAGGACAGCGCGGTCGCGCTGCTGGGCCTGTACTCGAGCGAGATCGTCCCGCTGTGGGACTATCTCCAGAGCCTCGAAACGCCGATCATCACGCCGTGGCCCGGGAGCCGATTCCTCGACAACAAGGGCGGCGACAAGGGTACTCCCGAGGACCTGAGCGACGACGAATGGGTCTGGCGGACCATCATCCACGACTCGGTCCACACGGCCGGGGCCGCACTCACGGCGGCCGACACGGCGGACACCGTCGCGGTCGTCCACGGATCGAGTGCCGGCGAAACCGGGTGGGCTGAAGCGTTCGGGGACGCCGTCGAGGTCATCGACGGCCTCGAAATCTCGAAGACCCTGGAGGTCGCCGAGGGGAAAACGACCTACCAGTCCGAGGTCAGCCGACTGTTCGAGTCCGACTTCGACGCCTGGGCGCTGGCACTGGGCGCGAAGGACGCGATCACGCTGATGAAAAACTGGATCGAGGGCGGCTACGGCAGGCCCCTCATCGGCGAGGACACCCTTGCACAGGCCGAGGTGTACAACACGCTGGGAGACCAGCTCTCGAAAGTGGACGTCAAGGTCGCGAAACCGTCCTCTTCCGGGCCGGTGGCCGAGACGGTCACGTCCCGGTTCGAGGACCGCTGGCCCGACGTCGACCTGAACCCGTGGGGCCTGTCCAGTTACGAGGCCACGATCGTTCCGGCCCTGGCAGCCCATCGGGCCGAATCGACCAAACCGAAGGACATCGAGAAGAACATCGGACCGGTCGCTCGCGGGCCGGGCAAGAAGGTGCAGACCTACGAAGCGGGCAAGAAGGCCCTCGACAACGGCGACGAGATCAACTTCCAGGGTGCCGGGTCGACCGTCAACTTCACCGGCGACGGCAACGTCGTCGGTCCGACGGTCGTCGAAGCGGTTACCCCGGGCGGGGCAGAAGAGGTCGACACGGTCTCGGAAGAGCGCATCAAGAAGGTCCTCACCGACCCGAACTACGGCAAATAAACCCTCCCCACTATTCGAATTATGGGAGTCATACAGTCGGTAATATTCGGGTTGCAGCTTGGCTCGTACATCGCCATCGCAGCCGTGGGATTCACGCTCATCTACGGCGTGGTCAACTTCATCAACTTCGCGTATGGCGAGTACATGACTATCGGGGCCTTCATGACGTTCATCACGGTCAATCAGTGGGGCCTTCCGGCCATCGTCGGCCTGTTCATCGCGCTCGTCGTCACGGCCGGGTTGGGCTGGATCGTCTCCAGGATCGTGTTCGTTCCGATGCAGGGGACGGGGGCGATCCCGATGCTGATGGCCTCGATCGGGCTGGGGATGTTCCTCCGGAACTTCTACCAGCTCATCGCGGGCGGTGAAGTGCGGTTCGTCGACATCGGCGCCTCGCAGTTCGAGTTCGACGTCCTGGGTGGGTTTTTCATCAGCACCCAGCACATCCTGATCATCGCCTCGGCATTCATCATCTTCGCCCTGATTCACGTGCTGCTCACGCGCACGCAGGCGGGGATCGCGATGCGGGCGACGAGTCAGAACGAACTGCTGGCGCGGGCCTCCGGTATTCGAACCAAGCAGGTCCGGCGCAACGTGTGGATCGTGGCGTCGGCCCTCGCGGGCGTGTCCGGGTTCCTGATCGGGACGACGACGTTCGTCTCGCCGCTCACGGGGTTCAACCAGATCCTGCTCGTGCTGGCGGCGGCGATCCTGGGCGGTGCCGGGAGCGCGTACGGCGCGTTCATCGGCGCGTACATCATCGCGTTCGTGATCACGTTCACGACCGCGTACCTCCCGACGGAGATCTCGGGACTGGGTGAGACGCTCGCGTTCCTCGTCCTCATCATCGTCCTGCTCGTCCGGCCGAGTGGTCTCGCGGACGTGGAGGTGGAAGCATGAGCGCCGAAACGCCAAGCGTGGAAGGGCGACAGGATCGTCTCCTGTGGATCGCCGGCCTCGTCCTCGTGTTGCTCGGGCTCGCGGTCATGATGAGCGGGATCGCTCCCGGCCTGTCGGGGCCGATCCTGATCGTCATCGAGGTCGGGATCTTCTTCCTGCTGTACGCCCTGCTGGTGTTGCCGGTCAACGTCCAGTTCGGCGTCTCCGGCCTGGTGAACTTCGGGCCGGTCCTGTGGTTCGGGATCGGTGGCTACGCCACGGCCATGCTCGCGTCGACCGGTTCCTACCAGGGTCAGACGTTCGGTCTTCCGTGGCCGTTCGCGGTCCTGGTCGGGGTCGTCCTCGCGGTTCTGGTCGGGTTGCTGCTGGGCGTCACTACCCTGCAACTGCGCGGTGACTTCCTGGCGGTCGTCACCCTGGCCTCGGCGGAGATCTTCTACGGGATCGTCGAGAAGGTCGGCGGGTTCGGCGGCGCGACCGGTATCGGTGGCGTGCCCCGGATCTTCGAGGCGGGATCGTTCCCCATGACGGACGTGGCGGTGACGTTCATCCTCGCCGGGATCGTGGTATTCGTCTATGCGCTGGCCCAACGGATAACGTTCTCTCCGTACGGCCGGGTCCTCAAGGCGATTCGGTCCGACGAGGACGCGACCGAGGCGCTGGGCAAACCGACCTTCCGGTACAAGATCCTGGTGTTCGTCTACGGCGCCATCATCATGGGGCTGGCCGGGAGCCTGCTCGCGCTCTACAACGGCGCGGTGTCGCCCGGTTTCATCACCCTCGACGTCACGGTCCTGGTGTGGATCGGGATGCTCATCGGCGGTGCCGGGAGCAACCGCGGGGCCGTCTTCGGCCTGGCGATCGTGATGGGCCTGCAGCTGTTCACCCGGTTCGCCAACGACGCGTTCCCGGTCTCCCAGAGCGAATTCGCGGCGCTGCGCCTGATGATCGTCGGGCTTCTGCTCGTCGTCATCATCAGGTTCCGGCCGTCCGGCATCTGGGGTAACCCCGAAGAACGGGAGGTGCTCTAACCATGAGTATTCTCGAAACCCGCGGCGTCACGAAGCAGTTCGGCGGGCTGACGGCGGTCGACGACGTCAACCTCGAAATCGACGAGGGCGAGATCGTCGGCCTCATCGGGCCGAACGGTGCCGGCAAGACGACGTTCTTCAACTGCATCACCGGGTTCTATCCGGTGACCGAAGGCAGCGTTCACTTCCAGGGCCAGAACGTCAACGACCTGGAGCCCTGGGAGCGGTCCCGCGAGGGCATGGTCCGGACCTTCCAGCAGTCCCGGACGATGAACTCGATGACCGTCCTCGACAACGTCAAGCTGACGGCGCTGGATCACCCGGGCGAGCACATCGTTCCCGCGCTGCTCCAGTCCGACGAGATGCTCGATTACGAGCAGGACGTCGAGGAGCGGGCGTACGAACTGCTCGAACGGTTCGACCTGGTCGACCAGGCCGACACGTACGCCTCGCAACTCTCAGGCGGCCAGCGAAAACTGCTGGAGGTCGCCCGCGGGATGATGATGGACCCCGAACTCTTCCTGCTCGACGAACCCTACGCGGGCGTCGAGGAGTCGATGGTCGACCGGATCGCGAACTACGTCCGGGAGCTGAACGAGGAAGAGGACATGACGTTCATCGTCATCGAGCACGGCCTCGAAGCGCTCGTCGAACTCGTCGAGCGCCTGGTCGTCCTCCACAACGGTGCGGTCATCGCCGACGGCGACCCGGAGGAGGTCGTCAGGGACGAACAGGTCATCGAGGTCTACCTCGCCTCGTCGATCGAATAGCGCGATATCCCTCTGTTATCGATTTTTTGACGCTTCGTCGATAGTCGATGGTGAGCGTCGCGAGTTGGACACGGACGTCCGTCACGCAAACTCACGAGACCAGTGGCTGGTCACCAGTTGTCGCGAAAATCAGCGATTCGGCCCTGTGACTATCCGCCGAGGTAGTTCTCCTGCACGTCTTCCATCTCGAGCAGCGTTTTGCACTCGTCCTCGAGCTGGATCTTCCCCTGCGTGAGGACGTAGCCGTAGTCGCCCCGGGAGAGGGCCTCTTCGGCGTTCTGTTCGACCAGGAGGATCGTCGTCCCCTCGTCGTTGATCGCGTCGATCTGCTCGAAGAGTTCGTCGACCAGGTGTGGTGCCAGGCCGGAACTCGGTTCGTCGAGGATCAGGAGGTCGGGTTCCGTCACGAGGGCCCGCGCGACGGCGAGCATCTTTCGCTCGCCACCGCTCAGCGTCCCCGCCCGCTGCTCGGTCCGCTCTTCGAGCCTGGGGAATCGTTCGTAGATGTCGTCGAGCACCCGGTCGGGGATCTCGTCGCGAGTGTACGCGCCCATCCGGATGTTCTCGATCACCGTCAGGTTCGGGAAGAGGTTCTCCTCCTGGGGAACGAAGCCGATGCCGTCCCGGACGAGGTCCTCGGGATCCCGCTCGGTGATGTCCTCTCCTTCGAACGTGATCGTGCCGTCCATCCGGTTCGTGAACCCGAAGATGGACTTCAGGAGCGTCGTCTTCCCGGCACCGTTCGGACCGATGACGACGTCGTAGTCTCCCTCGTCGATCTCCAGGTCGACGCCGTGGAGAATCTCGAGGTCACCATACCCGGCAACGAGGTTCTGGACTGATAGCAGTGACATTGTTAGGGGTTCGATGGATGGGGGGGAACGCGAATGTGACGACCAGGCCTTCGGTCTGCGACGAAGTCAGCTGAATGACATTCGTGATCGTGTACCATTCACCGTAGACTAGTCCACCGACCCTAATTAAACCGTGTGATGTACGCCTTCGCTGTCGGCCGGTTCTCGTTACCGATCCTACTTGATCCGTCGGAATCTTCGGTCGTGACCACCATCTCATGTTGGTTAGGTTTCATTTTCGCGTCGACCACCACTCGATAGTGTGGGATTTCACGATTTTCCTCCGCTCGACGGTTATCAGCGGAACTATAATTATATATGGGCCACAATTATTGGATATGAGTGACGCCGACAAACCCTACCGAAACCTGCGGCGGTTCAACGCGATCATGGCCGTCCTTCACTTCGTCCAGGGCGCCCTGATGGTCTACCTGAGCACGGATCGCAAGTGGGAGATCACCGAAACGCACCTCGAGTTCCAGCAGGCCACGGAGACGCTGATCCCGGTGATGGACACCTGGATCGAGATACAGCTATCCTATCTCGTGGCGTCGTTCCTCCTGCTCTCGGCGCTCGCGCACCTCCTGATCGCCACGGTGTTGTACGATTCCTACGTCGCGTATCTGAAGCGGGGGATGAACCCCTACCGGTGGTACGAGTACTCGATCAGCGCGTCCGTGATGATCGTCGTCATCGCGATGCTCGCGGGCATCTGGGACCTCGGGACGCTGATCTCGCTGTTCGCGCTCGTCGCGGTGATGAACCTGATGGGACTGATGATGGAGATTCACAACCAGACGACCGAGCGGGTCGACTGGACGTCGTACTGGATCGGCGTCATCGCCGGGATCGTGCCCTGGATCGTCATCGCGATCACGATCCTCTTCACCGCCAGCGCCGGGGAGGGCGACGTCCCCGACTTCGTGATCGCGATTTACGTCTCCATCGCGATCCTGTTCAACCTCTTCGCGTTCAACATGGTCTTCCAGTACCGCGAAACCTGGCGGTGGGAGGACTACCTGTTCGGCGAGCGGGTCTACATCCTCCTCAGCCTCGTGGCGAAGTCCCTGCTGGCCTGGCAGGTCTACTTCGGCGCGCTGAACGCGCCGGTGTAGTCCTCTCTTCTCAGCGGGATTCGCAGAGATTCCGATGGACGAGCAGGGGCAAGTGCTTCCTATAGAAACCATCTGTATCTCGGACACCACCGACCGGGCTGTAGTGCCTGGAATCACTCCTCACGTTTGTCGTCCGTTTCCCCACCCCAACCATAGTCGGACGCTTCGTGTTTCTGTGTGAGGTAGTCCTCCAGTACCTCCTGTACCGCTCGGCCGAGGTCGTCCAACTCACCATCGATCATTGAAACCGTGCTCGAATCGAGCGACTCAGTCGCGTCTCGCTCCTGCCAGTCGTCCGAAATCACCGGGGCGTCGAAGCGAAGACGGTCTTCGGTCGGGTCCCAGTAGAAATCGAACGCCTGGAACAGACCGAGGTCGCTGACGATTCGAACGTGCTCTTCCTCGAGGTTCGTGTACTCGGTCCACTCGTTGAAGCCCTCCTCCCACGCACCCTCCTGGAGTAGGTCTTCGATGTCCTCACGGTAGAAGTCCTCCGACCCGAGCGTCTCTTCCTGCCACTCGAACTCGCGCGGCATCCCTCGGTTCGAGAGGTCTGGTGGTTCCGGAACCTCAATATCGAGTGCCATACTAGGGGTTCCACTCGTGACACAATAAAGTCCATAGCAGTTCCCACCGAGACGGAGTCGGACGCCTCTCACGGGAGACCGTCCCACTACTGCTTCGAGGGCGGGTATCGGTCACGCGTGGAGCGTGACAGCAGTCATGGCCACGGTCGCCCGTGATCGTCGGTCTATATCCCGAGCCACTCGTCGTTTCGAACCCGATAGCCGTTTGCCCGACAGAACTTCGCCGCTTCTCGGCGTACCGCCCGGGACGTCGGGAGCCTTTGTTTGTCGCGGATTTGCTCGACGATCCAGTCGGTGATGGTTTGGATCCCTTCGTCGTCGTCATCGGCGTCGATCGCTTTGAGTTCCTGGAAGGTCTTCTCGTACGCTTTGCGCTGTGTCCAACTGAAATCCGCATTCCGAAGCGTCTTGCTGGCTTCCACGACCCGCTTCATGGCTGCAGCAACGGTCGGCCGCTCTACCTGCACCAGGACGGCAACTGGAGAATCGAACGTCTCCTCGTCTGTCTCCGGGACTAGTTCCTCGACACGGTAGTTCCCGTCGATCGATTCGATCTCGCGATCGCCGATTGCCGCGACGACCTCGGCCCCAGTCGCCGGGAACGTCAGCGATTCGAGTTCTGCCTCGAAATCTGCGAGTTCCTCCGCGTCCACCGGTGGCTCGATTTCGTCGCCGCGCTCAAGTTCTGTGGCGATCTCACGCTCTCGCTGGCGTCTCTCAGCGTCGTCTGCTTGCTTGTCTCGACCGCTCTTGTCATCTGCCATCCGCTAATTTAAGCTCTCCAACCCGATAGCTCTGTGGTCGATCACACTCCCAAACGGTGACGCCAGCCAGAAACAGCGAGTGGATCGGTCATCGTCCGACCCAACCGACGAACCACTATCAGTCCGCGTTTCCGACCTTTACGACTTGTTTCCCGATATTCTCACCCGAGAAGAGTCCGAGGAACGCGTCGGGCGCGTTTTCGAGCCCGGAGACGACGGTCTCCCGGTGGTCGATCTTCCCATTCGCAACCCACTCGGCCAGTTGCTCGCTCGCCTCGCGGAACCGGGGCGCGAAGTCGCCGACGAGGAACCCCTCGACTGTCGCCCGCGTGGCGATGAGTTGCGGGAGTTTCCGCGGACCGGTCGGGACGCCCTCGTCGTTGTAGTGGGCGATCTGGCCGCAGACGGCGACGCGCGCGTCGACGTTCAGTTTCGTGAAAACGGCGTCGGTGATCGGGCCGCCCACGTTGTCGAAGTACACGTCCACGCCGTTCGGCGCAACGTCGTCCAGCGCCGCCCGGTAGTCGTCCGTCGTCTCGTAGTTGATCCCGGCGTCGAACCCGAGGTCCTCGGTGAGCCAGTCCACCTTCTCGTCCGAGCCAGCGAAACCGACGACGCGACAGCCGCTCAGTTTCGCGATCTGGCCGACGGTGGAGCCCACCGCGCCCGCTGCGCCCGAGACGATGACGGTGTCGCCCGGTTTGGGCTCCGCCACGTCGAGGAGTCCGAAGTACGCCGTCCGGCCGGGCATTCCGAGGACGCCGAGGTGCGCCGGCAGGGCCGCGATTTCGGGATCCACGGGCGCGACGTCGCCCGCCTCGACCACGCTGTAGTCCGCCCACGTTCCCATCCCCGTCACGAGGTCGCCCGCCGCGTACTCCTCGCTCTCGCTTTCGACCACCTCGCCGACGATTCCGCCCTTCAGGACGTCGCCGACCTCCCAGGGGTCCGCGTAGGAATCCGAGTCCCGCATCCGTCCGCGCATGTACGGGTCGACCGAGAGGTAGCGAACGCGGACGAGGAGTTCGCCGAACCGGGGTTCGGGTACGGCTCCCTCTCGGAGTTCGAAGCTGTCCAGGTCCGGTTCCCCATCGGGTCGCTCGACGAAGTACCACTCGCGGTTCGCGTCTGGCATGGCCCTCCCTCGGGTCCCCGACCCGTGGAGCTTTCCGCCCGCGGCAAGGGACGCCGCTACGGCAGCGCCGCGAACCGGGCCGACCATTCAAGCCCCCGGAGGGGCAATCCCGGGGCATGCGAACGCCGGCCGAGAACGCGCAACTGGCGCTCCTGCTGGAGGTCGCCGGGACGCCCAAACCGGGCAACGTCGACCGTCGCCGGGACCTGCCGGACCTGCGGTTCGAGCACTTCCTCGCCGGGTCGGTCGGGGCCGGGCCGGGGCTCAGGGCCGCAAGCGACGGGCGGCCCGTCGGAGACGCCTTCGAGACGGCCGTGGTGGGCATGGCCGACCAGTCCGGCGGGAACACCCAGTTCGGCGCGCTCCTGTTGCTCGTGCCGCTGGTTGCGACCGCGACGGAGGGGAAACTGATGGGGGACGCCGTTCGGTCGGTCGTCGAGGACACGACCGTGGAGGATGCCGCCGACTTCTACCGCGCCTTCGATCACGTCGCGGTGACGGTGGACGATCCGCCAGCAGATACCGACGTTCCGGACGTTCGGCGCGGCTCCGATGCCGTCGCGGACGTCGAGACGGCGGGACTGACCCTGCAGGACGTCATGGCGGCCGCGGCAGACCGCGACGACGTGGCCCGCGAGTGGATCGAGGGGTTCGAGCGCTCGTTCGCGGCGGCCGACCGGATCGCGGCGAGGGCCGGACCGGTGCCCGACCGGGTGGCCGAGACGTTCCTGTGGTTGCTCTCGCGTCGTCCCGACACCCACGTCGCGACCACTCACGGGGAACGGGTCGCCAGGCGGGTCATGGTGCGAGCACAGTCGGCCCGCGACCGCGGTCACGTCGAAGAATTCGCCGACGCACTCGTCGAGGAGGGGATCAACCCCGGGACCACTGCCGACGTGGCTGCCGCCGGGTGTTTCGTCGCGCTCGAACGGGACGGGATCGAGATATGACGGACGCGGGTTCGGATCGGACTTCCCCCTGGCCGGTCGAGTTGCGGGGCGTCACCGAGTCTATCGTCACGACGCGCGGACCGAACGGGCGCTGGAACGTGGCCGCGCTCGGCCTGCACGCCGGCGATCCGGTGACGGCCGTGACGTGGGGCGACACCCGGACCCGGCGGAACTTCGAGCGCGAGGGTGCCGGATTCGTCCACTTCGCGCGCGACCCCGAACTCTTCGTCACGGCCGCGCTCGACGTCCACGAAGTCGACAGCCCGCGACTCGACACTGCTGACGCCCAGGTCGAGGTCGAGGTGGATCGGATCGACGCCACGACGGTCGAGGGCACGCGACGGGAGCGCTGGGCACTCCGTCCCGTCGCGTCGGACGTGGAGCGTCGGGTCGTCCCGACGACAAACCGGGGCTACAACGCCGTCGTCGAGGCGACGGTCGCAGCATCGCGCCTGGACGTCGACGCCTACGACACCGCGACTCTCGTCGGCCGACTGCAGTACTTCGATTCGGTCGTGGATCGGTGCGGGGGTGATCCGGAACGGCGAGCGTTCGCGCGCCTGACGGCGCTGACCGACTGGAAGTCCTTCGATGTCGACGGCGACCCCTCGGGGCAGAACGAATCCTTTTAGGACGAGTCAGGGCAACGACCGGGCATGGCAATCAAACCCGACTACGTCAAGAAGACGGGGAAGATCCTCCTGGAGCGCTATCCGGAGGCGTTTTCGACGGACTTCGAGACGAACAAAAAGAGCGTCGCGGAGTTGACCAACATCGAGTCCAAGGGCGTCCGCAATCGGATCGCCGGCTACGTGACCCACAAGAAAAACGCCGGCACCGACGCTGCCTGATCGGTTCTGTTCTCGACGCACGCGGTGGTGACCGGGAGCGGCGGCGTTTTCGAGCGCCATCCCCTCCAGCCGGCAAACCCGGTCCCGACCCCAACGGTTTAGCCCTCCAGTCACGCTACGAGTGAGCATGACCGTACGGGTTGGCGTCCTCGGCGCGACCGGCGCCGTCGGACAGCGTCTCGTCCAGTTGCTCGATCCACATCCCGACTTCGAAATCGCGGCGCTGACCGCGAGCGAGGACAGCGCCGGCCGACAATATCGCGAGGCGGCGAAGTGGCGCGCGGAGGGGCCGATCCCCGACGCCGTCGCCGGGACGACCGTTCGCGAGACGGCCCCGGATGCCGTCCCGGACGACGTCGGCTTGCTGTTCTCGTCGCTCCCGTCGAGCGTCGGCGAGCGCGTCGAACCCGCGTTCGCAAAGGCGGGGTACGTCGTCTCGTCGAACTCCTCGAACGCGCGACTCGACGACGACGTTCCCCTGGTGATCCCGGAGGTCAACGCCGAC
>Ga0102925_1001647_pt1 | contig 12361 bp, 13 predicted proteins | sample SalPonR1_A_D1_MG_FD_78216 | JGI IMG/M metagenome (GOLD analysis project Ga0102925, IMG submission 78216) | Salt pond soil microbial communities from South San Francisco under conditions of wetland restoration - Salt Pond MetaG R1_A_D1_MG | ecosystem: Environmental > Aquatic > Marine > Intertidal...
CACCGGCATGCCCAGGCGCAGCTCGGCGACGGGCTCGCAGGCGCGGACACGGATGCGGTAGACCAGGTCGGGGCGCACCTCGGTGGTCTGCACCGTCTTGGGGGTGAACTCGGCGGTGGGGCTGATGTGGCCCACCCGCCCCGGGAAGCGGCCGCCGGCGTCGGTGCGGATGGTGGCGGCCATGCCGGGTTGAACGTCCGCCAATCGCGGCGCGGGCAGGTAGGCCCGGACCCACAGCCGATCGCGCCGGGCCAGGGTCAGTACCGGGGTCTGCGGCGAGGCCATCTCGCCGGGCTCCATGAGGCGGTTGCGGATGATGCCTTCTTGCGGGGCCTTCAGCCGGGTGTCCGCCAGGTCTTCCCGCCGCCGGGCCCGCTCCGCCCGCGCCGCCGCCAACCGGGCGCGCGCGGCGGTGATGTCCTCTTCCCGGGGACCTTCCAGGGCCAGGTTGAGCGCCTCGCGGGCGGCGTTCAGGCGCGCTCGGGCTGTGCGCAGGGCGGCCTCGGCGTCGTCGATCTCCTGCTCGGGCACGAACTGGCCATCCGCCAGGTTGCGCAGCCGGTCCAGGCGGCGTTGGGCGTTGTCCCGTTCGGCCTCGGCGGCCTCCACATCGGCGCGGGCCTTGCGGATCTCCGCCGGGCGGGTCCCCGCTTCCAGCTTGGCCACCTCCGCTTCCAGCGCCGCCACCCGGTTCTCCGCCTCCGCCACGGCCTGCTCGAAGCGGGCCCGTTCCAGGACGGCGAGGGTCTCGTCGGCGTCCACCCGGTCGCCTTCTTCCACCGTGATCCGGGCCAGCCGGCCGGACAGCGGGAAGGCCAGCGCCGCCTCGCGGATCTCGACATTGCCGTAGACGGTGACCGGACCGCCATCGCCGTTGCCGGTCTGGGTCCAGTACCAATAGGCCGCGCCGCCACCGGCGGCGAGCACGGCGAGCAGGGGCAGCAGGATGCGGAGCGCGCGGGCCATGGGTGTCCGAGGGGCTGGGTGCGGGTGTCCGCCAAGTGTAACCAGCGTTCGGCGGCTGCCGGAAGGCGGCGGCTAGAGGAACCGCTCCAGGCCCAGGGTCAGCATGTGGGCGGTGTAGTCGTAATCGCCCAGGTTGGAGTCGTTGCGGGTGTATTGGTATGAACCGAAGACGTGCAGACCCCACCAGGGCAGCCGGCGGTCCAGGGCGGCCTCGGCGCGGTAGCGGGTGTCCGCGCGCGTGCCCACGGTGGTGCCGTTTTCCACGTTGGCGTCGGGTAGCGGCTCACGCGGTAGCCGGCCCCCAGTTCCGCTTGCCAGGGACCGCCCAGCTCCCGCCGGGCATCGGCCTGGAATCGGTGGCGCGTGGGCGAATAGCTCTTGAAGTAGTCGCCGCTGTGCCAGTCCCGGCGGTCGTTGTAGGCCAGCTGGTATTCCAGGCGCAGGCGGTGGCGGCCGGCGGTGTAACGCCATTGGGCGTCGGCACGGTGGCGGATGCCGGAGAGGTAGTCGAAATCGCCGCGGCCATCCAACCGGCTTACCCGGTAGCGCAGACGCAGGGCGTGGCCGCCGCCCAGGGGGCGCAGGGCATCCACCTCCGCGGTGGCGATGCGCTCGAACAGGTCCCCGTCCAGATAGACCAGGTCGCCGTAGGCGGCCAGGTCCACGGCCCAGGCCCCGACCGGGGTATCCCACTCCGGGCCCAGCCGCAGGAAGCTCTGATCGAAGGCGTTGGAGTCGGCGTAATCCAGGTGGAGCAGGCTGCCCTTGAGCTGCCAGCCCGCCGAGCGTGTGCCGGTGAGCTGGTAGCTGCCGCCGGCCAGGGCCTCCAGGAAGAAGTCGTCATTGTCCGAGGCGAAGATGGTCTCGTCGGGGGTCAGGGCCACATTGTTGTCGTAGCCCCCGGCCACGGACACGATCCCCGCGACACGGTCCGTGGCGGGTGTATCCGCCGCCCGGCCCAGGGCGTCGCTGGCCAGGCGGCGGATCTTGTCGTCCGCGGCGGTGCGGTAGGCGGTGCGGAAGTGGCGCCGGGCCAGCGCCGTCTCGCCCAGCTGCCGAGCCACCAGCCCCAGATTGTAATGGGCCAGGGGGGCGCTGGCGGGGTCGTCGAGGAGGCGGCCGAAGGCCTGCCGGGCCCGCCGGAACTGCTCCAGGCGGTAGTAGGTGGCCCCCAGATTGTAGCTCAGGCTGGCGCTGTCCATTCCGGCGGCGCGCGCCGCTTCGAAATGCTGCCGCGCGGCGGCGTAGTCGCCGGCGCGGAAGGCTTCTAGGCCCTGGTCGAAGGCCGTGGCGGCGGAGTCGGCCAGGCCGGGGGCGGGCAGGCAGGCGAGCAGGGCGAGGATCAGCCAGCGGGCGGCCGTGCGGGCCATGACGAAATGCTCCTGACGGGGTGGACGGGAGAGGTATACCACGCCGCCGGCCCGCCGGGGGATCATCCCGGCGGGCCGGCGGCAGGGCAGCGAGAGGGGTGAGTTAGTTGCCCCGCACGTGCTCCCCCATCTCCTCGCGGGCGCCTTCGGATTCCTCTCGGGGACCGTTCATGGCGTCATCCGCGTCTTGCCGGGCTTCACGCGCTTCCTCACGGGCCTGTTCCCGACTCACTTCGCGGTCCTCCTTCATCTCGCGGGCGTGCTCGCGGGCCTCGCCGGCGAATTCCTGGGCCCGTTCGCGGCTGACGCCGCCGTCGGCGGCATCGTCGGCCAGTTCCCGGGCTTCGGCGGACATGCCGCCCCCCTCGCCGGGCCCTTCCATGGTGCGCTCTTGCTCCTGCTCCTGCTCGCGCTCTTGGCGGGCCTCCTCGTTACGCGCCCGCTCCGGCAGCTCGATGGCGTTGGAGACGGATTCGGAGACACCTTCGCCGCCCTCACGCTCCTCCACCACGTCGATGGTGACGTCGGCGGGGGCGTCCTGGGCCTGGGCCGGGGCGGCCAAGGCGGCGGTGACCAAGAGCAGTCCGCTGGTTCCGATGGTTATGGACTTCATGGGGCTCCCTCCCTTTGCCGGGATTGTGATGGTCAGGCCGTGCGGCCGTTCAGCCCCAGCCCCGACTCTTGCGGGGCGTGCGGCTGCAGTTGCAGTTGGAAATGGCGGCTTTCGCCGTCGTAGCGGATGCCGGCGCGTAGGGCGCCGCCGGCGGTGCCGCGCAGGACTACGGGCAGCTCGAGCAGGTTGCGCCCGGCCTCCAGCGAGGTCTGCCATTCCAGCCGGCGTTGCCCGGGATAGCCGGCCAGTTCCACGCCGGCTGGCAGCTCCAGGTGCAGGGTGACCCGCTGCATGGCCTTGGGGCTGTTGAACACCAGTTGCACGCGCTCCGTGCGGCCCGGGGTGACGGCCACCGAGGCCGTGCGTACCGCCTCGGGCCCGGGTGCGACCGGTCCGAACGGCTGCAAGGGACCGAGCAGCAGGGCCAGCAGCAGGCTGGCGGCCAGGCCGACGGTGGTCACGCCGGTGAACCAGCGCTGACGGTGGCGGCGCTGGGCGCGCGCCCGCGCCCCGGCCAGCAGGTCGCTGCGTGGCGGCGGCACGGGCAGCTCGCGCAGGGCCTCGCGCAGCTCCGCCTCCTGCCGCAGCCGCTCCGCGCAGTCCGGACAGGCGGCGGCGTGGGCGGACAGGGCCGACTCGGCGGCGGGGTCGATGGTGCCGTCCAAGTGGTCGTCGATATGGTGAAGGACGTCGTCGCAGTTCATGGTTCTCAACGGGTTCCCTCCGCTTTGAGCAGCTCGCGCAACCGGGCGCGGGCGCGGTGGAGCCGGGACTTCAGGGTGCCGGTGGGCACCTCCAGCAGGGTTTCCAGCTCGACCAGGGTGTAGCCCTCCATGTCGTGCAGGGCGAGGACGGCCCGGTGATCGTCGCTGAGCCGGTTCAGGGCCCGTTGCAGGCGGGCCTGGTCCAGGCGCGATTCGGTGGCTGCTTCCGGATCGGGGGCGTCCCCCGGCAGCCGATCGAGGGGGTCGCCTTCGGTCGTGGTCTCCTCTTCGGCCACCGCGCGCAAGCGTCGCCGCTTCTGTTGGCGGTGGCGATCCACGAACTGCCGGTACAGCACCCGGGTCAGCCATGGCCGGAGCTGCTCCACCGCTGCCAGTTCGTCGGCGCGGGGCAGCAGCTTCACCAGCAGGTCCTGCACCAGATCCTCCGCCTCCTCCCGGCTGCCGGTGAAGCGGAAGGCGACGCGGTAGAGGTGGTCCACGTGTGGCTGCACCAGGGCCTCGAAGTCGGCCTCCGGTGTCCGGGAAGAGCTGTTGGTCATTGTCTCGTCCATATCCCGCCACACGTCGGCGCGGCGCAAAGGGTTCCATGGGCCCTTGCAGGTGCCCGTGCCCCCGGTATGGTGGGTGCCCGAAGACCACCTTATCGGTTCGTGCCAGGAGGAAGCGCCATGAGCGCGCGCATAGACCGGCTGCTGGAAGCCGCCAACGGGGTGCTGCTGGGCAAGGAGGCGACCGTGCGCCTGGCCGTGGCCGGCCTGCTGGCCCGGGGCCACCTCCTTATCGAGGACCTGCCCGGCGTGGGCAAGACCACCTTGGCCCACGCCCTGGCCCGGCTGCTGGGGCTGGAGTTCCAGCGCGTCCAGTTCACCAGCGACATGCTGCCGGCGGACATCATCGGCGCCTCCATCTACGAGCGTGCCACCGGCGGTTTCGTGTTCCACCCCGGGCCGCTATTCGCCCAGCTGGTGCTGGCCGACGAGGTCAACCGCGCCACCCCCAAGACCCAGAGCGCCCTGTTGGAGGCCATGGGCGAGCGCCAGGTCACTGCCGAGGGCGAGACACGCGACCTGCCCGAGCCCTTCTTCGTTATCGCGACCCAGAATCCGCTGTCCCAAGTGGGCACCTTCCCCTTGCCCGAATCCCAGCTGGACCGCTTCCTCATGCGTCTGTCCGTGGGCTATCCCGATGCCCGCGCCGAGCGCGCGCTGCTGGAGGGCGAGGACCGCGCGGCGCTGGTCCAGCGGCTGGAGCCGGTGATGACGCCGGCGGACCTGGCCGCGGTACAGGCGCAGGTGCCCGCGGTGCATACCTCGGCGGCGCTGCTGGACTATGTCCAGGCCCTGCTCGCCCACAGCCGCACCGTGGGCCGCTTTCGCACCGGGTTGTCGCCCCGCGCCGGGCTGGCGCTGCTGCGGGCGGCCCAGGCCTGGGCGCTGGTGGACGGGCGTGCGGCGGTGCTGCCCGAGGACGTGCAGGCGGTGTTCCCGGCGGTGGCCGGCCACCGCCTCCATCCCCTGCCGGAATCGGAAGGACCGTCGCCGGTGGAGCACACCGAGCAGTTGCTGCGTGAGGTGGCGGTGCCGTGAGCGGGGCGGGCGGATGAGGCTGCCCGGGCCGCTGGCGCGGCTGCGCGACCGCTGGCTGGCCCGCCGCTTGGGCCGGCAGGGCGAGACCGTGCGTCTGGACTACCGCCGTATCTTCATCCTGCCCACCCGTGCCGGGCTGGGCTTCGCTGTCCTGCTGGTGACCTTGTGGCTGGGCGCGGTGAATTACAGCAACAATCTGGCCTACCTGCTGGTGTTCCTGTTGGCGGGGGTGGGCAATGCCTTGCTGCTGCACACCTTTCGCAACCTGGCGGGTTTGACCGTGGCCCGCGCCGGGGCCGAGCCGGTGTTCGCCGGCGGCATGGCCCGCTTCCGCGTGCGTCTGGCCGACGCCGCCGGCCGCGACCGGTCGGCGCTGGTTCTGGCCCGGGAGGGCAGCGAAACCGCGGCGCGCGATGTGGCCCCGGGCGATGCCGCCGAGCTGCTGCTGGAGGTGTCCGCGCCGCGGCGTGGGGTGGTGCGGCCCGGGCGCTTCGCCGTGGTCAGCCGTTTCCCCGGCGGGTTGTTCCGGGCCTGGTCCTATGTGCAGCCCGACTGGGCGTGCGTTGTCTACCCCCGGCCCGAGGGCGGGCAGGTGCCGGAGCCGCCGGCGGCCCTGCGCGCCGATGCCGGCGGTGGCCCCGGTCCGGGCGACGAGGACTTCCACGGCCTGCGCCGCTACCAGCCCGGCGACCCGCCGCGGCATGTGGTATGGCGGCTGGTGGCGCGCGGCCAGGAGCCGCAGACCAAGAGCTTCGCCGGCCAGGCCCCCACCCGCTTGTGGCTGGATTGGGCGAATCTGGCGGGGATGCCCGTCGAGGCGCGGCTGTCGCGGCTGTGCCGCTGGGTGCTGGACGCCGAGCACCAGGGGCGGGTGTACGGCCTGCGCCTGCCCGGCGTGCAGATCGACCCCGACCGCGGCGCGGACCAGCGCCACCGTTGCCTGGAAGCCCTGGCGAGGTTCGGGCCGTGAGTGCGCCGCCGGTGCTGTCGGCGCGGCTGCTGGGCGCCTTGCTGCTGGTGCTGGGCGGGGTGGCCGCACCGCACCTGCTGCGCCTGCCGCCCTGGCTGGGCTTGGGGGTGGTGGCGGTGGCCGTGTGGCGCTGGCACCAGACCCGGCGCGGCATCCCCTTGCCGCCGCACTGGCTCAAGGTGGCGCTGACCGTCGCCGCCACCGGGGCCGTCCTGGCCGCCTTCGGGACCCTGGCCGGGCTGGAGGCCGGGGTGGCACTGCTGGTGGCCATGGGCGCGCTCAAGCTGTTGGAGCTGCGCCGCCGGCGCGACGCCCTGGTGCTTATCTACCTGGGCTATTTTCTGGTGGCGGCTCAGTTCCTGTTCGCCGAGTCGCCGGCCATGGCCGCCTATCTCCTGGGTGGGGTCTGGGCCCTCACCGCCCTGCTCATCGCGGTCACTCGCGAATCCGGCGGCGAGGCGCCCTGGGCCCACGGCAAACGCGCGGTGCAGTTGGTGGCCCAGGGCCTGCCGGTGATGGTGGTGCTGTTCGTGTTCTTCCCGCGGGTGGGCGGGCCGCTGTGGGGCCTGCCCGATGCCGGCCGGGCGGTGACCGGCCTGAGCGATCGCTTGGCCCCGGGCAGCATCAGCCGCCTGGGCCGCTCCGACGCCGTGGCTTTCCGCGTGACCTTCGCCGACGAGGCGCCGCCGCCGGCACGGCGCTACTGGCGCGGGCCGGTGTTTACCGCCTATGCGGGGGGCGAGTGGCGGCCGGGGCCGCGGGAGCAGGGCCGGGCGCCGGCGCGGATCAATCAGGGCGAAGCCGTGGGCTATGAAATCATGCTGGAGCCCCACGGCCAGCGCTGGTTGTTCGGTCTGGACCTGCCCGCGGCGGCTCCCCCGGACGGCCGCCTGACGCCGGATCTCACCCTGCTGGCCGACGAGCGCGTGCGCCAGTTGCGGCGCTATTCCATGCGTTCGTTCCCGCGCCACCGCACCCAGCCCACCTTGCCCACGGCGGTCCGCCAACGCCATCTGGCCCTGCCCGAGGGGGTCCATCCGCGGGCACGGCAATTGGGGCAGCGCTGGCGGCAGGCGGCAGCGGACCCCGAGGCCATCGTCGAACGGGGGCGCCGCTATTTCCGCCAGGAGCCGTTCCGCTATACCCTGACCCCGCCGGCGCTGAACCGGAACTGGGTGGATCGATTCCTGTTCGACACCCGCCAGGGCTTCTGCGGCCACTACGCCGGCGCCTTCGCCTTCCTCATGCGCGCGGCGGGGGTACCGGCGCGGGTGGTGACCGGCTACCTGGGCGCCGAACCCCACCCGGACAGCGACTATTTCATCGTCCGCCAGTCCGACGCCCATGCCTGGGTGGAGGTATGGCTGGCGGGGCAGGGCTGGGTACGGGTGGACCCCACCACCGACGTGTCGCCCCAGCGGGCGGAGTCGGGCCTGGCCGGCTCCGTGCCCGCCGATGACCCGGTGCCGATGATGGCCCGCGGCGATGGCGGCTGGCTGGCGGACCTGCGCCTGCGCCTGGATGCGGCCGAGACGGCCTGGAACCGCTGGGTGCTGGCCTACGGGCCCCAGCTACAGCGCCAGGTGTTGGGCGAATTCGGCCTGGGCCAGTGGCCGCGCATGGTGGCGGCCATGGCCGGTGGGCTGGTGCTGGCGGGGCTGCTGGTGGCGGCGGTGGTGTTGTGGCGTCGCCCGCCGCGCGACCCGGCCGCGACGGCCTTCGCCCGGCTGGAGCGCAAACTGGCGCGGGCCGGGGTGGCGCGCCGGCCGGGGGAGGGCCCGCGCGATTTCACCGAGCGCGCGGCGACGGCGCTGCCGGCGGCGGGCGACGCCATCCGGGCGGCCGGGGCGGAATATGTGCGCCTGCGCTATGAACCGGGCGGCGACCCGCGGCGGGCGGCGTCGTTGCGCCGCCGGGTGCGGCGGCTGCGTCCGGCGCGCCGGCGCTGAGGGCCGGGGCATTTGGCGACAGGAGACGTGATGGCGGGCGAATGGGCGGCGCTAATGTTCTTTCCCCACGGGGTCATGGTCCTGATCACGGCGGCAGTGACGGCCTTGGCCGTGGGCGTGCACTACGAGGGGCTGAGTCTGGTGTCGCAGGCGGTGCTGGCACGCCTGCCGCACCGGGCGCGGCCGCGCATCATGGCCCTGGTGCTGGCCGTGCTGGTGATCCACGTGCTGGAGATCTGGCTGTTCGGCCTGACCTACTTCTGGAGTTTGCAGTTACCGGCCTTCGGTGATCTCAAGGCGGTGGAGGCGGGCATGGCCATGCGCTCCCTGCCGGATTTCGCCTATTTTTCGGCCATGGTCTATACCACGGTGGGCTTCGGCGACATCGTCCCCCGTGGCCCCATCCGTCTGCTGGTGGGTGCCCAGGCCATTACCGGGCTGGTGCTCATCACCTGGACGGCCTCTTACACCTTCTTGGAGATGCAGCGCTTCTGGCGGGTGGGGGACCGGCAGTTCTAAAAACGCGCGCTTAGCCATCCAGCCAGTAGGGCACCTGGTCGTCCTCCGCTCCGGTGAGGATGGCCTGGATGCGGGGCAGCAACTCGGGGTCGGGCTCCTGCTTGAGGCGGGCGCGCCACTGCGGGAACAGGTGGTTCTCCTCGCGGCCTTCGTGCTTGGCCAGGGTGCCGGAGAGGATGGCCATGAGCGGCGCCACCATGCCGGCGTCGCCCAGGGCCAGTAGCTCGCGGATCTGGGCCAGCTCGTTCAGGATGTTGTCGTGTTCGTTGAGCATGGCGGAGGTGGGGTCGCTGCGGTCCGCCTCGCGGCGCAGGCCGAAGCGCGGGGTGAGGACATCGTTTTCGGCATAGAGGTGGCGGCACTGGCTGGTGTAGAACTCCTCCACCAGCGCCTGGGCGGCGTCCAGCTCGCCGTGGTTGGCGTGCCGCAGGGCGGCGCCGAACAGGCTGTCCAGGCGTTCGTGGCCCCACACCAGCAGCTCGGTGACCGAGGTGGGCTGGGCGCTGTCGCGGTGGGTCACCCGTACGCGGTAGGCGTCGCCCTCGCGCCCGGCATGCTCCCAATGGATGGAATGGCGCACCATGAGCGCGGCGCCGTCCATCACCAGGTCGGGGGACTCGTTCAGCAGCAGCTCCAGCTCCTCTCCCGGCTGCAGCTCGCGCACGGCGCTGTAGGCGGCGCGCCGGGGTTGGTCGCTGTCGCGCAGGTCCACAATCATAACTCCGTCCTTATGCTGGTGCGTCGGCTTCGCCGGGCGCTTGGCGCCCGGCCACAGGCTGTATATCCTCGCCCCCCTTGGACCCACGTCAAGGGTAAATGTCCGATTCTCGAGGGAGTTTCCCCATGAGCGATGACTACCGTCCCCCGCTGGCCGATTTCTGGGATCAGATGGAGGCCAAATACGGCGACAGCAGCGGCGATTTCAGCTTCGATTCCCTCTCCGACGACGAGCTGCTGGAGATGGAGCGCCTGGGCCGCCACGCCATCAATGAGGACCCCAAGGTCACCGGCCAGGAGAAGATCAACCTCCAGCCCCTGCTCATGCTAGTGGAAAAGCAGCGCACCACGCGCGGATTGCCGGCCGCCGACGGCTGAGCCTCGCCTCCGGAAATCCCCCCATTGATCTTGGCCTTTGGCGCGGTGAACGCTGCCTGAGAGGGGCCGTGGGCCGATTCGATCAAGGAAACGGGGGGTTCCGTCATGAAAGCCAATCTCACCACGGTGATGACGGCCGTGCTACTCGCGGCCGGCGTCGGGCTGGGGCAAGCCCAGCAGGGCAGCCACTCCGGCATGGCCGGCGACGCCGACGGGACCCGCATGATGGGTCCGCGCATGATGCATCAGGAAACCATGCAGCACATGAACCAGATGATGCATCAGATGCAGGAGATGATGGGCGACGTCACCCGCAAGATGGACCAGACCCAGCAGCGGTTGCGGGATCAGAGCGGGGACGGCGAGCCGGACCGCCTGCGCGAGCGCGATCAGGAGCAGCTGCGGGACATGGCGCAGGTGCTGGATCGGTTGGGCAGCAATCTCCAGCAGATGGCCCAGCATATGAACCGGGGTGAGCTGGACGATCCCGCCCGCGAGCGCATCCGCAACAATATCCAGGAGATGCGCCAGCTCATGGACGACATGGAGTAGGCCGCCACCGCCCTGAGGGCGTGGCCATGCGCTGGGGATTCGCTCTGTTGGGGCTGGCCCTGGCGGTGGGGCCAGCCAGCGCCGCGCCGCGTGCCTACCTGGGGGCGGAGGCTGGCTTCGCCACCGGCGATTTCGGCACGGCGCAGCGCTCGGACCTCTACTCCCTGTATGCCCACGGCGGGGTGGTGGCCGAGGATTGGGACCTCGGCGCCACCCTGCCGCTGCACGTCCTGCGCACCGAGGGCGAGGACACCGAAGCAGGCCCGGGGGATTTGGTGCTGCGGGCCGGTCACACCTTGGTTCCCCGTACCCGCGGCGGGTTGTCGGTGTACGGCACCGCCGCCCTCAAGCTGCCCACCGGCGACGAGGACGCCGGCCTCAGCACCGGCGAGGCCGATGCCGGCGGCTTCCTCGCCCTGCGCCAGCGCTGGGACGGCTATCAGGGCCGTCTCTACCTTGGCCATACCTGGGTCGGTGATCCCCCCGGCAGCGACTACAACGACACCACCACCATCGGCGTCCAGGGGTTCGCCCGGACCGGGGCGGCCTGGCTCTATGCCGGGGCCGAGCGGCGCACCGCCCTGCTCGATGCCAACGACGACCCGGTGGAGCTGTTTGCCGGCGGTTTCGGTCCCTGGGGGCCGCAACGGGCCCTTACCGCCGAGGCCTTCGTCGGTCTGACGGACGGCGGCCCGGACCTTGGGCTGCGGGTCGGGTTCATCCACTGGTACTGAACCGGTCGCGGCATTTGGGCCTGCGGTGCCCCAGGGGTTACCTTGAGCGCTTGGTGACCATGACTGGAGGCACGCGGCAATGGTGGTGCAGGAAAGCTTCATCGTCCCCACGGAGGGGCGCGGGACCTACGAGATTACCGAACGGGTGCAGGATGTGGTGCGCCAGTCGGGCGTGACCACCGGCACTGCGCACGTCTTCCAGCACCACACCAGCGCCTCCCTGATCATCACTGAGAATGCCGACCCCACCGTGCGCCGGGACCTGGAGACCATCGCCGAGCGCCTGGCCCCGGACGGTGACCCCGCCTACCGCCACGATCTGGAAGGCCCCGACGACATGGCGGCGCATATCCGCAGCGTGCTCACCGCCGTGGAGGTGACCGTGCCGGTATCCGACGCCCGCTGCCTGCTGGGCACTTGGCAGGGCATCTACCTCTGGGAGCATCGCTACCAGGGCTACCGCCGCCGGGTTACGGTGACCGTACAGGGGGAGTAGGCCGGCAAGGGCGGGCCCGCCGCCTTGCGATTTGATCTGTGCTCATCCGTGCAATCTATGGATAAGGAAACCCTCCCATGGCCGACGCCCGTCAGCAGCAGCCGCCCCAGCCCACCCGCCTGGCGGATTACACCCCGCCGCCGTACCTGGTTGACCATGTGGATCTGCGCTTCGAGCTAGGCGAGGAATCCACCACCGTCCGTTCGCGGCTGACGGTGCGGGCGAATCCCGAGGTGGCCGAGCCCGGGGCGCTGGAGTTGAACGGGTTGGAGCTGGCCCTGGAACGGGTGGCTGTGGACGGCCGGGCCCTGGTGCCGGAGGAATACGAGGTGGGTGAGGAGCACCTGACCCTGCCCGCGGTGCCGACGGCGTTCACCCTGGAGATCACCACCCGCATCCGGCCCCAGGAGAACACCGCCCTGGAGGGGCTGTACCAGTCCAGCGGCAATTTCTGCACCCAGTGCGAGCCCGAGGGCTTCCGGCGCATCACCTACTTCCCGGATCGCAGCGACGTCATGGCCCGTTACACCACCACCATCGTGGCGGATGCGGCGCGATACCCGGTGCTGCTGGCCAACGGCAACCGCATCGGGGCGGGGACGCTGGCCGACGGCCGCCACTGGGTGCAGTGGGAGGATCCCTTCCCCAAGCCCTCCCACCTGTTCGCCCTGGTGGCCGGCGACCTGGCCCGGGTGAGCGACACCTTCACCACCGCCTCGGGCCGGGAGGTGGCGCTGCACATCTATGTGGAGCACGGCAACGAGGACAAGGTGGCCCACGCCATGG
>Ga0102925_1001649_pt1 | contig 12354 bp, 14 predicted proteins | sample SalPonR1_A_D1_MG_FD_78216 | JGI IMG/M metagenome (GOLD analysis project Ga0102925, IMG submission 78216) | Salt pond soil microbial communities from South San Francisco under conditions of wetland restoration - Salt Pond MetaG R1_A_D1_MG | ecosystem: Environmental > Aquatic > Marine > Intertidal...
GGATTTGTCGACCGCCTCCATATAGGCGCGCAGCACGGCGTTCATGCGCGTCTGATAGCCTTTGCCCTGGCTGCGGAAAAAATCTACGATATCGGCGTCGATCCGCAGGGAAATCAGCTTTTTCGGTTCGGGCTCCATAATCCGCGCCTGGGACCAGTCAACGTCGATTTCCTGCTCGCCTTCATGATCCGGAGCCGCCTTGACGCGCTCCCAATCAGTTTGGCTCTTCATTCTGCGTATCTCGTCGAGCGACATACGCGTCATATGCTTCTCGCTCATCGCGTCTTGCCTTTCGAACTGTGATGATCCGAATTGTCTCGCCGCGCATCGTGAACACTGCCGCGAGATAGCTTCCATTCAGATATCCGACTGCGATTTCTCGTATCTCGATATCGCTTCTGCCGGAGAGACAGAGATAGTCGGTCTCGAAGATCTCGACGGCATCAAGAAAGTCGATACCGTGCTTTTTTAGCGCAATCAGTCGTTTGTTGTCGTCCCATTCGAACATCGGGGCGCTCCCACTGTGTCATTTCTGTACGCGAATAACGGTTCATGAGTTTGCTCCGATGGCTTGCGAAGAGTGGCCCCGTGCGTCGCAAGCATTGAAATGGGACTGGCCACACATTCGTATATACATTTTGTAGATACAAACATCAACCCCCTTCAAATCCCCGCCCACACTACGTATCTCTGCACAAACCGGTAAAGGAATGCTGAATGACCGAACTTACCCCCCGCGAAATCGTCTCAGAGCTCGACCGTTTCATTATCGGTCAGAAGGACGCAAAGCGCGCTGTTGCCGTGGCGCTCCGCAATCGTTGGCGCCGCAAACAACTTGCCGATGACCTCCGCGACGAGGTGCATCCCAAGAATATCCTGATGATCGGCCCCACCGGTGTCGGCAAAACCGAGATCAGCCGCAGGTTGGCCAAGCTTGCCCGCGCGCCCTTTATCAAGGTCGAAGCCACGAAATTCACCGAAGTCGGCTATGTCGGCCGGGACGTCGAACAGATTGTGCGCGACCTTCTGGACAGCGCCATCGCCATGACACGCGAACACATGCGCGAAGAGGTCAAGGCCAACGCACATCACGCCGCCGAGGAGCGGGTTGTCTCTGCAATTGCCGGAGAAGACGCCCGCGAAGGCACGCGCGAAATGTTTCGCAAGAAACTCAAGGACGGTGAGCTTGACGACACGGTGATCGAGCTCGACATCGCCGACACGTCGAACCCGCTCGGCATGATGGATATCCCCGGTCAGCCGGGTGGCGGTCAGATGGGGATGCTGAACCTTGGCGATCTATTCGGCAAGGCCATGGGGGGACGCACCAAACGACAGCGCATGACCGTTGCGGAAAGTTATGAAATCCTGATTGGCGAAGAGGCGGACAAGCTTCTCGATGATGAGATTGTCACCCGCAAGGCCATCGAGTCTGTCGAAGAAAACGGCATCGTATTTCTTGATGAGATCGACAAGGTTTGCGCTCGTTCTGACGCCCGCGGCGGTGACGTTTCCCGCGAAGGGGTGCAACGTGACCTTTTGCCGTTGATCGAAGGCACGTCTGTCTCGACAAAACATGGTCCGGTCAAGACCGATCATATCCTGTTCATCGCGTCGGGCGCATTTCACGTGGCCAAACCGTCTGATCTTCTGCCCGAACTTCAGGGGCGTCTACCGATCCGCGTCGAATTGCGCGCCCTGACCGAAGCCGATTTCGTGCGCATCCTGACAGAAACCGACAATGCCCTGACCCGTCAATACGAGGCACTCATGGGAACCGAGTCCGTCACTGTATCCTTTACCGAGGACGGCATCGACGCGCTTGCCCGTATTGCCGCCGAAGTGAACCAGTCGATCGAGAATATCGGCGCGCGGCGGCTCTACACCGTGATGGAGCGCGTGTTCGAGGAACTGAGTTTCGTCGCCCCTGATCGCGTGGGCGAAACCGTCGAGGTGAACGCCCAATTCGTCGAGGATAATCTCGGCGAACTCATGCGCTCTACTGACCTGAGCCGCTACGTGCTCTGACTTTTCCTCACATCGCTACAAGACCCTGACGCACCGCGCGCGCCCTACCGGGCCGCGCGGTGTTTTCATTCATGCGCTTTGTCGAAATCGCACCGACGCGTTACCGACGTGAATACCGACGTGGATACCGACGTCCTGATCTGCCCCTTCAGATTGCGTTAACGATTTCACTTTCCTCTCCGGGAAATTCGGGCCACCTAGAGCCATGAACTCTCTTAGCTTCCTCCGAGAAAACACACCTTGGCTCGCTGCGGGCTTTCTCATGACGTTCCTCAGCAGCTTCGGACAGACCTTTTTCATCTCTCTTTTTGCCGGTGAAATCCGCGAAGGTTTTGGCCTAAGTCACGGTGACTGGGGTCTTATTTATTCATTGGGAACAGCAACTTCCGCACTCGCGATGGTCTGGGTCGGAGGACTCACCGATAGGTTTCGAGCACGCAATCTAGGTATGATCATCCTTGTTCTGCTCACCTTTTCCTGTCTCTTCATGGCCCTCAACCCGGTATGGTGGCTCCTGCCTCTGGTGATTTTCCTGCTTCGGTTCACCGGGCAAGGAATGCTCAGTCATATCGCCGTCGTATCAATGGCGCGCTGGTTCGTAGCCTCCCGCGGCAAAGCCCTCAGCGTCGCCACCCTCGGCTTCGCCTCCGGCGAAGCACTGCTCCCGTTACTCTTTGTTTCACTTATGGTTTTTGTGGACTGGCACTATCTCTGGATGGTCACCGGGCTAATCGCGTGCCTGGGCATTCCGGCTCTCCGCCTCCTCCTCAGAACCGAGCGCACACCCCAAAGCATTTCCGCCCAATCCAGCTCCATAGGTATGCTCTCACGGCACTGGACACGGCTAAATGTGATGAAGCATTGGCTTTTCTGGCTTATGGTGCCTGCACTTCTCGGGCCATCAGCTTTCAACACGGCTTTCTTTTTTCATCAGGTCCACTTCGCGGATGTAAAAGACATCTCGCACCTTCAGCTGGTCGCCTACTTCCCGTTTTATACCGGCGTTTCGATCATTGCGATGATCCTAAGCGGTTGGGCGCTTGACAAGGTCGGCACTCCGCGGCTCATCCCTTTCATGCAAATCCCGATGGTCATTGCCTTCGGTATCTTTGCCTACGCTTCGGACGGGGGGGCCATGTTCGCGGGCTTCCTTTTTCTCGGGCTGACATCAGGCTTCAACACGACCTTGCCCGCTGCCTTTTGGGCGGAATTTTACGGAACGCGGTTCATCGGATCCATCAAGGCCATGGCGGCGGCAATCATGGTTCTGGGATCTGCCATAGGGCCCGGAATTACCGGCTATGCTATCGACCAAGGTGTCGGAATTGAGACACAGTATCTAGGAGTTGCCGCATATTTCGTGATGACAACCATACTGATGACCATTGGCGTTCTGCGCGCCCGGCCGATGCTATCGACGGCGCCTTAGATATACATAGAAGGCCCCGCCTCCACCGTGGCGCCCATGCGCTTCGGTGACCTGCAAAACCATTTGATTTAGCGGCGGCAAGGCTAGCCAATGAGGAAGCTGACTTCGCAGGACACCTTGCCGTTCGGGTAGAATGCTTTCGCTTTTGGTGCGTTTGCCTTTGCCCGTCACAATAAGCACCAACCGCAAATCCGAAGCGTGGCAGCGCAGAATGAATCCTGTAGTCGCGTCATGCGCACGGTCCAGTGTCATGCCATGGAGATCAAGCGTCGACTGCGGTTTTAGCTTGCCGCGCTTCATCCGGTCGAATGCCTTTTTATCCATACGAAGCGGCTGCTTGGCCGGCTTCATGGCTTCGCTTGATACCCCGCTTTTCTCTGCACTTTCTCCGATCTGAAACGGAGTCAAGGCCCGCTCCTGCTTGGTGGGGCGCTTCTCGGTCAGAGCGGATGTGTTCAGAGGAGCATGAGTTGTCTTGCGTGGATGAAGCGGTTTCGCTGTATCTGCAACCTGACGCCAAAGTGCCAGTTCATCTTTGTCGGGCCTGCGACGTTTCACGGCAGCGCCTCGGGTGCCATTGCATAGGCACGCTGAATTGGCATCAGAACCATCATGCGTCCGGGATCGCGGAGCCGACCAGCAGATCTGCCGGCTTTGTCGCCTGTGCCCATGAAGATGTCAGCCCTCTGAGCCCCTTTGATTGCCGACCCGGTATCCTGAGCGATCATGAGCCGGTTGATAGGCTTGGCGCCCTTCTTTTCGATCCATACAGGAGCACCCAGAGGAACAAACTTGGGATCAACCGCGATACTGCGACCGGTGGTGATCGAACGGTTCATAGCCCCTCGTGGCCCTTTCTCGGCAGGGATGGAATCGATCCGGCGGAAAAAGACATAAGCCGGGTTGTGATACAGCAACTCCTGCCCGTCGACCGGGTTGCGCCGCACCCAGTTCTTGATCACCTGAGCGGATACTTGATGCGGCTTATAGACGCCACGACGCACAAGCTCTGCACCGATCGAGCGATATATGTGGCCATTCGAACCACCATATCCGACGCGGATGACGCTGCCATCACGAAGACGAATGCGGCCTGAACCCTGAATTTGAAGAAAGAAAAGCTCGACCGGATCATCAACCCACGCAATTTCAAGCCCTCGGCCTTTCATGAACGTGCCTGTCTCTATCTCTTTGCGAGTAAGCCACGGATTGATTGCCTTGGCGATTTTCGGCTCTCGGTAGACAGGATAGCGATACTTGTCAGAGCGGCTTCGGGAGCCGTTCAACTCGGGCTCAAAATATCCTGTGAACAGGGCGTCTTTGCCGTCAGATATCAGAACCGGTCGGAAGAAGAGTTCAAAGAAAGGTTTGGCAGCGGGCTTTTGCTGAGCCAAGGCGCATAGCGAGAGCCAATCGGGATCGCGCATGTCCGGACATGTATTGAGAAACACCTCAAGCGCAGCCTCGTGATTGTCGGAGTTCCATCCCTTGAACTCCTCGAATGTGAGGATATCGTAATTCAACTCTTCCGAGACCGCCCGGTCGAACGCAAGCGATGCAAAAAATCCCAGCGCGAGGACAGCCGCGCGGATCATCCGCCAGTAGCAACCAATCGCCAGTTGGGATCATTCGATCCCATGACACGTTCAAAGGTCCATGTGTCTTTCTGACGCTTGGATTTCCCGGGGGCGCCTTCGATTATGTTTCCGTCCTTGTCGCGCACAACGAAAATCAATTCTCCAACGAATTTCACCGTAATCTGAGCGGTTTTGGTGCTGTCATCCAAATGTGCGTCCGCCATTGTCAGGTCGCGCACACCGATAAATTCAGCTTCAACTATGAGGCCTTGTTCCTGACGGGTATCCACGACCTGCGAAAACGCTTCATAGACGTCACTCGAAAGGAACGGCGTGATTTGGTCGAGCTTACCATTCTCGAAGCTCATCAGGATCATCTCATAGGCGCCTCGCGCCCCTTGAAGAAACTCGCTGACCGAAAAGTCGTTTTCTATTCTTTTCATTTCCGCCAAAGCGGAGGCGGCGTCCGAATCTTCGGGGACGTGATCGGTGATATCCCGGTCCGGGCCACCCTCAATAACCTCGAATTCCTGACGTTTCGATGAATCCTGGGCGGTTTCGACGCGCGGGGGTTCATACCCGTCGCGAGAACCCAGTACCGATCTCAGGCGCAGGATTAAAAATACCGCAATTGCCGCAAGAACAAGCAACTGAATCATGGGTCCGGTCATTTTTGTCTCATTTTCCTTTAGAACGTGGAAAGCAGCGAATACTGCCCTTATGTAGGTGACCGGGTCGGGCGAGTCCACTGTTTGACCCCTTGAATGCTGGGAGATACCTACATGTGGCTTTTCATCGCTTTTTTGTCGGTGCCTTTGATCGAGATTGCACTTTTTATTCAGGTCGGGGGATTTATCGGCCTGTGGCCGACGTTGGCTATCGTTGTCCTCACTGCAATACTTGGAACCATGCTTGTTCGTGCGCAAGGCTTGCAAGCGTTGGCCGACATACAGAATGCCCTTTCACAAACAAAAAACCCGACAGAACCGTTGGCGCATGGTGCAATGATCCTTTTCTCGGGCGCGCTGCTTTTGACGCCGGGGTTTTTCACTGATGCAGTTGGTTTCGCATTTCTGATCCCGGCAGTTCGACTGGCGGTACTTCGTTATGCCAGAAGGCGAATCAAGGTTGAAACCCACGGTTTTCAACGACGCGAAGCTGATGGACCGACAATAGTTGAAGGCGAGTATGAAGAGATTGACCCTCGCACCGGTGATGAGCCCGGCAACTCGGGCTGGACAAAGCATTGAGGCCCGATCACCGACCTGATAGAGGGCATGCAATGTTTTCTTTGCGAGGAGTCCTGTAATGGAAGAACAGGAAAATGGTGCCGCGGCGGAAACGCCGCAAGTTAAGATGTCAACGCTTACGCAATTCGTGCGCGACCTCTCGTTTGAGAATATTCTCGCTCAAAAGGGAACCGGGGGTGAAGTTCAGCCCGATGTCTCGGTTCGGGTAAATCTCGATGCCAAGAAGCGCTCTGGCGAACATCAGTATGAAGTTCTCACGAAACTCAAGGTGGAGTCGAAGAACAAGGAAGATGGCCATCACCTTTTCGTGATGGAGATGGACTATGTTGGCGTGTTTCACATCGAGAACGTGCCCGAAGATCAACTTCATCCGTTTTTGATGATCGAATGCCCGCGGATGATGTTTCCGTTCCTACGTCGGATCGTCAGTGATGTGACGCGCGATGGTGGCTTCCCGCCTCTCAATCTTGAGAATATCGACTGGGTTCAGATATACCGCAACGAGATCGCTCGACGTAAATCGGAACAAGAGCCCGAGATTCCTCAGGCTTGATCAACCTTGCTCCACAGGGATTCGGCGCCCATGCTAGCGATGAAATCAGCATGGGCTTCGCTTTCCTTCGAGGTTAGCCGAGAAGGCAGTGGCTCAGAGCGTGGTTTTGGCCTCCAGTCGGTGACATCCACACCTGGCTTCGGGGCCGTTTCGACGACATTTAGAGCGAAATCCGGTTGTCGTCCTCCGATAAGTTGAAGGTAAACTTCTGCCAGTATCTCGGAGTCAAGCAAAGCGCCGTGAAGTGTTCGCGCCGAGTTGTCGATTGCGAATCTTCGACAGAGCGCATCGAGCGAAGCGGGTGAACCCGGAAACTTTCGCCGCGCGATATCCAACGTGTCGATTGCACGGTCCATTGGCAGGGCGGCAACACCTGTCCATCCAAGCTCAGCGTTGATGAACTTCATGTCAAATGACGCGTTATGGATTATGAGTTTCGCATCGCCGATGAAGCTTATGAAATCCTGAGAGATCGCGCTGAATAGCGGTTTGTCCCGGAGAAACTCATCGCCCAAACCGTGAACCTCAAACGCCTCTTGGGGCATTGAGCGTTCGGGATTGATATACTGATGATAGGTATTGCCGGTGGGCATATGATTGAAAAGTTCGACGGCACCGATCTCGACAATCCTGTCACCTTGTTCAGGGTCGAACCCGGTGGTTTCCGTATCCAGAACGATTTCACGCATTTTCAATCCTTTCGCGAATATCAGTCACGATACGCTCTACCTGTTCACGCGCATGATCAACTGTATCGGTGATGAGTACATAGTCTGCCTTTGATCGTTTATCGGCATCGGGCATCTGTCGGGAAAGAATGAATTCAAATCTCTCTTCTGTCATGCCTTCACGGGAAAGCACTCGCTCACGTTGCGTTTCGGGGGGAGCGGTAACAACCACAACCGCATCCATCGCTTTTTCTAGGCCGTTTTCCAATAGCAGAGGAATGTCCAGAACTACGATATCGGTATTGCTTTTCTCAATGAAGTCCTGTCGATCACGCGCGACAAGTGGATGAATGATCGCTTCGATGCGGCCCAGAGCAGTCTGATCCTCTGCAATTATGCTTCGCAGTCTGTCGCGCGATACCATGTTGTTTTCAACGGCCTCGGGAAACGCCATTTGCATTTCTTCCAGAGCAGCGCCGTTAGCTCCATACAAGCGATGAACTGCCGCATCCGCATCCCAGACTGCACATCCCTTATCTAGGAAAAGACCCGCTGTCGTGGATTTACCCATTCCGATAGAACCAGTCAGACCTAGCACAAATGTCATCTCAGAGCCGCGGCGCGCGTTGCACTGTCAACTTCCGGCCGCTCACCGAACCAACGTTCGAAACCCGGCACAGCCTGATGTAGAAGCATTCCCAGACCATCGACTGTAGAACAGCCCATTTCTTCGGCTGTTTGGAGAAGTTTGGTCTTTAAAGGTGCGTAGACCAGATCCGTAACAAGTGTCCCTTTACGCAACCCATCAAGCGGCACACGCAGTGGAGGCTTGCCAATCATGCCAAGAGAGGTGGTGTTCACAACCAGTTTTGCCGTATCAAGCATGTTGCCGGCTTGAACCCAATCGAACACGGTGATCCGTTTCCCGAATTCCGATTGCAGAGCCTCGGCGCGGACCCGTGTTCTGTTTGAAATCATGATTTCCGGCACGCCTGCATGCAGAAGCGCCGCAACCACTGCCCGCGCCGCGCCTCCGGCCCCGAACAGTGCTGCTGGCCCAGACCCAGGCTGCCAGCCTGACTCAGCCATCTCGAGGTTTTTCATGAACCCATAGCCATCGGTATTATCGGCAAGGATTTTGCCATCTTTTCGGAAAATAAGCGTATTCGCCGCCCCTATAAGGGTGGCGCGATCTGTGCAGATATCGGCAATCTCGAGAACCCGCTCTTTGTGCGGAATAGTAACATTAGCGCCGACAAAACCGGCTCTGGGCAAAGTTCTTATGACGTGTTCCAGATCCTCAGGAGTCACGTCCATTGGGATATAGTGACCCGAGATTCCAAGCGTTCTGAGCCAATGGCCATGAATTTGAGGCGACTTGGAATGAGCTATCGGGCATCCGATAACGCCCGCGAGAGGGATTTTGCGATTTTCCATGTCATATATCTCCGCGCAATGTCAGATATGACAGAAGGTCAAGGAGCGGCAAACCCAGCACGCTAAAATAATCACCCTGCACCGCAGAAAACAACCGAACGCCTTCTTCTTCAAGTTTATACGCCCCAACAGCATCTGACACATTTGGCCAATTCCTATCGAGGTATTCATCCAGTTCCTGATCTGAAAAGGCGCGCATTGTCATATTAACCTTGGTCACCTTACGCCAAACAGGCTTGGGCCCCTCACACACTACGGCAGCGGAATGCAACTCATGCGTCCGCCCCCTGAGACAGATAAGTTGGTTCCGGGCGGTGTCTCGATCCTGCGCCTTCACCAGAATTTTCGAGTCGACCGAGAGAATTTGATCACAGCCTATCACCAAGGAGCCCGAATTCTTGGCTCCGACCTTGATTGCTTTCATCTCGGCCAAGTTATCCGCGATATCACGAGAAGGTACTTTCAATGCAATCATGGATTCGATGATCGATTCCTCATCGATTCTCGCTGGGATAACGGTGAATTCAACACCTGCATTACGGAGCAAAGTTTGACGGATTTCCGAGCCAGAAGCGAGAACGATGTGCATGGACATGTGGAGAACCCTGCGGGTGAAAGCGATGTGGTTTATGTAGGAATTTGACCTCTAACAGTGGTCGACGGTTTGTCCAAGATTCCGGGAGTTGTTCTACGGTTTAACTCACAGGTTATCCCATGTGGGAAAGAGCAAGTATTGTCGTGGACAAAATCTCTTTTCACTATCTACGTTAGGTTGAGACCTGACTTTCAACATTATTAATACGTTGTAATTAAATGTTTTTTTTAGCGTTAAATACGCTAAGAATAGAATACTGCTATTTGCAGTTTTGGGATAAGTCTCTGGGTAAAAAATCAATCCACCAAAATCTGTCACCCTACAAAAACATCATCTTTTTTCTTTCTCTTAATTATATTTAAGTTAGAGAGGCCCCGATCCGGAAGGACGATCAATGAGCTACATCGATGGTTTTCAGATTTTTCTTTCTGGGGCTTACCCTTATACGAAATCGCTTCACATTATTTCGGTCGTCGCATGGATGGCTGGTTTATTTTATCTGCCCAGGCTGTTTGTATATCACGCTGAATCTTCAAGTTTCAGAGATGAGCGGGACACTCTTCTTCAGACGATGGAACTCAAATTACTTCGGGTAATTATGAACCCGGCGATGATCGCCACTTGGTTTTTTGGGCTTTTTCTAGTGGCAACTCCGGGAATCGTGGATTGGTCGGCTGTGTGGCCCTACACGAAGCTTATCGGCATTGTCGGACTTACATGGTTCCATATCTGGTTGGCGCGACGGAGAAAGGATTTTGCGATTGGACAGAATAGCATTGCCGGTCGCAAATATCGTTTGATGAACGAAGTGCCGACGGTGCTTCTCGTCTTAATTGTGTTCTCGGTCGTGGTCCGGTTCTGATCCTGATCGCGGGAGATTGACTCGGCGATGAAGGAAGCGTAGGGACAGCCGCAAGTCCCCGTCCGGGGCAAAAACTCTTCCGCAAATACTTCGCTTGCCGTGATCTGTCACGCAACCAAGGAACTATCCCATGTCCCAAGATCGTCTCAACCTGTCTGACTTGAAAGCGCAGACTGCCAAGGACCTGCTCTCGATGGCTGAGGAGCTCGAAATCGAGAACGCCTCGACCATGCGCAAGGGCGAGATGATGTTCTCGATCTTGAAAGAGCGCGCCGAAGAAGGCTGGACGGTGTTCGGTGATGGCGTTCTTGAGGTCTTGCAGGATGGCTTTGGGTTTCTCCGTTCACCTGAGGCGAACTATCTTCCTGGTCCGGACGATATCTATGTGTCTCCGGATACAATTCGTCTGCACTCACTTCGCACCGGCGATACTGTAGAAGGCGAAATCAAGCAGCCAGAAGACAATGAGCGCTACTTTGCCCTGACGTCCGTTTCGCAGATCAATTTTGAGGATCCGGCAAAGGCGCGCCACAAGATCGCTTTTGATAACCTGACTCCGCTCTATCCTGATGAGCGACTGACAATGGAGATCGAGGATCCGACGATCAAGGACCGGACTGCGCGGATTATCGACCTTGTCGCTCCGATCGGAAAGGGGCAACGGTCCTTGATCGTGGCGCCGCCGCGAACGGGTAAGACTGTTATTCTTCAGAATATTGCGGCGAGCATCGAGAAAAACCATCCTGAATGCTATCTGATCGTTCTCCTGATTGACGAGCGTCCCGAGGAAGTGACCGATATGCAGCGAAGCGTTAAGGGCGAAGTTATCAGCTCCACATTTGATGAACCAGCAGCGCGGCACGTCGCCGTTTCGGAAATGGTGATCGATAAAGCTAAGCGTTTGGTTGAGCATAAGCGAGATGTTGTTATCCTTCTGGATTCGATCACAAGACTTGGTAGGGCTTTCAACACAGTTGTGCCATCCTCGGGGAAGGTTTTGACTGGTGGTGTGGATGCGAATGCACTTCAGCGGCCCAAGCGTTTCTTCGGAGCAGCTCGTAATATCGAAGAGGGCGGATCACTTACTATCATATCGACAGCCCTGATCGACACAGGCAGCCGTATGGACGAGGTTATCTTTGAAGAGTTCAAAGGAACGGGCAACTCGGAAATCGTACTCGACAGAAAGATTGCCGATAAACGCGTGTTCCCTGCCATCGATATCCTCAAATCGGGGACACGGAAGGAAGAACTTCTCGTGGACAAGGTCGATCTTCAAAAGACATTCGTCCTGCGGCGCATCTTGAATCCAATGGGAACAACGGATGCGATTGAGTTCTTGATTTCAAAGCTGAAGCAGACCAAGACCAATTCCGAGTTTTTCGACTCAATGAACACTTGATGTTGTCCTCGGCAACGAGGTTTCTGCCATGGATACAATTTTCGCGCTTTCATCCGCTCCGGGGAAAGCGGGGGTCGCGGTAATTCGCGTTTCCGGACCGCAGGCATTTGATGTCTGTTATCAGCTTGCGGGTGTCGTTCCACCAGCACGACAAGTTTCCCTGAGGGAGCTTAGAAGTAACGGGAGCCTCCTTGATCAGGCGTTGGTTTTGACGTTTGAAGAGGGACAGAGTTTTACCGGTGAAGCAGTAGTTGAGTTCCACGTTCACGGTAGTGTCGCAACCGTATCCGCCATCTGCGAATGCCTTGGACGGTTCGAAGAGTGTAGACCCGCGGAAAACGGAGAATTTACACGGCGCGCTTTGGAAAACGAGCGTCTTGATCTTACTCAGGTAGAGGGGTTGGCGGATCTTCTTGAGGCCGAGACAGAATCTCAGCGGCGACAAGCTCTGAAAACATTTTCTGGCGAGCTCGGTCTGAAGTGTGAGAGCTGGCGCGCAGGTCTGATCCGGGCGATGGCGCTCTTGGAAGTGACCATTGATTTCGCTGATGAA
>Ga0102925_1001650_pt1 | contig 12352 bp, 13 predicted proteins | sample SalPonR1_A_D1_MG_FD_78216 | JGI IMG/M metagenome (GOLD analysis project Ga0102925, IMG submission 78216) | Salt pond soil microbial communities from South San Francisco under conditions of wetland restoration - Salt Pond MetaG R1_A_D1_MG | ecosystem: Environmental > Aquatic > Marine > Intertidal...
CTCCATCGCCTCATCGAGGAGTTCGAACTCACCCACCACCAGGTGGCCGAGGCGGTGGGTCGCTCCCGTGTCGCGGTCACCAACCTCCTGCGCCTCATGGGCCTCGAGGAGGGTGCCCGGGAGCTGGTGGAGATGGGCGCCCTGGAGATGGGCCACGCCCGCGCCCTGCTCGCCCTCGAGGGGGCCGAACAGGTACGCGCCGCCCGGGACGTGGCCGAACGCGAGCTCACCGTGCGCGAGACCGAAAAGCTCGTCCGTCGACTCCAGGAGGGCGCCGCGGAGCCCGCCGAGAGCCCGCGGGAGGACCCCGACGTCCGGCGCCTGCAGGATGACCTCTCCGAGCGCCTGGGGGCGCCGGTCAAGGTCAGCCAGGGCAAGCAGGGCAAGGGCAAGGTGGAGATCCGCTACAACTCCCTGGACGAGCTGGAGGGGATTCTGGCCCACATCAAGTAGGGGCTCTGCCCCGGGCCTTCGTTGACCCCCTGTGGGGGAGTCTTTATACTCCGCGCCTCAATAACGGTCCGGCCGCCGTCCAGTACGGGGCCGGGCGGGTCGACAGGGGTCCATGAAGTTCGCAGCCACCGTCCTCCAGCGCTCCCTCCTGCGTCTTCTGGGTGTACAGGCAGCGCTAACGGCCGCCGCCGCACTCGTGTGGTCCTGGCAGGCGGGGCTCGAACCGGCTCTGGCCGCCCTCTACGGCGGCGGTATTACCCTGACGGCCACCCTGCTCAGCGGCTGGCGCCTGTTGCGCGCCACCGAGGCGCTGGGCAACAGCACTACCCGCGGCCTGGCGGAGCTCTACATCGGTTTCGCCATCCGCTTTGTTCTGGCCCTGGCGCTGCTGGCGCTGGGCATGGGGGTCCTCGAACTGGACCCCCTCGGCATACTGACCGGCTTCGCGGTGGCCCAGATGGGCTACCTGTTCAATCGCGTCGAGACCGCGCCGCCGCGAGCCGACTGAATTTCTAAAGAAACGAGGGGAGAAAAGCGTCGTGGCCACCGGAACGCCGTCTCCGACCGAGTACATCAATCACCACCTCCACAACCTCCAGGTGGGCGAGGGTTTCTGGACGCTGAAGATCGATACCGTCTTCTTCAGTATCCTCCTCGCCGCGATCCTCGTCTGGATCGGCCGAACCATCGGCAAGCGCCTGCAGCAGGACACCCCCTCCGGTCTGCAGAACTGGGTCGAGGCCATCGTCGAGTTCGTCGACGGCCAGGTGGGTGACGTCTTCCCCAACCGGGACAAGCTGGTGGGCCCGCTGTCGCTGACCATCTTCATGTGGGTCTTCATGATGAACTTCATGGACCTCATCCCGGTGGATCTGCTGCCCTGGGCCGCCACCCTGGTGGGCATGGAATATCTCAAGGTCGTACCGACCACCGAGCTGGACACGACCTTCGCGCTGGCGCTCACCGTGTTCGCGCTGATCATCATCTACAACCTCCGGTCCAAGGGCGTCGTCGGGTATCTCAAGATGTTCCTGACTCACCCCTTCGGCCCCTACCTCTTTCCGGTCAACGTCGTGATGACCGCCATCGAGGAAGTGGCCAAGCCGGTCAGTCTCGCCCTGCGACTCTTCGGCAACCTGTTTGCCGGTGAGCTGCTGTTTCTGCTCATCGCCCTGCTCTCCCTCGGCGGCTTTGGTGCCGCGTGGGTCCCGCAGGTCGCGCTGGGCACGCTGTGGGCGATCTTCCACATCCTGGTCATTACCCTGCAGGCCTTCATCTTCATGCTGCTGACGGCCGTCTATCTGGGCATGGCAAGCCAGGATCTGGAGCACCACTAGGGCGACCGAACCCCGATTTCGAACACCATCCATTCGCATCCAAGGAGAAGTCCCATGAACGAAATCATCGCTTCCACCGCCATCGGTGTCGGCATCATCCTGGCCGCCGCCGGCCTGGGCTCCGCCCTCGGCTGGGGCATGATCTGCTCCAAGTACATCGAGGGTATCGCCCGTCAGCCCGAGATGCGTGCGCAGCTCATGGGTCAGATGCTCTTCACCGGCGGCCTCATGGAGGCCTTCCCGATGATCGTGCTCGGTCTGTCGATGTGGTTCATCTTCGCCAACCCCTTCGTTGCGGCCGTCGGCTGAGGTCGGACGAGACTGCTCGTTGACTCGCCGATAAACCCCCCAGCGGGAGGAGCAAAGCCGTGAACGTTACTGCAACGCTATTTGCTCAGATCCTGGTCTTCCTCATCCTGATCTGGTTCGTGAACCGGTATCTGTGGGGGCCGCTGACCAGCGTGATGGAGCAGCGCCAGAAGCGCATCGCCGATGGCCTGGCCGCCGCCGAGAAGGGCCAGCACGAGAAGGAGCTGGCCGAACAGCGCGCCAAGGAAGAGCTGGCCCAGGCCAAGGAGCAGGCTGCCGAGATCATCGCCCAGGCCCAGAAGCGCTCCAACGAGATCGTTGAAGAGGCCAAGGACTCCGCCCGGGAAGAGGGCGAGCGCCTGAAGGCCGCCGCGCAGGCCGAGATCGAGCAGGAGGTCAATCGTGCCCGGGAGCAGCTGCGCAGCCGCGTAGCCGAGCTCTCCACCCAGGGTGCGAGCCGGATCCTCAAGCGCGAGATCGACGCCAGCGCCCACGAGGACCTCATTTCGGACCTCGTCACCGAGATCTAGGGGCAGACCATGGCCGAGAACATCACCATCGCCCGACCCTACGCCGAGGCGCTGCTGGATCTGGCTCGCGAGAAGGGCAACCTGGACCAGTGGTCCAGCATGCTCGATCTCATGAGCCAGGTCGCCAGCGCCCCGGAGATGGCGTCGCTGTTCGACAACCCCGGGGTCGAGCCCGACCAGCTCGTCGAGATCATCGGCGAGGTCGGCAAGGACACCCTGGATGACCACGCCCGCAATCTGCTGCGGCTACTCGCCGAACGGGATCGCCTCAGCATCCTCCCGGATATCGCGGCCCTCTACGAGATGGAGCGCTCCCGCGCCGAGGGTGAGGTCGAGGCCGAGGTGGTGTCGGCCCGGCCGCTGGACGAGGCCCAGCAGGCGAAGCTCGCCGAGGCCCTCAAGAAGCGGCTCGGCCGTGAGGTGCGGCTGACCTGCCGGACCGACGAGGAGCTGCTGGGCGGCGCCGTGGTCCGGGCCGGCGACCTGGTCATCGACGGCTCGGCAGTGGGGCGCCTGGAGCGGCTCGCCGGGTCCCTGCGGCAGTAACCGGACCGAATCGAGAGGAATGCAAGCATGCAACTGAATCCTTCCGAGATCAGCGATCTCATCAAGAAGCGGATCGAGAACTTCGAATCCGTCTCGGAGGCGCGTACCGAGGGCACCGTGGTCAGCCTCTCCGACGGTATCGCCCGCCTCCACGGCCTGGCCGACATCATGTCCGGCGAGGTCCTGGAGTTCCCGGGTGACACCTACGGCATGGCCCTGAACCTGGAGCGGGACTCCGTCGGCGCTGTCATCCTGGGTGCCTACGAGCACATCGCCGAGGGCGACACCGTCAAGGCCACCGGCCGCATCCTGGATGTGCCGGTGGGCGACGCGCTGCTCGGTCGCGTCGTGAACTCCCTGGGCCAGCCGGTCGACGGCAAGGGCCCGGTGGATGCGGCCCGCCACGATCCCATCGAGAAGATCGCCCCCGGCGTCATCTCTCGCCAGGGCGTGGACCAGCCCATGCAGACCGGCCTGAAGGCCATCGACGCCATGGTCCCGGTGGGCCGAGGTCAGCGTGAGCTGATCATCGGCGACCGCCAGACCGGCAAGACGGCCGTCGGCGTCGACGCCATCATCAATCAGAAGGGCACCGGCGTTAAGTGCATCTACGTCGCCGTGGGCCAGAAGGCCTCCGCCGTCGCCAACGTCGTGAGCAAGCTCGAAGAGCACGGCGCCATGGAGCACACCATCGTGGTCGCCGCCACCGCCGCCGACCCGGCCTCCATGCAGTACATCGCCCCCTACGCCGGCGCGTCCATGGGCGAGTACTTCCGCGACCGGGGCGAGGATGCCCTCATCATCTTTGATGACCTCACCAAGCAGGCGTGGGCCTATCGTCAGGTCTCCCTGCTGCTGCGCCGGCCCCCGGGCCGCGAGGCCTTCCCGGGCGACGTCTTCTACCTGCACTCCCGCCTCCTGGAGCGCGCGGCGCGGGTCAACGAGGACTTCGTCGAGCAGCAGACCAACGGCGAGGTGAAGGGCAAGACCGGCTCGCTGACCGCGCTGCCCATCATCGAGACCCAGGCGGGCGACGTCTCCGCCTTCGTCCCGACCAACGTGATCTCCATCACCGACGGTCAGATCTTCCTGGAGAGCGACCTCTTCAACTCGGGCATCCGTCCGGCCATCAACGCCGGTCTTTCGGTCTCCCGTGTGGGTGGTTCCGCCCAGACCAAGATCATCAAGAAGTTCGGTGGCGGTGTCCGGCTGGCGCTGGCGCAGTACCGCGAGCTCGCGGCCTTCGCGCAGTTCGCCTCCGACCTCGACCAGCACACCCGCAAGCAGCTCGAGCGCGGTGAGCGCGTCATGGAGCTGATGAAGCAGGGTCAGTACCAGCCCCTGGGTGTCGGCCTCATGGCCTTCTCGCTGTTCGCGGCCAACGAGGGCTATCTGGACGACCTCGAGACCAAGAAGGTCGTGGACTTCGAGGCCGCCCTGCACGACTACGTGAAGTCGCAGCATGCCGACCTTGTCGCGAAGCTGGACGAGACCGGCAAGTACGACGATGAGGTCGACGCGGCCCTGCGCAAGGCCCTCGACGACTTCAAGCAAAATCACGCTTGGTAAACCGGGGGCAGACCGATGTCGGGCGCTAAGGAGATACGGACTCAGATCAAGTCCATCCAGAACACCCAGAAGATCACCAAGGCCATGGAGATGGTGGCCGCCTCCAAGATGCGCAAGGCGCAGGATCGGATGGAGGCGACCCGCCCCTACTCCGACAAGATGCGGCAGGTGATCGGGCATCTGGCCAACGCCCATCCCGAGTATCGCCACCCGTTCCTGGAGGAGCGGGAAGAGGTGAAGCGGGCCGGCTACATCACCGTTACGACCGATCGCGGCCTGTGCGGCGGCCTCAACGCCAATCTCTTCCGCAAGACCGTAGGGGAGCTGCGGGAATGGGACGAGCAAGGCATCGGCCTGGACCACGCGGTCATCGGTAACAAGGGGCTGCAGTTCTTCAACCGGCTGGGCGCCAACATCGTCGCCGAGGCCACCAGCCTGGGCGACAAGCCGGCACTCAGCGACATCATCGGCACCGTGAAGGTGATGCTCGACGCCTACAACGAGGGCCGGATCGATCGGCTCTACCTGGCGCAGAACCGGTTCGTGAACACCATGACCCAGCGGCCGGAGATCATCCAGCTGCTGCCGTTGCCGCCGGCCGAGGACGAGGAGCTCCAGCACCACTGGGACTACCTCTACGAGCCGGACGCGGCCACGGTCCTGGATGACCTGCTGACTCGCTATATCGAGTCGCAGGTCTTCCAGGCGGTGGTGGAGAACGTCGCCTCGGAGATGGCCTCCCGGATGGTCGCCATGAAGGCCGCCTCGGATAACGCCGGGGACATCATCAATGACCTGCAGCTGGCCTACAACAAGGCCCGCCAGGCCGCCATTACGCAGGAGCTATCCGAGATCGTCGCCGGCGCCGCCGCGGTCTAACCGCCGGGCCACCGAATCGGAGCGGAATTCAAGGGGTACCCAACATGAGTACTGGTAAGGTCGTACAAATCATCGGCGCCGTGGTCGACATCGAGTTCGAGCGCGGTTCCGTCCCGAAGGTCTTCGACGCCCTCAAGCTGGCAGCGACCGGGCTGACCCTCGAGGTCCAGCAGCAGCTCGGTGACGGCGTCGTCCGCACCATCGCCCTGGGCACCACCGAGGGCCTGAAGCGTGGCATGGAGGTCAGCAACACCGGGGAGGCCATCCAGGTCCCGGTGGGCACCGCTACCCTCGGCCGCGTCATGGACGTCCTCGGCGAGCCGGTGGACGAGGCCGGTCCGGTGGAGACCCAGGAGCGCTGGGGCATCCATCGCGAGCCGCCGGCCTACGACGAGCAGTCCGGTTCCACCGACCTGCTGGAGACGGGCATCAAGGTCATCGACCTCCTCTGCCCCTTCGCCAAGGGCGGTAAGGTCGGCCTCTTCGGCGGTGCCGGTGTGGGCAAGACCGTCAACATGATGGAGCTCATCCGCAACATCGCCATCGAGCACTCCGGCTACTCCGTGTTCGCCGGCGTCGGTGAGCGGACCCGCGAGGGGAACGACTTCTATCACGAGATGAAGGACTCCAACGTCCTCGACAAGGTCGCCCTGGTCTACGGCCAGATGAACGAGCCGCCGGGTAACCGCCTGCGTGTCGCCCTCACCGGCCTGACCATGGCGGAGTACTTCCGTGACGAGGGTCGTGACGTGCTGATGTTCATCGATAACATCTACCGTTACACCCTCGCCGGGACCGAGGTCTCCGCGCTGCTGGGTCGTATGCCGTCCGCGGTGGGCTACCAGCCCACCCTGGCGGAGGAGATGGGCATGCTCCAGGAGCGCATCACCTCCACCAAGAAGGGTTCCATCACCTCGGTGCAGGCGGTCTACGTCCCGGCGGACGACCTCACCGACCCGGCCCCGGCGACGGTGTTCGCTCACCTGGACGCGACCGTCGTGCTGTCGCGCCAGATCGCCGAGCTCGGCATCTACCCGGCCGTGGATCCCCTGGATTCCACCAGCCGCCAGCTGGACCCGCAGGTCGTTGGCCAGGAGCACTACGACACCGCTCGCGAGGTGCAGAACGTCCTGCAGCGCTACAAGGAGCTCAAGGACATCATCGCCATCCTCGGCATGGACGAGCTCTCCGAGGAGGACAAGCTGGCGGTGTCGCGGGCGCGGAAGATCCAGCGCTACCTCTCGCAGCCCTTCTTCGTGGCCGAGGTCTTCACCGGCGCTCCCGGGAAGTACGTCTCCCTCGCGGAGAGCATCCGGGGCTTCAAGGGTATCGTCGAGGGCGAGCACGACGATCTGCCCGAGCAGGCCTTCTACATGGTGGGCTCCATCGACGAGGCCATCGAGAAGGCCAAGAACCTCTAAGGGAGGCCGGAAATGGCCATGACCATGCACGTCGACATCGTCAGCGCCGAGGAATCCATCTTCTCCGGTACGGTGGAGATGGTGACGGCGCCGGCAGACGGGGGTGACGTCGGCATCATGCCGCGGCATACCCCGCTGCTCACGCGGCTGCGGCCGGGCGAGGTCACCGTGGAGAAGGGGGGCGAGAAGCAGGCCTTCTTCGTCTCCGGCGGTGTCCTCGAGGTCCAGCCGCACGTCACCACCGTTCTGGCCGACTCCGCCGTCCGGGCCCGCGACCTCGACGAGGCCGAGGCCCAGAAGGCGAAGGAGCGGGCGGAGCGCGCGATGGCGGACCAGAAGGCGGATCTGGATTACGCCTCGGCCCAGTCGGAACTGGCCGAAGCCGTGGCCAAGCTCCAGACCATCCAGCGACTGCGGCAGCGCACCGGCATCTAGCGCCACGCTCCACGGTCGGATGGTCAGAACAAGGGCAGGCAACTGCCCTTGTTCTGTTTCTGGCCCCCGAAAATATTGCCCTCATCCGTCCGCTGGATTACAAACGCGGTATGACCATGCCCCAGAACCTCTCTGTCATCATCCTCGCCGCCGGCCAGGGCACGCGGATGCGTTCCTCATTGCCCAAGGTCCTCCATCCCGTGGGCCCTGCCCCCATGCTGGGCCACGCCATTGAGGCCGCGGCCGGTCTGGAACCGGTGGGGGTCCACGTGGTCCACGGCCACGGCGGCGAGGCCGTGCGGGAGGCCTTTGCCGACCGGGGTATCCACTGGGTGGAGCAGCCGGAACAGCTGGGGACCGGCCACGCCGTGGGCTGCGCCCTCCCCGATATCCCGGATGACCACACGGTCCTGGTGCTCTACGGCGATGTTCCGCTGGTGACCGGGGGGACGCTTACGCGTCTGGCCGAGGCCGCCGCCGACCGGCTCGCCGTGCTCACCACCCAGCTTGCTCACCCCGGGGGCTACGGACGGATCCTGCGGGATGACCGCGGCGCGGTGATGGGGATCGTCGAAGAGAAGGATGCCACGGATACGCAGCGCGCCATTGGCGAGGTGAACACCGGCATGCTCGCCGGGCCTGCCGGGGATCTGCGTCGCTGGCTCGGGGCCACCTCCCGGGACAACGCCCAGGGCGAATACTACCTGACGGACGTGGTGGCCATGGCCGCCGACGAGGGCCGCGCGGCCGCCGGGGTCGTGACTCATGACCCCGACGAGGTGGCCGGGGTGAACAACCGGGTCCAGCTCGCAGCCGCCGAGGCGGCCTATCGTCGTCGCCGGGCGGAGGCGCTCATGCTCGCCGGCGTGACCCTGCGTGATCCGGCGCGAATCGACGTCCGGGGCGAGGTGGAGACGCCCGGCGACGTCGAGATCGACGTCGACGTGCTCCTCGAAGGGAGGGTGCTCCTCGGGCGCGACGTCTACGTCGGCCCCGGGGCGGTCCTGCGCAACTGCACGGTTGGCGACGGCGCGCGGGTCGAGGCCCATACCGTCGTGGAGGGGGCCACCATCGGCCCCGGGGCCAGCGTCGGACCCTTTGCACGGATCCGGCCCGGGAGCGAGCTGGCCGAGGGCGCGAAGGTGGGCAACTTCGTGGAGACCAAGGCCAGCCGCATCGGCGCCGGCTCCAAGGTCAATCACCTCGCCTATATCGGAGACACCGAGATGGGGGCCGGGGTGAACGTGGGCGCAGGCACCATTACCTGCAACTACGATGGCGCCCACAAGCATACGACCACCATTGGCGATGATGCCTTCATCGGCTCCGATTGCCAGCTGGTGGCACCGGTGGCCATTGGTGCCGGGGCGACCCTGGGCGCGGGGACGACCCTGACCCGGGATGCCCCCGCGGGGCAGCTCACCATCACGCGGGTGCGGCAGCGGACCATTCAGGACTGGCACCGCCCCTGCAAGGACGACGGCCGGGAGGGCTGAGGCAATGTGCGGAATCGTGGGTGCGGTCGCCGAACGGGACGTGGTCTCCATCCTCATGGAGGGGCTGCGACGGCTGGAATACCGCGGCTACGACTCCGCCGGACTGGTTGCCCTGGATCGCGAACACGGCCTCGGCCGTCGGCGCGCCGTCGGCAAGGTCGCCGCCCTCGCCGAACGGCTGGAGGATGAACCCCTCACCGGCCACGTCGGCATCGCCCATACCCGCTGGGCGACCCACGGCGCCCCCTCCGAGGCCAATGCCCATCCGCACATCTGTGAGGGGCGGGTCGCGGTGGTGCACAACGGCATCATCGAGAACCACGCCGAGCTCCGGCGCCAGCAGGAGGCGGACGGCTACACCTTTACCTCCCAGACCGATACCGAGGTCATTGCCCACCAGGTCCATCGGCATCTCGCGGTCTGCCATGACCTCGCCGAGGCCGTGCGGCGGACCACGGCGGACCTGGAGGGGGCCTACGCCCTGGGCGTGGTAAGTGGCGATGAGCCGGGCCGCCTGGTGGCCGCCCGCCGCGGCAGCCCGCTGGTGATCGGGGTCGGCATCGGCGAGCACTTTATCGCCTCCGATGTCGCCGCCCTCCTCCCGGTAACCCGCCGCTTCGTCTATCTCGAGGAGGGCGATCTCGCCGACATTACCCGGGAGGGTTACCGCCTGTTCGATGTCGAGGGTCATACGCTGAGCCGGCCGGAGCAGGAGTCATCGCTCACCCCCGGGGCGGTGGAGCGCGGCCCCTACCGCCATTTCATGCTCAAGGAGATCTTCGAGCAGCCGCGGGCGGTGGCTGACACCCTGGAGGGTCGCCTGGCCAGCGGACGGGTACTGGAGGAGGCCTTCGGTTACGGCGCGGCGGAGGTCCTGGACGGCGTCCGCGAGGTCCAGATCCTCGCCTGCGGCACCAGCTACCACGCCGGCATGGTCGCCCGCTACTGGCTGGAGGCGGTGGCCGGCGTCCCCTGCAGCGTCGAGGTGGCCAGCGAGTTCCGCTACCGCCGGCCGGTGATCCGGCCCGATACCCTGGTGGTGACCATCTCCCAGTCCGGGGAGACCGCCGACACCCTGGCGGCCCTGCGCGATATCAAGGCGCGGGTGGGCAGCCGCGCCCTGGCGATCTGCAACGTGCCGGAGAGCTCCCTGGTGCGCGAGTCGGAGCTGGTGCTCATGACCCGGGCGGGCCCGGAGATCGGGGTCGCCTCTACCAAGGCCTTCACCACCCAGCTCACCGCCCTCCTGCTGCTGACGCTTGCCCTCGCCCGGCGCAACGGCCTCTCCGCCGAGCGCGAGGCGGAATATGTCGCCGCGCTGGAGGAGCTGCCCCGGCGCATCGAGCGGGCGCTGGAGCTCAACGCGGCCATCGATGCCCTGGCCGCCGACTTCGCCGACAAGCACCACTCCCTCTTCCTCGGCCGGGGGCCGCTCTATCCGATTGCCATGGAGGGGGCCCTGAAGCTCAAGGAGATCTCCTACATCCACGCCGAGGCCTACCCGGCCGGCGAGCTCAAGCACGGTCCCCTGGCGCTGGTGGACGCCGAGATGCCGGTCATCGCCATTGCCCCCAACGACGACCTCCTGGAGAAGCTCAAGTCCAACCTCCAGGAGGTCCGGGCGCGGGGTGGCCGGCTGGTGGTCTTCGCCGACACGGCCGCCGGCATGGATGACGGTGAGGGGGTGCGCACCTTCCCGCTGGAGCACACCCACGAGCTCATCGCGCCGGTGGTCTACACCGTGCCGCTACAGCTGCTCAGCTACCACGTGGCGGTCATCAAGGGCACCGACGTGGACCAGCCGCGCAACCTGGCCAAGTCGGTCACGGTGGAGTGATCGCACTCCGCAGTTCCTGCACTGCCGAGGCGACGGCATCGACGTCGCCCTCCCGGGCCGCCCGTTCCAGCGCCCCCGCCGCGCGGCTCACGGCGTCCAGGCCGTAGGAGGCGCCGGAGCCCTTGAGCTGATGGGCCTCGGTCCGGAGTGCCTCCCGGGCCGACTCGTCCCCGGCGGCGAGCCGCTCCGCCGCCGTCTCCAGGGCCGCCACCCGGCCGGGCAAGCGCACCCGGTAGTCGGTCACCAGCGCCTCCAGCCGTTCGCTCATGGGCTGCCGGCCAGTTCCCGGAGTCGATCGGCCAGCCCCATGGGATCGAAGGGCTTGTCGATGATCCCGAGGACCCCGGGGCCGCTCAGGCGCTCGGTGTCACCGGTGTTCGCGGTCAGGTAGACGGCCTCGAGGCCGGTCAGCCCGGGGACCTCGCGCAGGGCGGCCAGGGTCCCGGGGCCGTCGCCGTCGGGGAGCATGTCGTCCAGGACCGCCAGGTCCGGCGCCGCCCGATGGGCCGCCTCCACCCCCGCACGGCCATCGGCGGCCACGGTAACCTCCAGGCCGCCCACCTCCTCCAGGGCCAGGCGGGCGATGGCGGCGATATCCGGGTCGTCCTCCACCAGAAGGATATGCATGAGCGGTCCCCGCTGACGGGCCTCGAAGGGTTGGCCGACCATTCTCGTCGGCCACCGGCGTGGCGGCAAGGCCGTTCTCCGGTATCATGCCGCCATGGATGTAACCGCCATACTCGACCCCCTCAACGACGCCCAGCGCGAGGCCGTCGGCGGCCCCCCGGGCCACACCCTGGTGGTGGCCGGTGCCGGCAGCGGCAAGACCCGGGTGCTGGTCCACCGCATCGCCTGGCTCATCCAGGCCGAGGGGGTGAGCCCCTTCGGGATCCTGGCCGTCACCTTCACCAACAAGGCCGCCGGGGAGATGCGCGAGCGCATCGAGGCCCTGGTGGGGCTGCCCGCCACCGGCATGTGGGTGGGGACCTTCCACGGCCTCGCCCACCGCCTGCTGCGCCAGCACCACGCCGAGGCGGACCTGCCGAAGAACTTCCAGATCCTGGACTCCGCCGACCAGCAGCGGCTGGTCAAGCGTGTCCTCCAGGAGCAGGGGCTGGACGAGTCCAGCTGGCCGGTCCGCCAGGTCCAGGGCTTCATCAACGCCCGCAAGGACGACGGCCAGCGTCCGGCGGACATCGACCACCGCGGCGACCCCTACCACCGCACGCTGCTGGAGCTCTACACCGCCTACGAGGCGGCCTGCCGGCGCGCCGGGGTGGTCGACTTCGCCGAGCTGCTGCTGCGCGCCTGGGAGCTGTGGCGGGACAACCCGGGCGTGCTTGACCACTACCGGCGCCGCTTCCGCCACATCCTGGTGGACGAATTCCAGGACACCAACGCCATCCAGTACGCCTGGCTGCGCCTGCTTGCCGGCGACTCCGGTACCGTCTTCGCGGTAGGCGACGACGACCAGTCCATCTACGGCTGGCGCGGCGCCCGGGTGGAGAATATCCGCCGCTACAGCCAGGAGTTCCCGGAC
>Ga0102925_1001651_pt1 | contig 12343 bp, 9 predicted proteins | sample SalPonR1_A_D1_MG_FD_78216 | JGI IMG/M metagenome (GOLD analysis project Ga0102925, IMG submission 78216) | Salt pond soil microbial communities from South San Francisco under conditions of wetland restoration - Salt Pond MetaG R1_A_D1_MG | ecosystem: Environmental > Aquatic > Marine > Intertidal...
CTTTTATCTTTTATTCATGCCTTTAAGGTACCTCACAACATACTTTCCAATAACATCAAACTCAAGGTTTACCACTGTGCCTGGTTTGAATTCGTGGAAATTGGTTACTTCCCAGGTAAATGGTATGATAGCCACCTGGAAAGATTTATCTTTGGAATTTACCACTGTCAGGCTGACACCGTTAATAGATACTGATCCTTTCTCAACGGTGATATAGTCGTCCTGCTCCGGTTCATATTCAAAAGTGTAATACCAGCTGCCGTCAGCTTCTTCCACCTTTGTGCATACTGCAGTCTGATCGACATGTCCCTGCACTATATGACCGTCCATCCTGGCATCCATCCTGGTGCTGCGCTCAAGGTTTACCCTGTTGCCAACCTCCAGTAATCCCAGGTTTGACTTTTCCAGTGTTTCTTTTATGGCCGTTACCGTGTAAGTATCATCTTTTATATCTACCACGGTAAGGCATACCCCGTTATGCGAAATGCTCTGGTCAATCTTTAGATCACCGGTAAAAGAACACTTCATCGTGATATGCAGGTTACCCTTTTCTTTTTCAAGCCCCACAACGGGAGCTGCTTCTTCTACTATCCCTGAAAACATATGTTGAATTTAATGATTTAGTGCAAAGATAAGGAAAAAGACAAAGGACTTACTTCTGTGCTTTCTTTGCTTCAATACTGAGCGTGGCATGGGGTACCGCTCTTAGCCTTTCCTTGGCAATAAGCTTGCCTGTTTCACGGCAAACACCGTAAGTCTTGTTCTCTATCCTTACCAGTGCGGCCTGCAGGTGCTGAATAAACTTCAGCTGCCTCTGGGCTAGCCTCCCGGCCTCTTCCTTGGAAAGTGTGGTTGCCCCCTCCTCAAGAACCTTGAAAGTTGGAGAGGTATCCATAGTATCATTGCTTTCGGAGTGTGTTATACTGCTCTTAAGTGTTTCGTAATCTGCCCTGGCACTTTCCAACTTCCTCAGGATTATTTCTTTGAATTCCTGAAGCTCCTTGTCTGTATATCTTTTCTTCTCCTCCATAACCCGTGTTTTTTGAGTTTTATCAAAGATAGTATTTTATTTCATATTTGCTATAGGCTGGCAGGTAAATTTGTGTGGCGTCAAAACGCTTGTAATACAGCACGTTACATGGCTTTGTTAAGATATATATATATGGATTAATGCATTAAGCTTTCCTTATCTTTATCCTTACCTGCCTGTCGTCAATATCAACCCAGTTAACATCTTTAGTCTCTTCAAAAGAGGCCAGCTCGACATGGTTGGCAAGGGTCTGTGAACCGATATACCAGGAATGTTTTTTCACAGCACCGGCTATCTCATCCAGGTTCTCGATCATAACATGTATCTTGTCGGTCACATCAAAACCACTGTCCTTCCTGAGATTCTGTATCCTGTTAATAAATTCCCTGGCTATACCTTCTTCCTTCAGCTCATCGCTAACAGTTACGTCAAGAGCAACGGTAAGCGATCCCTCGTTGGCAACCAGCCAGCCGGGGATATCTTCTGAAATGATCTCAACATCACCAGGTCCAAGAACAATCTCGCTCCCGTCCAGCCTCAAGGTATAACTGCCTTCTTTCTCAAACGCTGCAATATCATCCTGGTCCAGCTTGGTGATGGCAGCAGATATTTGCTTCATCATCTTTCCGTAGCGCGGACCAAGTGCTTTGAAATTTGGTTTTATCCTCTTAACCAGTATGCCGGATGTGTCTTCTATATATTCAACATCCTTAACGTTCACCTCTGAAAGAATAAGATCCTTTACCGCTTCAAAGCGTTCCTTAAAACCGTCATTGGTAAGAGGTATCATTATCTTCGACAGGGGCTGCCTGACCTTGATGCTCACCTTACGGCGCAGACCAAGAACCATGGACGACACCTTCTGTGCTATCTGCATCCTCTTCTCCAGCTCCCCGTCAATAAAATCATCATTCCACAGCGGGAACAGTGTCAGGTGCACAGAGTGTTCTTCATCTTTACCGGCCACCTTGTTAAGATCATTAAACAGCCTCTCCATGAAGAAAGGAGCAATGGGTGCTGCCATCCTGCTTACCGTATCCAGGCAGGTAAAAAGTGTCTGGTAAGCGGCTACCTTGTCCCTGTTATAATCGCCTCCCCAGTAGCGCTTTCGGTTAAGCCTTACATACCAGTTACTGAGGTCTTCGGTAACAAAAACCTGTATAGCCCGCGCGGCGCGTGTAATATCATAATCCTCGTAACATGCACTCACCTCCTTGATAAGCGAATTGAGCAGCGAGATTATCCACCTGTCTATCTCCTGCCTTTCATCCATGGGCACTTCGTCCTCTTTAAAGGCGAAACCGTCTATATTGGCATAGAGGGCGAAGAATGAATAGGTGTTGTATAGTGTGCCGAAAAACTTCCTCTTCACTTCGTCCACTCCTGACATATCAAACTTCAGGTTATCCCAGGGCTGTGCATTAGTAAGCATGTACCAGCGGAGCGGATCAGATCCATGTTGCTCTATTGCCTCGAAGGGATCAACGGCATTGCCCAGTCGTTTAGACATCTTGTTACCGTTCTTGTCCAGTACGAGCCCGTTGGATATAATGTTCTTAAACGATACCGAATCCGATATCATGGCGGCTATGGCATGCAGGGTAAAGAACCAACCCCTTGTCTGGTCCACTCCCTCAGCAATAAAGTCGGCCGGGAAAAACTTATCAAAATCAATGTCTTTGTTGAAGGGATAATGGTGCTGCGCATAGGGCATGGCACCTGAGTCAAACCATACATCTATCAGGTCTGTTTCCCTCTTCATAGGCTTGCCCGACTCGCTCACCAGCGTGATCTCATCAACGAAGGGACGGTGCAGGTCGAAACTCTCATAGTTATCACTTCCCGTATCACCTTCATTGAAATCATTCAGCGGGTTTTCCTTCATAAAGCCTGCCTCCACGGCCTTATCTATCTCTTTCTTCAGCTCGGCTACCGATCCTATACATATCTCCTCCGTCTTGTCTTCTGTTACCCAGATGGGCAGTGGAGTGCCCCAGTATCTCGACCTGGAAAGGTTCCAGTCCACCAGGTTCTCCAGCCAGCGACCGAACCTGCCGGTACCCGTTGATGCGGGTTTCCAGTTAATCGTATTGTTAAGCTCTATCATCCTCTCACGCAGGGCCGTTGTCCTGATAAACCATGAATCAAGCGGGTAATAAAGAACAGGTTTATCGGTTCGCCAGCAATGCGGGTAATTGTGCATATGCTTCTCCACCTTGAAGGCCTTGCCTTCCTGCTTCAGCCTTACGCTTATATCTATATCGAGGGTCTCATCTTTATCACTCAGTTCGTCACTGTACTCATTTTTCACATAGCGTCCTGCAAACTCGGGGTAAGTATCCATATTCACATACTTACCGGCATATTCGGGATCCATGTCTTCGATTGGCACCATGCGTCCCTGCCTGTCGACGAGCGGACTCATAAAGTTATCCTTAAGCTTCACCATCAGTCCCGGTATGTTATGCTCCCGTCCCACCTTCTGGTCATCGGCACCAAAGGTAGGAGCTATGTGCACTATACCCGTACCTTCCTCGGTAGTTACGAAGTCGCCGCTCACAACCCTGAAAGCACCCTCACCGGGGTTTATCCAGTCTATCAGCTGCTCATACTTAATATCCACCAGCTCCGATCCCGTGAATTCATCGAGTATCCTGTAGGGTATCTTTTTATCACCATTATTATAATCTTCGAGCTTCATCTCCGCTCCTTCGGGATGGAACATTGATCCTATAAGATCCTTTGCCATTACAATGGTCACCGGATCTCCCGTGTAGGGGTTAAAGCTTCGGATCTTTGCATAGGTGATCTTCTCACCCACTACGAGGCCCGTGTTCGATGGCAACGTCCATGGTGTTGTTGTCCATGCAATAAAGTGAACTTCATTTGTATCAGTACCCCTGTAAAGGAACTCAGATTTATCATTGCGCCTTATCTTGAAAAGGGCTGTTGCAGTTGTGTCTTTTACATCCTTGTAGCAGCCCGGAAGGTTAAGCTCATGTGAGCTGAGACCCGTACCTGCTGCGGGAGAGTAAGGCTGTATGGTATAGCCTTTATAGAGGAAACCTTTGTCGTAAAGCTGCCTGAGCAGCCACCATAATGTTTCTATATACCTGTTGTCGTAAGTCACATACGGGTCATCCATATTAACCCAGTAGCCCATCTTGCGGGTAAGGTCCACCCAGAGGTCTGTGTACTTCATCACATCAACCCTGCAGGCCTTGTTGTAATCCTCAACACTTATTGATTTTCCAATGTCTTCCTTGGTAATACCCATGCTCTTCTCCACGCCCAGCTCAACGGGCAGACCGTGGGTATCCCACCCGGCCTTACGCTTAACTTCGTAGCCGCACTGAGTCTTGTACCTGCAGATGGTGTCTTTAATGGCACGCGCCATAACATGATGTATACCTGGCTTTCCGTTAGCAGAAGGAGGACCTTCATAAAAGATATAACGCCCTTTGTCATTAACACTTCTTATACTCTTGTGAAAAGTGTCATTCTCATCCCAATAATTTAAAACGCTTTTGTTAACCTCCGACAGGTCAAGTCCTTTGTACTCCGGAAACTTTTTACTCATCTCTGCTTTTTATTTAAAAGTGCAAAGATAGACAAAACAGCAGCAATGAGCAACAGCCTGCATCAGCCATTCGTATGTTTCTCCCTGCTTTTTATTTTGATGCGGCAAGCTTGCCGCATCTACAAATATCTGCAAAAATGCATCTTGTATCTTTTACTTTTTTTCACTCACCCCATCTCTTAGTGTCGACACTAAACTCCGCCTGGTCGAGTATGCGGTCCACGACGGTGAGCACCAGCTCATCGATGTTTTTTGGTCGTGAATAGAAAGAGGGTGTTGCCGGCAGGATTACTGCTCCCGCTTCGGTGAGCAGTTTCATATTATTAATATGTATAAGGTTGTAGGGTGTTTCCCTGGGTACAATAATAAGCTTCCTTCTCTCCTTGAGCATTACATCGGCAGCCCGTGTGATGAGGTCATCGGCCACTCCGTTGGCTATACGTCCGAGCATACCCATGGAGGAAGGGCATATGATCATGGTATCGAAAGTGGAAGAGCCTGAAGCAAAGGGAGCATAGAAATCTTTATTATCATATTCCCGTATCATCTTCTCGTTTTCAGCCACCTTGCCGGGCTTGCTTCCCAGTTCATACTCCCATATGTCCCTGGCATTATCCGAAAATACCAGTGCCAGTTCAGCGGGTTTGTTACGCAAGACCTGCATACGTTCTAGCAGCATCTTAGCGTATATTGAACCGCTTGCCCCGGCAACGGCAAGTATTATTTTTCTTTTACTCTCCATATTTCTCTAACAATTGGCGCGTCAAAAGTTCAACGCCCTTACCTGCTTTTTCCTTAATTATCTCCACGTGCCTGTTAACGGGAGCTGTGACATTGGCCGGATCGATAAGCCATAGTGAAGCATTCGAGGGGGCATAACCTACCAGTCCTGCAGCAGGGTATACATTGAGTGAAGTACCCACCACAACGAAGATATCGGCCTCTGTGCTTAGCTCGGCAGCCTCAACCATTGCAGGCACCGGCTCCCCGAACCACACCACGTGGGGCCTCAGCTGGCTTCCTTTTTCGCAGGTATCGCCCATCTTCAGCTCCCAGCCGTCGATATCATAAACAAGACCGGGATCTGCGCTGCTCTGGGCTTTCTTCAGCTCACCGTGCAGGTGCAGCACCTTGCTGCTGCCCGCCCTTTCGTGCAGGTCGTCTACATTCTGTGTAATGATCTGCACGTCAAAATGATCCTCCAGGGCAGCCAGTCCATAATGACCCTTATTGGGTTTGCAGTCGAGCAGCTGCTTACGACGATCATTATAAAACCTCTGTACCAGCCCGGGGTCTCTTTCCCAGGCTTCGGGTGTTGCTACCTCCATAACATCATATTCCTCCCAGAGACCGCCCATCTCCCTGAAGGTACGTATTCCGCTTTCCGCGCTCATGCCTGCTCCTGACAGGACAACAAGTTTATAGTTATGTGCCATAATAGCATAAAGATAATAAGTTTATATTGGAATAATGGATTATTGGATTAATGGATTAATGGGTATTCTTTAACAAGCAGTATGCATATTAAATTTTACAATATGCCCTTCCCAACATTCCAACATTCCATCATTCCAACATTCCAGTCTTAGCTTTTTGCAAAAAAGAACCTTACTGTAAAAAAGCCTACTACAAGTAATGCAATTCCTGCTGCGATTGCTATAGCCGGGTAATCTCCCTGTCTTTTGATGATGATCCCCAGGAAGGCCCACACCACGGCTAGGCCGATAAAGGGATTATCCAGTCTGAGGAGGGTGATTATTACTATAAGTGCTCCAATGGCTATCATGGTAATCGCCCATACCTGTTCGGGGATGCCAAAGCCGTTCCAGCCAACAGTAACCAGCAGGGCCGTTACATTGGCTATGGTGGCTATGCATATCCACCCGAGGTAAACACCAAAAGCTGCTTTTACGAGTCCGGACGACATATCCTTTATCTGCATGTTGATATAGATGAGGCTGACGAGGAGACCGATCATGATAAGCAGCGATAAGGAGAGTTTTTCATAATGCCACGCCAGTATCCATGTGGCGTTGAAAAGGCAGGAGATGGCAAAAACCCATCCTATCTCTTTTGCAATGTCCTTTGCCTGGGGAGTGAACTGGATGACACAAAAAATTGCCAGCAGGAGGTATATGATTCCCCAAATCGAGAATGTGATCCCGGCAGGTGTAAAAAGGTTGGGCAGGTTGTCCGATAACTGGCCCGTGGTCTTATTATTAATGGGTAAGGCATTGGCCAGGTAATTCATCGTTACCATTCCGGCAAAAAACAGAATACTTATATAACGTACCATAATTCCTGATGATTGATCCTATCATAAAGATAGGTAAATTATACATAAGTATGACTGGATTAAAGAACTTTAGTCTCCCTGCCCCCTGCTCCCTGCTTTGTCCGCCGGAGGCTTGCCGAAGGCGGGCTCCCTGCTATTGTGCCAGGTCACATCTACCTGATAAGATACATCTTCTCCGGGTACCCATCAATAAGTCCTGCCTTGCCATCCGTGAAAACCATATCATCCTCAAAACCCATTCTTACATCGGTGCCCCATTCAGGTACGTAACCCGTAACATTGAACTCGAGTGCATAGGTGGTATTGTTATACAGGGGGTGCTCACCCGAGCCGGGCAGGAATTCCTGCTCCTCGGTTCTGCCTATAGTCATACCGGAGCCGTGACCGAAATAGTTAATGGGGTGACAATACTGTACGGGCTGCAGATCCTCGGCCTTTCCTCTTTCAAGGCTTTTTACGAGTATCTCGTTGCCTGTACGACCCTCCACCATTTCCTCCATGGTTATCTGCTGGAAGCGCAGGCCTTTCTTGTAGACTTCCTGCAGGCCTGCGGGCGGCTGATCCTCATTGAGCTCACACACATAGGCCAGGTGCTGCATGTCTGTTGTCAGTCCCATATAGTCAATGCCCACGTCGCAGTGCAGAACATCGCCACGCCTGATAATATCATCATCACCATACTTTTCTTTGTTGGCCGGTGAGCGTATGATATCAATTGAAGGGAAAAACCATGTTTTCAGTCCCATTTCGTTAATTCTCTCCTCTATGTACCACCTTACATCGTTACGATTGGTTACGTCGGGAACGATTACCTCGTTTGAGAAAAACTCGGCTATCAGGGTATGAGTGATCTTGCACATCGTTTTATAAAAACTCATCTCCCAGGGTGTCCGTGTCTCGTACCATCTTATTGCAACCGTCTTGGCCGACACCAGGCGATCCCTGTATTTTTTATCCAGTGCATCGTAGAGCTTCTCGTAATGGAAGTGCGACAGACCGTTCACATGTGTAAAGTCGTCTATCACCCTGTTGTCATAATTAATACCAATATTCTTTGGATCAGCTTCTTTTATGTAATCTGCTAGAGTTTCAAACTGACCCTGGGCCCCGTTCGATTTATCGTGGAAGATGCTTTCATACATATACCCCGAGGCATATGATCCGTGCCAGGTGGCTGATAGCTTTTTGAATCCTTCATCACTGTCGTGGAAGATAAGGATGGATAGCCTGCGGGCATTATCGCCGGGCCATGTGTTCATGGTGCGATAAACGGGATCGGTATCGTTCTCGAAGCAGATGACCAGCCACATATCCAGTCCCTCGCTCCTCATTATTTCCGGGAGCACATTATCAAGTTTCCACTCCAGGTTCTTATTAAACAGTTCTGCCTGCTCCTCCATGCTCAGTATGGGAGGATATTCCTGTGAAAAGGAAAGCGAAGTGATCATCAGGGCCGTAAGGAAAAGAAGGATTTTTTTCATAATAGGATAATATTGTTTATAAATTAGTCTGATTCATCATTACATAAATAGTAAATTTATTGCATATGAGCAATTTGAAATATATGTTGGTTGGCAAATAAGGGTACCTTAGCCTCACCCTATATAAATATGCATCTAATAACCTCCCTGCAAATCCACACCTTAGCCTTAGCCTTAGCCTCAGCCTTATATTATATTCATCATTTTCCCAACTTTTAACTACATTAGTCGTGCAAAAACAAACCTGATGAAAAGAACCCTGCTAATAAGCTTCGTTTTGCTGGCTTTCTCCGTGGCTGCTGCTGCCCAGTATATTCCACACGATATCAAGCGTTCGGGTGTATACGATTTTGTTGATGAGCTGGCTACGGACGGACTCTTCGGGCTTAACTCGGTCATCAAACCTTACAGCAGGAGGGAGATATCAGCTATGTTACGGCAAGCTGATGAGCAGCGCGATAAGCTTAATCCCCGCCAGCAGAAAGAGCTGGATTTTTACCTCAGGGATTTTGCCAAGGAGTTCAGGGAAGGAAAAGACTGGGACAGGCGTACCGACCTTTTTTATTATAAGGATGATAATTTCAGTATAACCGCTAATCCCATCCTCGGAGGCGAGCTGTTCTCCAACAGCAGCGGCAGTGCCTCGCACTGGCATAATGGAGCAGAGGCATGGGCCGAATGGGGCAACTGGGGCTTCTTTGCCTCGCTGAGGGATAACCATGAAAAGCCCCTGCTGGGATTGCCGGAATACCTTACGCAAAGAGATGGTGGACATATTAAACTTGGCACCGACTGGAGCGAGATGCAGGGCGGTGTGTCGTATGGATGGGAATCGGGATACATAGCCCTGGTCAAGGATTTTATGCAGTGGGGCAATAATTATAACGGGGCCAATATTTTTGGAGGACATACACCTACCTTCATACAGTTAAGGCTTCACCTGGAGCCGGTGGAATGGTTTACCTTCAATTATTTCCATGGCATGCTTAACTCGATGGTTGTGGACAGCGCCCGGTCATATTATGTAACGAATGGCTATGGCACTGATTACCGGGAGGTGTACCACAGGAAATTCATTGCATCCAATATGTTTTCTTTCAGGCCCTTTGAAAAATTGTGGGTGTCGGCCGGAAACTCGATCGTTTACAGCGATTACGATTTTCACCCTGCCTACCTTGTGCCGGTATTCTTTTATAAGTCGGTTGACCATACTTATAACTCCGGTATCGACAACATGAATTCACAGATGTTCCTGGATATAAGTTCGCGGCAGATAAAACATTTACATCTCTATGCCACCATGTTCATCGATGAGCTGTCAGTGCCAAGGATCTTTGAGCCCGACGAATACAATTTTTTCAGTTACAAGGCAGGTTTCCGGTTAAGCAACATGCCCCTGAGCAACCTGTCGCTGACCACCGAGTTTACCTATACCTATCCGCTTGTCTTCAGGCACTATGTACCCACCCTGACCTTTGCCACCAATAACTACAACATGGGTCATTACCTGAAAGACAATAGCAGGGAATGGTTTGTGGCTATCGACTATAAACCGGTGAGGGCAGGCAGGATACGAGTCTTTTTTTGTGATGCCGTACGCGGGCCCGATTACACGGAAAACGGAGGCTCAAGGCTGGGCAACCCGCCCCTTGCCTCTGTTGAATGGCATTCCATGAGCACGGGTATTGAATTATCATGGGAGCTTATCAACGACCTCTTCTTCAAGGCCTCTTTCATTCACAGCAACACCACAGGGGAAGAGGAATGGACGGCTGATTATTTCTACGGGCTCAAAAACACCTTGAACGCCGGTGTAAGTTTCGGGTTTTAGATATACATGTATCTCCCGCCGTGCGCAGGGGGATATTGTTATTCACCCCTCCGACTTCGCCAGTAATCTGCTGTATGCCAACAGAAAGCTTGCTTTAGTATGATATGAGGCTTTTTATAAACCAAGCTTGTTTTTTAGTTGCCTGGGCAGTACATCCTTATGTACAAGGACAGAGGTGGATTTGTAGACAACAAATTCTTCTGAGGCATACTGATAACCCTTAAAAGGTCCCTGCAAACCCCATGAATTCTTTACCCTGTAATACTTATTTCCATCCTGATCCCTGGCAAGTCCCACAAGGTGCATTGCATGATCATCAGTGGTATAAAAACCATCGTATCCTTTCTGACGCATTTCCTGTGTTACCTCTTTTTGTGCCATGGGCTCATCAAAAAGTGCTTTCTTCTCCTCTCGTTTCATCTTTTCAATCCCTTCTACATCAGGTAGCATCCATACACCACCTCCGGAAGCTGTAAACTGATCTCCCATATCACTTGCCCAGGCTACAGAATAACCTTTCATAATAGAATTTTCAATTATCTCTGCAAATTCATCTACCGGTAGGTTATAGGCTGTGCCCTGGCTCCAGTTATCAGGGACTTCTATCACAAACTCCTTGTAGAATGGAACATGATTGAAAGAGCTAAGCAATACATAATTGTCTCTATCGAAGCCCAGAGAGCTTGCAAATGAAAGAGGAGTATAACTCTTGCCTCTGTAATTAAATTCACCGGGTATTTCACCCAACCATGTATTTAATAAGCCTTTGAAGCCCTTCTCCCACATTGGAGAAATATATGCTGCATTTTCGTAAGATTCGCTTCTGGAGTTATACTGCCTTTTTGTTGAAATAGTCTCGAGGTAACTTTTAAGTACTTTATGAATCTCGCGGTGACTGTGACGTTCAGTTCCGTACTCCAGCCCATCATAAACCTCTTCAGGCACACAACCATATAGCTCCATCATATCAGGGACATCATTAAGTGCACCCCCGGGAGGAAAATTAGCAATATCATAACGATGCAAACGTACCCATCGGTTTGCTTTACCCAGGTAGGTATGATATACAGTGTACATCTCTGAAAGGTCATGAGTTCCATTCCCCATACGCATTGCCTCAGTCTCAATAAATGAAGTCATTGCGAAACACCAGCAGGTACTACTACCACCCTGGCTCTTTACCGTGGTGGTAGGGATATCCTTTATCGGGGTAAACTCCAGGCCAATATCATTATCCGCTTGCTGTGCATTAAGGCTTAAAAACGCGGATATCACCAGGATCAATAAAGTTGATAAACTTCTTGTTAAAATATTACTTTTCATATTGTTAAAATTTGATGATTATTACTAAAGGCATATACCCTTAAAAAAGGTGATATACATTTTATGGGTTAAAAATAGTATAATATTAAGAGATACTATATGTTGTATAATAGCTTTCAGATAATCAGCTATATATATTAAAAAAACTCTTTCCCCTTGCCTGTTATCAGAAAATCAAATCCCGGATAATCTTGCTATATTTGGGCTTATGACTTTTCTTCAGTTAAATAATACTGCCCCAGCTTTGAGAATCTGCTCTTTACTCAATAAGGAATGTAGTTGGGCAGAATGACAGTACAATGATTAGTTCAACTATCAATAAACCAATACCCCATCAGATCACACGGGCTTCGTCGGACAAAGCCGGGGGCATGTTACCATAATAATGCGCCGGAGGCGCATAATAGGATTAGCCCCGGTCTCACCCGGGGTAAAAGAATATAAAACAAAGATCAACGACCCCTGGAGGGGGTCAATAAATTTTTGTATATTTGGTGTAATCGCTGCATAAAAATTTCATAAAAATGTCAACCTATACACAAATACTGTATCAGGTGGTATTCGGTAGTAAAAAGTGCGTAAACTTTTTAAGCAACTCCAACCAGGACGAGTTGTATCGTTACATAGCCGGAATACTACAGAAGAAAAAATGTTTCCCCTACATCATCGGGGGCTATAAAAATCATATACATATGGTTTTTAGCTTGCATACTTCGGTGGGATTATCAGATCTTATCAGGGATGTTAAAAAGGCATCAATGGAAATGATGCTGAGTCATAAGAGTAAATTTATAAGGTTTAC
>Ga0102925_1001652_pt1 | contig 12343 bp, 9 predicted proteins | sample SalPonR1_A_D1_MG_FD_78216 | JGI IMG/M metagenome (GOLD analysis project Ga0102925, IMG submission 78216) | Salt pond soil microbial communities from South San Francisco under conditions of wetland restoration - Salt Pond MetaG R1_A_D1_MG | ecosystem: Environmental > Aquatic > Marine > Intertidal...
AGAATTTTATACGAATGAAACGATTGATGCTATTTTTCTTATTGATCGGACAGGTGTCGTTGGGCCAGGAGGATACATTGGACCTATCCCGGTGTTTTGAAGCCGTGGGGGTCAACCATCCGGGTGCTGGTCAGAAAAAGCTGATTGACCAACAGACCCTGATGAAGATACAGAACCTGAAAGTGCAATGGTACCCCAGCCTGGATATGAATGCCCGGGTGAGTTATCAGAGCGACATAGCCAGGATCCAGGTTGATTTGCCATTTGAAGCTGATTTTCCGGTCCCTTCCAAGGATCAGTACCAGGTAACGTTGAATATGAACCAGATGATCTATGATGGAGGTCGTGTTGAAGCAAGCCGGAAAGTGCAAAAGGCAGGGGAGCAAGTGGAGAAGCAATTGGTAGAAGTGGATCTTTATGAGATAAAAGACCAGGTGGTGGAAGTCTATTTTAGCATTCTGCTTTTGAACAAGCAGCTGGCAATTCTGGAATCCACCCGGGCAGAGCTGAAAGAGAAGAGGCGCACGGTTGCCGCCGCGGTGCAACACGGCACCCTGCTACCTTCCGACTTAAAAAGCCTTCGTGCCGAGTTGCTAAATTTGGAGCAGAACATAGAGGAGGTGCAATCGCATGTTTATTCGGCCTACGGGGTTCTGGCAGAATTGACCGGTTTGCCGCTCGGATCTCAGGCTTTTCTTAAGCTGCCCCATGTGGATACGTCCCTGGCGGGAGACTTCCAGCGTCCGGAAAATAACTTGTTCTACCTTAAGAGCGAACATCTGGAAACGCGCAAAAAAGTTGTTCAATCACACCGACTGCCTAAAATCTCTGCCTTCGCCCAGGCAGGATATGGCAAGCCCGGACTTAACATGCTGGGAGACGAATTTGACCGTTTTTATATGGTTGGAGCCAATTTAACCTGGAACATATGGGACTGGAGCAGGAGCCAGAGGGAGCGTCAAATATTGCAAATAGAGCAACATCGGGTAGATATACAGGAGCGGTCATTTAACAAGGCCCTGAAAGTGCAACTGGCCCGTATTGAGGCTGATATTCGTCAGTACAGAAAAGCTGCCAGGCGAGATGAAAAGATCGTTTCCCTGAGGCGTGAAGTGAGTGAAAGTGCCAAATCTAAGCTGGAAAACGGGGTGATTACCTCTTCGGATTACATTGCCCAGCTCAATCAACTCACCCGGGCGAGAATTACCCGGGAAAGGCACAAGATCGCCTTGCAGAAAGCCCGATTTGACTATTTGTTCACCCAAGGTATCATTCCATAAAATCAATGAATTATGAAAATTATTTTCCCTGCTATACTCTATGCTGTCGGTTTGTCCATCCTTATGGGATGCGACATCCAGGAAGAAAAATCGGATGCGTATGGCAACTTTGAAGCCCGTGAAATCATCGTTTCTGCCCAGACGCAGGGAGAGGTACTGAGTCTGGATCTTGAAGAGGGACAAACACAGGAAAAGGGAGTTGCCGTTGGTTGGATCGATACATCGACCCTCGCCGTGAAAAGGGAACAGTTATTGGCACAAAAGAACTCGCTCCATGCTCGCCTGGCCAATATTCAGGCCCAGGCTGATGTACAGGCTGAACAGATTGAAACTCTCCAAACGGAAAAGAGAAGGATTAGCCGCCTGCTGAAGGACGAAGCCACCACCCCCCAAAAATATGATAACATCCAGGGGCAGCTTCGTGTGGCCAAAAAAAAGCTTGAATCCATCCATACCCAGAAACAATCGGTTTATGCCGAAAGAGAGGTTTTAAACAAACAATTGAAAGAGGTGAAAACCCGCCTCAACAAATGCCAAATCGTCAATCCCATCCGTGGAACAGTGCTGGAGAAATACCTGGAGCCTTCCGAAATGGCTGCCCCGGGAAAAGCCATCTTTAAGATTGCCGATCTGTCGGAAATGATCCTTCGGGTATACATCAGTGGCGCCCAGATCCCCCATATTCAGATTGGTCAGCAGGTGGAAGTACTGATCGATAAAAACAGGGAAGAGAATCAGTCTCTCACCGGCACCGTCTCATGGATCTCCTCCAAAGCCGAATTCACCCCAAAGATCATACAAACAAAAGAGGAGCGGGTTGATCTGGTATACGCGGTAAAGGTAAGGGTACAGAACGACGGGAGCATCAAGATAGGAATGCCAGGTGAGATCAATTTTTAAAAGTCATTATTCATGTCAGCGGTTCAGTTGGAGAAGGTAAGCAAAAGCTATAAGGATATAGAAGCCCTGCGAAGTGCTACTTTTGAGGTGGGGAAGGGAGAGATCTTTGGACTGATTGGTCCGGACGGTGCCGGCAAAACCACCCTTTTCCGAATCCTTGCCACCCTGCTGGTACCGGATGCGGGGAAGGCTATGGTGGAAGGATTGGATGTGGCGAAAGAATACCGGTCGATACGCAGGATTATTGGCTACATGCCCGGGCGTTTTTCGCTCTATCAGGATCTAACCGTGGAGGAAAACCTGGCCTTTTTTGCTACTATCTTCGATACCACAATCCGGGAGAATTATTATATGATCCGTGATATATACCAACAGATAGAGCCCTTCAAAGACCGGCTGGCCAGAAATCTCTCGGGAGGCATGAAACAAAAGCTGGCCTTGAGCTGCGCCCTGATCCATAAACCTCACATCCTGATCCTGGATGAACCCACTACCGGCGTAGACGCAGTCTCGAGAAAGGAATTCTGGGATATGCTTATTCAGCTTAAGAAGCAAGGCATAACCATCCTGGTTTCCACCCCCTATATGGACGAGGCAGGATTATGTGATCGGGTGGCCTTAATCCAGGATGCCCGTATAATGAAGATTGATACTCCCTGGCAGGTGATCCGCGATTTTCCGGGGCGCCTGTGGGCAGTAAAAGCAGCCCGGGCTTATCCCTTGCTCACGGATCTCAGAGAATATCAGCAACTGGCAACCGTCTATCCCTTCGGTGACTCGCTACATGTCACCAGCCCTTCGGATGAGCTGAATGTGCCTGCCCTGAAAAAATACCTGGAGGACAAAGGGCATACCAGCGTTGAAATAGCAGAATTAACCCCAACCATTGAAGATTGTTTCATGGATTTGATGAACCGTTAATGCATTCCTGGATGAAGAGTCAATATACAATTGAGGCAAAGGATATGGTCAAGAAGTTTGGCCGCTTTACCGCCAATGATCACCTTACCTTTCAGGTAAAGAAAGGAGAGATTTTTGGTTTTCTTGGAGCCAATGGCGCAGGAAAAACGACGGCCATACGTATTTTATGTGGTTTGTCGTCACCTACATCCGGAGAAATTACCGTTGCCGGGTACAACGTATATCGTCAAACCGAGAAAATCAAGCGCAACATTGGGTATATGAGCCAGAAATTTTCGTTGTATGACGACCTCACGGTGAAGGAAAACTTCCGGTTTTACGGAGGCATCTATGGTTTGTCACGGAAAAGGATCCGCGAAAGGACCAGCTGGCTCCTGGATAGATTAAATTTTATGCATGCCATGAACCACAAAATATCGGATATCCCGCTGGGATGGAAGCAGAAGCTTGCCTTTTCCATAGCCATTATGCACGAGCCGGAAATCGTTTTCCTCGATGAACCCACCAGCGGGGTGGATCCGATTACCCGGCGGCAGTTCTGGGAAATGATTTATGAGACAGCGGCACGGGAGATCACGGTCTTTGTCACTACCCACTATATGGACGAAGCGGAATATTGCAACCGGGTATCCATCATGGACCGGGGCAGGATAGAGGCTCTCGACACCCCGGACAACCTGAAAAAACGATATCAGGTGGCGAACATGAACGATGTGTTTGTCCAAATTGCCCGCTAATCAGAGAAACAAATCAAATAAGCTGACATGAAACGATTTTGGGGATTTGTCCGAAAAGAATTCATTCACATATTCCGTGATAAGCGGACCCTTTTGATATTGTTCGGCATGCCGGTAGCCCAGGTTCTTATTTTTGGATATGTTGTCACCAATGAGATCAAAGAGGCCCGCGTGGCAGTTTATGATAAATCAAAAGATGCCATCACCCGGGAGCTGACCGATAAGATTGTTTCTTCCGGATACTTCAAGCTGGCCAAACGAATAGAGAATGACCGCCAGATTGAGCAAACCTTCAGAGAAGGGGAGATCAAAGAGATCCTTGTTTTTGAACCCCGGTTTGCAGAGAAGCTTCAGAATGAGCGCCCAGCAAAGGTTCAGATTCTGCTGGATGCTACTGATGCCAACATGGCCAACCTGTTACAGAGCTATACTTCGGGCATCATCAGCGACTATTCCGGGAACATCAGGGTGGAGCAGGAGAAACTGCCAGGGCCGGTGATACGTATTCATTCGAGGATGCTTTTCAACAACGAGTTGAAGGGAGTATACATGTTTGTTCCCGGTACTATGGCCCTGATTCTGATGCTTGTCACCGCCATGATGACCTCCATTTCAATCACCCGGGAAAAGGAGACAGGGACCATGGAGGTGCTTCTGGTGTCGCCATTGAAATCCATGCAGATCATTGCCGGCAAGGTGATGCCTTATGTCTCGCTGGCTTTTTTGAACGGGGTGGTCATCCTGGCGCTCGGTTACCTGGTGTTTGACATGCCGGTGCATGGCAACATCCTTCTTTTGCTTGGTGAAACTCTTCTTTATATTGTGATGGCCCTTTCCCTGGGTATTTTTATCTCCACAGTAAGTCCAAACCAGCAGGTGGCTATGTTTGTATCGATGTTTGCCCTGCTGTTGCCGACTATGTTGCTCTCAGGCTTCATCTTCCCGGTTGAGAACATGCCCTGGCCTCTGCAATGGCTTAGTACCATTATACCAGCTAAATATTTCATCATTCTAATCAAAAACATCATGATCAAAGGAACCGGCTTTCTTTTTATATGGAAAGAAACGCTGGTGCTGCTGCTTATGACCCTGGTTTTTCTGGGCCTGAGCATCAAAAATTTCAAGGTGCGACTGGAATAGGCAATTGAATCCATATCAACCCCCGCGAAGCATGAAAACCATTTTTTTCATATTGCAAAAAGAATTTATCCAGATTCTCCGCAACCGTACCATGTTGCCAATGATTATTATCTTGCCTTTGGCGCAGCTGCTGATTCTCGTTAATGCTGCCACTTTTGATATGAAGAATATTGACCTGTATGTGGCGGACAAGGACCTGTCAGCCACTTCCAGGCAGCTGGTCACGAAATTTGAAGCTTCACCCTTTTACAACCTGGAAAAACGTTCTTTTAACCTGGAGGAAGGTCATGACCTTCTGTTGAGGGACGAAGCAGACCTGATTCTCACCATACCCCAGGGCTTCGAACATGAACTGAGAACCGAACATCAGGCCTCTGTTCAGCTGTTGATCAATGCCATCAATGGCAATGCTGCCGGCCTCATTCAGGCCTATTCCTCCCGGATCATATCGGAATACAATCAGCACATTCTGGTGGAATGGGCTCCCGGCCAGAGCCAAAATGCCTCCCGCCCGGTTGAAGTGGTCTATTCCTACTGGTACAACCCGGAGATGAATTACAAGATCTATATGGTACCAGGCATTCTGGTGATCCTGGCGACGATCATAAGTCTTTTTCTTACTGCCATGAACATTGTACGGGAAAAGGAGATGGGTACCATTGAACAGATCAACGTAACCCCTATCCGGAAGCATCAGTTCATCATAGGGAAGCTATTGCCTTTTCTCATCATTGCGCTTTTTGAGCTTGCTTTTGGGCTGCTGTTGGGCAGGCTGATCTTTGATGTGCCCATTGTAGGCAGCCTGGCCCTGCTGTTTGGCTTTACCGTTGTCTACCTCCTGGTAATCCTGGGATTCGGGCTTTTCTTGTCTGTTATTTCTGAATCACAGCAACAGGTGATGTTCGTTACCTTTTTCTTTATGCTGGTATTCATTCTGATGAGCGGCATCTTCACCCCTACCGAGAGCATGCCCGAGTGGGCCAACCGGGTAAATGTTATCAATCCCATCGCTTATTTAATGAAAGTGATTCGGATGATCCTTCTTAAAGGCAGCGGTTTCCTGGATATCTGGAAAGAGTTTTATAGTCTGTGCATATATGCATTGCTTAGCCTGAGCCTGGCCGTTTGGCGTTACAGGAAAACTGCCTGATTCTGTTGAATGCAAGGGTGGAAAGAACCCCTTCCGTTAGCGAAGGGGTTTTCCCGGTAAAAAGTTTATCTTCTTCGCGCTGAGGACCCGCCCGCCTATTGGTTTGTAATAAATTATTCCTTAAATTTAGCCTATGGACAAATCCGTGTGGTTTGTTCATACAAATTTTTCATTTGCCGTATGAACCAAGGTCGTCTCTCGTTATTGTTTGTTTTATCTTTATTGCTTGCCACAGCATGCACCAGGGAAGACAAGGCCACCATTAACAAGGCAGTCTGGTCGAGCAGGGATCCCTTTAATATACCCTATAAAAGGCGGGATAACGAAAAGAAAACCGGCAATCTGGTGTTGAATTCTTCCTTTGAGAGGGGCCGGTATTTTAATGATCGGCTCAATACCTTTGAGCTGCCGGGCTGGACTGAAAAAGGCAACTTTACTCGTTGGGTGGATACGCTCAGGTCGACTGAGGGCCCTGATCAGGTCAGTCACGGGAGCCATGCCATACGCATCGATCGTCCCCGGGTAGATGAGGTGGAAGAGGAAGGAGCCGGCATGCTTAGTGATTTTATCAAAGTGATTGCCGGCAACTACCGGCTCGAATACTCCATTCGCCTAAGCCAGATCCATCCCTACAAAGAACGTTGGGGAAGCCGACTGGAGGAGGCGGTCAATATCCGAATCCAATATTATAATAAGAATAAAATACGCATTGGAGCGGCTACCATAAATCCGGTCAACGGCCGTGGTTTTGATAATGAATTCAAAGCCATGCCTTTTGCATTGTTCTGGCAGATCGACAGCCTGGGCTGGATGCGGGTGCGAGGCATCAGCAATAAGTTCCCATATTTCGACGGGGATATACCCGATGAAGCCAGGTACATAAGGTTGTTTTTTGGATTAAAGGGGCCCGGTACGATGTGGGTAGATGAGGTGCGTTTTGAATTCACCCGCCACAACTTCACCCTTTATGAGCGCCTTCAAAACTGGAAGGACAGCACTTTTAGTCCATACGATCTGCTCATTCCACGGCCCAAGCAGGTACATCCTGCCGGTGCTCATGCCCTTTTTAATGGCAAGGGCACCAGCGGGCAGCCGGTGATCCTGATTGCTCCGGATGCCCGGGCTGTGGTAAAAGAGGCTGCTGAAAAACTAAGGAGCAAGATCAATGAAATGGCACCTGATCCCCAACAAACTGCTGCCCCTGCAGCTATCATCCTGACGGATGCCCGGGGGCAAAAATTCCAGGAGGCCAGCCTGGTTTTCTCGTTGGGTGAGAATATCCTTAGCCGCAAATACCGTTCGCTGTTGCCTTATGATTCCATCCCGGGCAAGTCAGAAGGGTACTTCATTTATTCGCTGGAGGATCAGCCAAATACTGTTTTTGTGGCGGGTAACCGTTCCATCGGCACTTATTACGGCATAACCACCCTCATGCAGCTTCTCGATTCCGGTAAGCCCGTCTACCATCATGCCCGAATCATTGATTATCCCGATTATACAAGGCGTGGGGCCTATTGTTCGGAGGATCTGCAGAACCTGGATTTTTTGGTACAGCACCGATTTAACCGCATTTATCCGAAAATATCCGAGGACCAGACTTCTCCTTCCAGGTCGTTTACCAGAAACCTGGGAAGACAATCGTTGGATGGCAGCCTTTTTATTCCGGGATTGTCCCTGACTCTCTATCCTTCTGGAGGTAGTGAAGATGCCTGTTCACCAGCAATCAGGGAACCGGAAGATGTCCGGCCGGGCAGCCTGGTATTAAGGATGGATGGGTTGTTTAGCCATCCCGACAGCTGTGGGCGGCACTCAGATGAAAAAACTCCGCCGAACGGTTATACTGGCATGTTGGAAGACCAGATAGAACGGATCCGCTCCCTGGTCAGCGAGTTTGAAGGCCGGATGGAAATATTCTGCCTCCCTGCCTGGAACACCAGCCAATGCATGATAAGAAGCCATGGCAAGGGAGAGATTCTGATGAAGGAGCTTTTCAGAAGGATTCCCTCTGGTGTCGATCTTCTCTGGTCGGGTCCGGTAGCCTATCCCCTGAGGGTTGATGCTTCCGAGCTGGCTTATGTGGAAAAGGCTACAGGAGAGAAACCTGTCTTCTACTGCAGGGATATGAATCCCTTTACCCGCAAAGATTTTTTGCGTGCCTACCCGGGAAAAGCCAGGATGAGCAGTCTGTTTGACCATTTTATCCTGGAGCTGCCGCCCTCCCTGGCCTCAGGTTACAATAGTGGCCTGCTGACTCAGGCAGCTCCCGATAGTGCCCTGGCTCGTGTCGGACTGCAGACCCTGTCCGAGTATCTGTGGAATGCCCGTAGCTATAACCCGGATCTGGCCCTTCTGAAAGTTCTGATATCCCGGTATGGCCAGGATGTGGCCTGGGAGCTGATTCGCCTCAACGAAGCCTATTTTGGGCTCTATGAAATGTATGGAAAAATCAGGTCGCGGGAGACCAGGATTAAATACGTGCGCTCGGCCGAAGACTTTAAAGAGCAGGTGGATGCCATAATGGAGCGTCTGCAATCCGACCTGCAGGGAAGCCAGCTTTACAGAGAACTGACATACTACAAGCTGCAATCCAACCATTATATGGATAGCATTAAGTCTCATTGACAAGGTGTTGATAAAACATGCAAAAAGGTTTATCTTTTCAATCTTGCTGGTAGCAAAATTATTTATAGATTTACATCGAATAAAACAGGCTTTATGAAAGGGAGTCATCAGCATAATTTCTTTGGAGACAATCAGTTTGATGACCTGCTGGCCAGATATGAACGAATGATCGGGCAGGGGGAACATTACTATTTTGATGTGGAAGATTTAGAACAGATCATCGAGCATTACCTGGATCTCAGTAAGACAGGAAAGGCTTTGAATGCTGTACGGTATGCTTTTAGGCTTCATCCCAATGCCTTCCCGTTGATGATTAAAAAGGCCCAGGTTCATCTGCGCAATAAGAATCCTCAACGTGCCCTGAAGGCCCTTCGGGAAGTTAAGGATTTCGAGTCATCGAACAACGAGTATTATCTGACTATGGGGCACGCTTACCTGTTGATGAATAATCTGGAGGAGGCAGAAGAATGCTATTACAAAGCATTGTATTTGGTCGACGACACGGATGAGCAGCTGGATATGCTTCAGAATATTTCCCAGACCCTCCAGTTTTCGGAGATGCATGATTTAGCCATCAAGTATTTGCGCAAGGCCCATCAATTGGAGCCCCAAAACCTCATGATTCTCTACGACCTGGCTTTTTGCTATGAAAAGGAAGGGAAGCTGCAGAAAAGCATTGATTACTACTCTAAGTATCTGAATATTGAGCCTTATACAGAGCATATCTGGTATTCGTTGGGAAAGATACACAGCGAGGCAGGCCAGTTGGATAAGGCCCGTGAGGCATACGAAATGGCCATAGCCATCAACCCCGAATATGGTGATGCTTTGTTTGAGCTGGCCATTTTGCAGGAAGACGATGGGCAGTATGAGCAAGCCATTGAGGCTTATACCGATTATCTCAGACAGGAGCCCGAATCGGCTGATGTGCATTATTTTGTCGGCAATTGCTATTTCCAGGTGAATAAAGATGAACAGGCCCTGGAGCATTTCCAGAAGGCCCTTAAGCTGGAGTCGCACAACCCTGGCGTATATTATGGAATAGCCAAAATACTTTTTAATCGGAATAATCTGTGGGATGCCTTGTTTTACGCCAAGCGGGCTACTATGCTTGATGATCAGGACCATGAGCTCTTCATCCTCTATGGCAGGATCAACTCCAGGCTCAGGATGTATAAGGAGTCGGCAAAGGCTTTTCTTAAAGCTGTGGAACTGAAGCCGGAAATCCTAAAATACTGGATCATGTTCACCGATGAGCTGATCAGAAATCAGAAATTTGAACAGGCCCTGAAATATACGCTTCAAAGCCTGGAGTTGCACGACAACAACCCCCGTATCTATTTCCGGATTGCTGCCCTTTATTATAAGACCGACCGATTGAGGTATTCCATTCGCTACTTCAGAAAGGGTATGATGATGAATTCCGAACAATACGATGAATTCTTCAATATTTGCCCGGAGGCCAAACGATCCAGAGAAATCAAAAAACTATTGAAAAATCAAATTATCTAAAAAGTACATTGTTTTATGAATGCAAATCTGCCTCATATCCCGGAGCGGGATAAGAAGAAACGATACAACGGCATTACCATGGTGATGGATAAAGGGTTGAGCCTCCGGCAGGTGGAGGATTATATTCAGGCAGCGGGTAGGTACGTCGATTATGTCAAGTTGGGCTTTGGAACAGCCCTGGTTACCGAAAGGCTTGAGGAAAAAATTCAGCTATACCGGGATAACCATATCGAGCCCTATTTTGGCGGCACCCTCTATGAGGTTTACAAAGTCCGGAACCTGTTTGATGATTTCAGAAAATTTCTCCTGAAATATGATATTGGCATGGCAGAGGTTTCGGATGGGTCCATTTACCTGGATCATGACGAGAAGCTCAAAGATATTTCCCGCTTGGCGGAAGATTTTACGGTGTTATCCGAGGTGGGATCAAAAAGGGCGGAAGATGTGATTACCCCCGATCAGTGGGTTTCCATGATGCGGAGTGAGCTGGAGGCCGGAAGTCATAAGGTGATCGCTGAAGCCCGCGAAAGCGGCACCATTGGCATTTATAATAAGGATGGATCTGCCAAGAAGGAATTGATCGACGATATATCCCATCATGTGAAACTGGAAAATATCCTTTGGGAAGCACCACAGAAAACGCAGCAGGTATGGTTCATCAAACATTTTGGCAGCAATGTCAACCTGGGAAATATTGCTTTTCATGAGGTTATTCCACTGGAAACCTTGCGCACAGGCTTACGAGGCGACACATTCTTTCATTTTTTGCCCGATGAGCTCAAGGAAAACAAGGTGTAAACCCTAAATATGCCACCTGCTTCGTCAGAGCCTCCCTGGATTCTTTGGCGGAGTTTTTTTATGGACGAAGACACGCAGCCATGAATGAGATCCTACCTAAAGGATGCCGGCTGTGGGATAACCTTAAAAAAATTTTACGTGAAACGAAACCTGTTTGATTATATCACCCTGACTCTGAAAGGCATGGGTATGGGAGCCGCCGATGTGGTGCCGGGTGTCTCTGGTGGTACCATTGCTTTTATCACCGAGATATATGAGGAACTGATTAACTCCATCAAATCGATCAACCTTCATTCAGTAAGGATGCTGTTTTCCGGAAAGCTGGTAGCTTTTTGGACGGCCATCAATGGCAATTTCCTGGCATCTGTCTTTTTGGGCATTCTGATCAGTGTGTTTTCGCTGGCCAGGCTGCTCGAATACTTGATCCACAATCATCCAGTGCTGGTGTGGTCCTTCTTTTTTGGTTTGATCATTGCCTCGGCGATCTATATTGCCAGTAAGATCAGGCGGTGGACTGCGAAAAAAATTCTTGCGCTGATAGTGGGCACAGCTGTGGCCTATGCCATTACCATGCTCACACCCGCCCAGACACCCCAGGCCTGGTGGTTCATTTTTCTCTCGGGAGCCCTGGCCATATGTGCCATGATACTGCCGGGCATTTCAGGTGCTTTTATCCTTCTGTTGCTTGGTAAGTATGCCTTTGTAATTGAGGCGGTAGGCAACCTGGACGTCGCCGTGCTGGGTATCCTGGCTGTAGGGGCCCTGGTTGGAATAATCAGTTTTTCTAACCTGCTTTCCTGGTTGCTCAGGAATTTTCATGATCTTACCATAGCCGTGCTCTCAGGGTTTATGATCGGTTCGCTTAACAAAGTATGGCCCTGGAAGCTCACTACCCAGACATATGTCGACAGCCATGGCGAGGTGCAGCCACTGGTCCAGAATAATGTACTGCCGCCTGACTTTGCGGCCCACACAGGACAGGATTCTTTTTTTCTGGAGGCCATCCTGTTGGCTGTCATTGGCTTTGCCCTGATCTTTATCATCGAGGGGTTGACCCGGTCAAAAAGAACGGCATGAGGGTTTTTGGCCTGATCGGTTATCCCCTGGAACATTCGTTTTCACCGGGTTATTTCCGGGAGAAATTTCGAAGGGAGGGGATTGATGCCGAATACAGGCTGTTTCCTTTGGAAACCATCGGGGCCTTTCCCGGGCTGATGAAAGAATATCCCAGCCTGGAGGGTCTGAATGTAACCCTTCCCTATAAGAAACAAATCATTTCATAT
>Ga0102925_1001653_pt1 | contig 12340 bp, 22 predicted proteins | sample SalPonR1_A_D1_MG_FD_78216 | JGI IMG/M metagenome (GOLD analysis project Ga0102925, IMG submission 78216) | Salt pond soil microbial communities from South San Francisco under conditions of wetland restoration - Salt Pond MetaG R1_A_D1_MG | ecosystem: Environmental > Aquatic > Marine > Intertidal...
TAGAATCTATATTTGTGTTTTCTTCAAGAGTTTCAATATCAGGTTTACTACTATCAATAGTATCCTGAACAGATTCTTGAATAATTTTATTAATATCTAACATTATGTAACTCCTATTTTTTTAAAATTGATAATTAGAAATATCTATAAATGTTATCGTTTGAAATACTGAGCATTACTACCAGTTAAATTTTTATCTCTAAATAAACCTTTGACTGCAGTTTTGCCTTTCTTATAAGCACTACCAACTGCTTCTTTACCTTTATCAATATTTTCTCCAGCAATATTTTTAGCAGCACTAAAACCTTGTTTAACATTTCCATCACCAAGAGCAGCCAATCCAGCAGCAGTACCAATACCTGCAGCACCAATACCAGCTCCAACTTGTTTCATACGTCTTTTTGTAGTATCTGAAACTTCTGCAATAAAATCTTTACCTACCATACTACGAAGGTTTTCTAAAATATTTTTAGCATCTGAACAACAACCTTCTTCTAAGACTTCTGTTTCATAAAGAAAAGAACCATAAAGAACCGTATTATGTTCAATAATAGGCATAATTGCTTCTGAGATTTCTTCTTCTAAAGATCTTTTAAGTTTATTTTCTTTAATAAGATCACAATATTCTTGAACTTTTTGAATGTCATCTTCATTAAGACTACAAATAAGATCATTAAAAGATTCTTCAATAATAGCCGGTACTAACACGTTGTAATTTTCATTTTCTAAAAGTTTACTAAAATTTGACATTTGTCATCTCCTTGTTTTGTTTGTTGTGTTTTATTAAAAATTAATTATATAAAATCTTACTTTTTCTTTTTCTTACAAGTATAAAAATTCAAATACTAATAACCTAATTTTTCTTTTACATTATTCTGTAAGTTTTGATGCAAGACGTGAACCATCTCCATATATTTTATTAGCGGCATATATCGAACCTGCACCAAGAGCACCAAGAGTTCCAGTTACTTTAGCTGTATTTTTAGCAGCTCTTCCAGTTGCTTTAGCTGTATTTTTAGCAATGTTTTTGGCAGTTTGTTTACTAAATAATTTACGTTTATCTTCAAATAATTGTGTAATAGAAATCATGTTTTTTCTCCTTTTGATCATAATTGAACTTCAACAAATTGAATAACTACTGGATTTGTTAGATCTGCATTAAAATAATTATTATAATCTTCTTCTGTAATTTGAAACTTAATTGTATTTATATCTTTATCTATTAAAGTTGGTTTAATATTATTATGGAATTTTTTATCAACATCAAAAAAATTAAATTCCATATTATCTTTTAAAATAAAATCATCAGTATCAAAAAATATTTCAAATAATTTATAATTAACACCTTTAACTTCCAATTCCATTAAATTAAAATCTGTAAAATCATGAACTAATAAATTTCGTCTTATTATTTTTTTAGGACTATTTAATCTAATGTCATCATTTTGTTGTATATAAGATTTCATAGAGTCATAAGCAATTGGTTCATGTCCAAATCTAGTAAAATCAACATTAATACTTTCAATTTTATTTGATGGTGTATCATATAAAATATGTAATGGTGCTTGAATTGATAAATCTAATGACATATTTACTGTATATGTAGATTGTTCGGGTGAAGAAATATTTGTGTTAATCGACATCAAATGTAACAGGGGCCTGTAGGACAATGAAAAACAATACTCGGAAATTCCTAAATTTTTATTTAGTCGAGTAAATAAATTAACTATTGATCTCTTATTGAAATCAAAACCTAATTTTAATAAAAATGATGAGTCGATTTCTAAAAATGATGTGAATTCATATAACTGAATATATTTGTCCAAAGGTAAAAAACGTTTAATATGATACTCAACTTCTTTTGCTTGGAACTGTGATTCACAATTAAAATTAATTAATAATGGTATAACAATATGTTCTTCTTGAATAAAAATTGTTCTTTTAGTTTCAAAATCATATAATACAGGAATTTGATTAATATTTTCTAATGATGATCTAATTATATTAGTAGGTCTTTCTCCGAATGTATATCTTTCAGATTCTAAATTTACTATAACAGAAGGTAATTCACGATTTGGTTTATAGTCTCTTTGTGATAATTCAAAAGTTTTATTAGCAATATTAAATGAATAATATTTAATGAAATTTGAATTAAATATAAAATTATCAAATAATGTTCGTATTGATAATAATACATCTGAATAATAATTATGTATGTTCATCCATTCTCCTTTTTTTTGACAGCGGCAAAATTTAGATTAAGCATATAATTATCACAAAAAAAATAAAGAATTAAACAACGTTTTCAATAAAAGTATTAGGAACTTCAATATCTTCAATTGCCCAACCAATCATACAATATTTTTTAAAATAATCATAAGTTAAATATCCATAACCATCATCTCCCCAACAATCAGACCAACTGTTTTTAAATTTAACTAATTTTGAATTGTCATCATATCCAACAACACAAATTGCATGACCACCATGTTTACCTCTATGACGAACATCATCTTCAATAATACCTGTTCTAGTTCTAAAAAAAGATTCAGTAGTAATAACACCAACAGGAACTGGTGTGTGTAATAATGCTAATTTTAAATGATGAAGTTTTTGAAATCTATAAAAATTCCCAATTCTTGTACAATTTGCCAAATCTTCTGAATTACTAAGTGGAGCACCTTTTATACGGTCGTTGTATGTCCAGGACTTTTCTGGTGGTACTCCGAATTTCTTAAGAACCAAAAGAGCCGCACGAATAGTTGTACCTTCACCTTCAATATTATCTATTTCTTTCGCTTTATGATAAACCCATTGTTCAGACAAATCATTAAATCTATTTGAATTTGCATTTATCTTTTTTTCATCTTTAAGTCTTAAATATTCTTGCCATTCTTGCCATTCTTTAAGAGCAACAGTAGCAAACGCAACACATGAGCCTAACCGACCTTGATCTTTAACCGGTGTCATGTTAGGAGTATGATCAATACGTTTTGGTAGTAATTTAAAATATTTCGATAATTGAGATTTACTCAAATTCTTAAATAATCGTCTATTAAATTTAAAATCTTTTTTACTTTTACCATCTGGAATATAATTTAACGGTCTATAAATTTGCATAATAATTTTTTAAATAACCTCTTAATAATCTATTGAAATCATGAGAAAAATTGCAGTAAGAGTCCCTTTAAGTTTTTCTAAATCTTCAGAAAGATTACTCTTTCTCTTTTACTTTCTCTTTCTTTGTGAACCTGTCATGCAATGCTTCACCAGTGCTAGTAGCAGCTTGACCTATACCTTTAATACCTAATCCAGCACCAGCCAAAGCAGATTTTCCAGCTTCTCTAAATCCAGTTTTTAATTTATTTTCAAATATTTTCGTTATTGAAATCATTTTGATTCATCCTAATTTTTTCTCTATCCTTTTTTGCTTCTTGTTGTCTTTTTTCTCTATCTTCTTCTCTTTGTTTTCTTCTTTCTTCTCGTTCTTCTTTTGCCTGCTCCTGTCTTTCTTGAGCTCTTTTTGCCAAATCTTGCATATCTTGTTCTTTCATTAATTGAATAACTGAAATCATTTTAAATCTCCTTTTAATAACCAATTTGAATAACGTGTATTAGTAGATTCAAATTCACTAGATGAAACAACATTATTACGTTTATCTAATGAGTTTTCATAATTTTCATAAATACCACTAACTAATAAATCTCCACTAACTAATTCTTCATTATCATAAATAAGTTCTAAATCTACATCTAAAATATCATATAACTTAAATCCGTATACTCCCCCTTCTTGTTCTGGAAAATTAGATTTAATTAAAGAATTTTCATCTCTGCCATATTGTTCAATTGTAATTGTAAAATTAGTATTAGCATCACGAGGTAAATAGTTATATAATGTTGAGCCAGGTTGTTTATTAGTAATAATTAGTTCATCATTTGTAATAGAAACTTCGAATTTGTCAGATAAAATAGAATCAATTTTATCTTTAATAGATTGAGCGATTTGATTAGCAGTTTTGTTAGGGGAATCTAGAAATACTTCGATTTGAGTGAAATGAGAAGAAGGGTTCGGGCCCCCTGGGCTTTGATTATTTATGTTAAAGAAAAAACAGTAAATGTCATTGAGAATGGGTAACAATAAATACTTATTGTTTAGTGTATAATCTGTAGATTCAATTGTTTTTATTTTGACTATTTGTTTGGAAGAAGGAATTTTGTATAAATTAACTTTTCTATTATTGAAATTTAAATTATACTCGACTCCTTCAATTTCTATTACTTTACCTTCCATATTGTTTACCTTTTATTTTTTATTATTGACAGCGGCAAAAAATTGAATTTAATAAATATTCTGTTTTTGAAAAGAAATTAATATCCAAAAAACCAATTTTTAATGGATTTATAACTAAGATCAAATTCTTTTAAATAACCAATATCTTTACCTAACTCTGTTCTTTTAAATTTTCTAATAACTAATTCCAATGTATCTGTTGAACTTGTATAATCTGCATCTAATATTTCAACAACTGATTTTCCAAACTGACTCGTTTTAACTAATGAATTTGGATTATAACCATTTAACTGATATAAAAAATTAAATCCTGTATTATAATCATGTGGAGCATTACAGTTTCCAATTAATGTACATTGAAGTTCTAATAAATTATCTTCTGTAAGTGTAATATTAAATTCACTAAGTGTGTCAAATGTTGAAATTAAATTTTCTGTTATTGTTCCTGAAGACATGTCTACTCTAATAATATCAATATTAATATCTATATCATCTGGTGGAGTGTCTCCAATCATATCAAACCAAACACAATAAGTTTTGTTTGGACTACTAATATAAAAATAAGATCCATGAACTAATTCATTTTCGTTATTAATTTCTATAATTGAAAAGGCAGATAATCCAAAAGATGTATAGATTGAAATAGTTGGTCCATTTAATAATATATAAAAATTATTATTATCTACGAATTTAACATGTGACATAAAAATATTATCCTTCTAATATTTGTTGGATTCTTCCTACTTCTCCTGATTTTAATTTGACTTTAATGCCTCTTGTGTGTTTTGATTTATTCGTTAGAATTTTTTGTACTTTTCCTACAGTATAATTATTTGTATTTTGATTTTCTTTGGTTATTATTTTTACTTTTTGATTTATTTTAATATTTTTTCTAAAATGATTTTTAGATTCAGTAATTTGTGTATTATTGTATTTTTGTTTTAATATTTTGTTTAATTTGGTATTATTTAAACTATTATTTTTTTTGAATTTTAATATTGGATGATTGGATATTGTTTGTATTGAACCTCCAATTGGTGTTTGTAAAAATATTTCTCTTAATGATAACATTTGTTTTTTCCTTTTTTTGACAGCGGCAGAAAATTGAATTATTAAAATATTCTTAACTTTTTCAAAAATACATGATCAATATTATTTGTTTAATATCATTTTTATTCATCACATTCATGTTTTGGAATTTTAATTATTGGATATGTTCTTTTTATTCAAGATATATTGTCCGAATTCATTTAAATTCATACCTTTATAATCAAACTTATCATATTCAACTACATTTACAGTTTTCCAATTTAATTTAGATTTAGACAATTTAGAAAAATATTTAACAGCATCCTGATATGAATTAAATGGTCCATGAATTCCTTTATAACTATGCCATGAAGACTCGAACCAAAAATATTTACTATTTTCTTTAAATACTAAAAATGTATGAGTTGGATTATCAGTTATTGGTAAATCTTCATAAGCAAAAAACGTCTTAAACTCATAATTTAATTCATTAAATATCTTTCTTTCTAATTCTACTAAATCATAACAAACTGCAGTTTTCTTTCTTAAAACTTCCTGAGGTGCTTTAACAATATATTTGGATTCATCTGTAAAATTATCATATTGCATATTAGATGTAATTTTTAAAAGTTCATTTACAGTTTGTTTTTTATTTTCAAATAAATATTGTGTACTGATCATGTTTTTATCCTTTTTGACAGCGGCAAAAAATTGAATTTTTAAAAATTCTCAATTACTGAACCTTTAACAGCAATTCTATCTTTTCTAAACTTATCAAGCGTATTTTGAACTAATTTAAAATTTAATTTAAAAAATTGAAAATCAAACATATTTTTTGCACTTCTTTTTGTTGCTCTATAAGAACTTTTTAATGCTGAATTTCCTATAATAATACATGGTAAACTAAGAATTTCATTTCTAATTTTAGGTCTTTTTATATACAATTCAAGAATACCAATTCCTTCTATTATTCCAGATGTATTATCTAATATCATACTTTGACAACAATCTAAATAATTTTTTACTATCTTGTCTTTTCCCCTTTCATCAGATTTGTTGTAAATATATTCATCAAATTCACAATCATCTGTAGATTGTAAAAATGTTCCAGATTTTACTATATTATTTTTTTCTAATTGATAACTTAATGTTGTTTTTCCAGCACCACTATTACCAACAATAAGTAATTTTTTAGATTCACCAGATTTAAATTTTGAGAGGTCTATAGCAATTGTTTTATCTGAAATTATATAACCTTCAAATAAATATTGTGTACTGATCATGTTTTTATCCTTTTTGACAGCGGCAGAAAATTGAATATTCTCGATTTTTATATAGAAATAATATTAGTACAATAAGAAATTAATAAGGAGGAAAAAATGAAAGAGGTATTAAAGGACATGGTAACATGTTTGTTGCCAATTTGGAGCATATTATTTGTTGTAACGGTGGCAGTATGTCACCTAATATAAACACCTTTAATCTCACTCAATTTAATGAGTGAGATTAATATTTTTTATTTTTTATTTTTCCATTGTCAATTAAGCAACATCTTTAGCAAATAATTTTGCCATTTTTTCTGCTTGTTCATTTGTTTTAATTGTCCACTCTTCTCCTGACGTGTTACCTATTGTATCTTTCTTAATTTTATCTCCAATTTTAAAACCATGAACAGCTCGATGACTCCAACCATAACATTTACCATTTGGACTCCATCCCCAACTACAATCATCAAATTTTTCATATAATTTTGGGTGTTTTTTTAATTCTAACCAATCTTGAAATCTTACTTTTGATTTCTTATTTGCATACTTTGGTAGATTTTTTAAAGTTCGATCTTCTGGTTTGATTGTTGTGATTTCCCAACTGGTTACTTTTTGTTTTTTTATTCTACCCGTTTTCTTATTTAACATAGGTTTTTTATCAATATTTTTTCTACGAACCGCAAATTCACCTTCTTTTAATTCTGGTTTTCTAACTTTATCTTTTTCAATTAATTTTTGTTTTTTGGCCCATCTAACTAATTCAGGAACTGTTTTAAATGGATAATCTTCTTGTTCGAATAAATAATATGTACTGATCATAGTTTCTCCTTTTTTAACAGCGGCAAAAAGTTGAATTTTTAAAAAATAACAATCTATAATAAATCTTGAAATATGTAAATTATCCCAAATAATATAAGTCCTAATACTCCAAAAACATATACAAAAACGAATATCAAATTAATTATTTCCTTCACTATTCCCTCTCAATAAATATTATATATTCAATATAATTTATTTTTTATTTTTTCTAAAAATTCTAACTATCACAAATTCAAATAAAACAATAATGATAAAAACAATTAAATTATATTGCCAATAATTAATTAAAAAATCAAAATTAATACGACATATTTCTATAACTTGATTAATATAATCTGTCAATATATAACATATCCTTTTTGGGTTAAAATATTATGATTCTTCTTTTTCGCATTTCTCTTCCATTTGAATTAATCTAGTATAGTAAGTTGAACATTCAGCTAAATGATCTTTTGCTATTGCTTTAGCTATTTCTGGAACATCTGTATGTTCAAATTCAATTTTAATTCCCATTTGTAATTCTTTTGCATCAAATTCTTCATCAGGAATATGATTATGTTTACCTACTGGTAGATTTTGTATTGGAGTAATGTGATTATCTTCAAATAAATGATTAATTGATAACATTTACTAACTCTCCTTTTTCTATAAAATTAAACCACATACGATATAATGAATTATATTCTGGTGGAAATATTACAAAAACCTTAATATCTAAATTATGATATTGAATATCTGAAACCATTGAATTTAAATACTTGCAATCTTTACTTTCTTCAATAATTAATAAAATTGCCGGTTTTTACCCGTCATTCTACTATAATGCAAAGCTTGACCAACTGCTTGATATTTCTTTTTTGCAAAATCAACTTCTGTAGCATATTCAATTCCATCTTCTTCAAAAATACAATCACAACGTGTTCGATCTTCCATTGTTACTTCAGATTGTCCATTTTTCTGAGTACAAAATATTTCTTGATAATAACTTTCTGAATGTAATTGTTTAGCTAATAATGGTGTTGAAGGCAACAACATAAACAATAACAATAAAATAAATAATTTTTTCAATCTAAACAAATCCTTTTTTTTACTTATTAAAATAGAATCTTACAATCCTTTTGACCCATATGATACAACACTATGAATTACTGAAAATAAATCAAGTAATCCATACAATCCCCATAATAATAATTTATTAAATTCTTTTGCTTTTTCCGGATGTTTTTTTGACAATTGATATATTTTGTTAACTCTATCTTTATATATTTGGATTATTTGATCGATATCTTTAGAGCTTTTAATATTATATATCAATGGGATATGTCTATCTTTAAAATTTGCATCTACCCATACATTTTTACCTTTACCATCAGATAATATTTGATCTACACTGGCTTTAAATACTTTATCATTTAAAATAATATAAAATCTCCAAAATGATAATTTGTCTAATGCTTTTAATATTTTATGATTCGAATCTGATAAATCCAAATTCTTATCAGAAAACTTATAACTAATCTTATCCAATTCATCATTGATATATTCAACTTTTTTCAATGGTGTATTTGACATATTTTTTAGAACTGATAGATTTGTTATGAATTGATCAACAAAACGATATGGAGCTGTAATTAACCCTCTAATAAGGCCTTCTTGTATAACGTGTTGTTCAAATAAATGTTGTGTACTGATCATTTGTTTTTCCTTTCTTTAACATTAAAAACAATTAAATAATCTTAATTTTTATATAGAAATAATAGTAATATAGATAACTTAATATAAGAGGAGGTAAAGTATGTGTGAATTAGTGTATAAGGATAAAGTAGTTGGGACAGGAATCAGCAAAGAGGTCATCGACCTCTTTAAAAAAATGGTAACGAAATTACCAGGATCATACATTAGATATGTATGATCCTGCAATATCCCCTTCAGATAATTGAAGGGGATATATATTTTATTTTTTTGAATTTTCCCAAAGACCGTGTATTAAACAACCTTTTGCTACAGCTTTTAAAGGATCACTAGCATGTCTAATTTCGGAAACATCATATGGGAAATCATCCATATCATCAAAAACAGTCTTAAATAATTCAACAAAGTTTTTCGGTTTACTTGTACCTCCACTAACAATTATAGGAAGTTCTTGATCTATATCAAAACCGTCTGCATTTTTATCAAATTCTTGACAAAATACATTTAAAACATATTCGATTAAATCTTCATAATAAAAAGTTATTGCCTCTTTAACTCGTTTTTCTTTTTTCTTACCATTCCCAGAATTTAATAAATCTAAATCTCTTTCTTTAATATTTGTAATTCTCGATGTTACAGCACCAATACTATTTGCTGCATTTTCATCAATCCAATCACCACCCCGGGATACTGCAAAACTAAGCATTGGTTGACCTTTATATGCACAACAAACATTAGTTAAACCTGCTCCAAAACTAATAGCAATTCCTGTAAAATTTGTACTTCTACATTCTGAATAAATAATGGCTAAAGCTTCATTAATTGGTCTTCCTTTATATCCTAATGCTTTAAAAATCTTATTAAATACTTTTTGATGGTATAATACTGGTGGAGTTTCAATGTCAACAGATTGTGCAGGTACTGAATACGTTGCCATTCCAACTTCTACTTTACCTACTAATTTATCCAACATAGTAGTTAGTACATCAATAGCATCTAATTCACCTGTTGAAATTACTCCTTTAGTCATTGGTCTTTTTATTTCATTACCAAATATTTGTGAAAATTTAAAAGCATCTTCACCCATAATAAATATTTTATCTTCATCATTATCATCTTTTTGTATAACATAATCTAATTGACTATTGGTTAATTCATTAATTTCTAATACATCATTTGATATTGGTAAGAACATATTTCTAATAGATTTAAATTGCATTTTTTCATCGTTAGTCATAACAGACGTAACAATGTTCATGGTACCAATATCAGCTCCTATAATTCGCATTATTTTTTAACTCCTTTTTTTTAAAAATGTATATTTTACTTTTGCATTTGTGATAATGATTTTAATGTATCTTGTAAATCATCTGAATCTATTGTTTGATTAGTAATTTTTTTATTACTTGTTGTTACTTTAGAAATATCAGGACTTGGAATATATTCTTTTTTATTTTTATTTAATTTTGATGTTTTTGAAATTGTATTATCTTGTTGATTTGTTTGAAATGTAGGTAACGGGGATTTTAATACATGTTCTAATAATTGTTCTAATAAGTAATTTGTTTTTTTTGATTCATCTTTTAATTCATCTATACTAACAATTATATTTCCTAAATCGTTTATTTCTAATGATTTCTTATTATTTTTTTGTTTAATAAGAGGATTTTTTTTATTTGCAGATACTACTTCTAAATTTTTAAATAATAACATTTTTATAATTATTCTCCTCTTTGACAGCGGCAGAAAATTGAATTAATTAATATCCAGGACAAATTATATTATTATCCTGGATATTATAAATAATAATAGTTAATCTTCTTCAACTAAATAGGCTTTTATTAATTTCTTTAAATAATCATCAGTAAATCCAACTTTTTTCAAAGCTTTCGGCGCATTGAATACAACATATTGTAACACTTCTTCAACAAAAGCAAATGAAGAAATGTCTACTTTTTCACCTTCTTCCAGTAAACGAGCTTTAACACACATAACACCTTTAACAATATATTCATTAACAACATCATCAGAAGCAATTTCATCTAACCAATCAAATCTATCTCTCATTCGATTATAAAACATTTTCAAAATAACTATCAAACTTGCACTTACAATACTAACTACATAAAATAACGGTTCTTCATAACCCATAACATTTCTCCTTATTGTTCCGTTCTATAATTACTTATTTTGTTCAAATCCCAATTATTAATAGCATCAATAATTTCAGCATGTTCTTTTTCTAATTCAATAAACTTGAATTGAAGGTCTTTATAATTTAATTTTAAATTATTCAATTTTCTTTGCGTTTCGTAAAATTGGTGGGTATCTAATTTAAATTTCTTTTCTTTTTTGTGTAACTCAGAAAGCAAATTTAAAATATAATTTCTATTATTGAAATAACAACCAAAATATCCAACACCTAAACAACAAATTATTATAATTGATAATCCTACAACATTATCCATAAGATTCTCCTGTTCACAAATACAAAAAATAATTGTTATTGACGATATTTGCTAATTTCATTCAAATTCCAGTTATCAATATGTTCTTTTATTGTTATGTATTTATGATAATATGTATAATCAGAATAATGTCGACCAATGAAAAATCCCAATATCATAGAAAAAAACACACATATAAATATTATTATTAAAACTTCAAAACCCAATCTAATGTCCCCTTTTCCTTTTTCAAAAACAATTATTCTATTTTTGCACAAACATATTCTAATTCAATTGTACCTGTGTTTTCATTACTAATATACAAATCAATAGCATCACCACAATGAAGAAAAGTTCTTGCATTTCTAGTCATTCCACCATCACCAATTTTATATTCAATTGGTAGTTCTGCATTGAAAAAAACATAATGAAAATTACTACTCAATAACGTATTGACTGTTCCGCTAGCAATTGACATTTTACCATATCTATAATCTGATAATGGAATTGTTGATACATCATTGAAAAATCTTACAATTGTATTAGTATCATCATTCAACAATTGGATATCTAAATTTGTTTTTAAATTTTCTGACATTTGACTTTCTCCTATTTTTTTGTTCTACTATCAATAACAATCAAAAATGCTTTCGCTATCTTTTTCCAAATCTTCTAATTCTTCTAATTGATTATTTGAAGTTTTTATTTTTTCTTCTAAATCATTTAACTCATTAAACATTGAATCGTTAGTTTCATTTTCTTCAATTTTAGAATTAACAATTGAATCAATATAA
>Ga0102925_1001660_pt1 | contig 12317 bp, 14 predicted proteins | sample SalPonR1_A_D1_MG_FD_78216 | JGI IMG/M metagenome (GOLD analysis project Ga0102925, IMG submission 78216) | Salt pond soil microbial communities from South San Francisco under conditions of wetland restoration - Salt Pond MetaG R1_A_D1_MG | ecosystem: Environmental > Aquatic > Marine > Intertidal...
CGGTCTTGAGGAAAAGGGTCTTCAAGGCGGGCGCGACATGACGGCCGCTTGCCGCGCCGTTATCAACGGTGCCACGCGAATCTTATGGTCCGCATGCACTGGTCAAACGTAACCTTACTAGTCAGTGGTATTGCATGTTGTGAGTATCTCAAGCCCTACGCCTGCAAGTTGCGGCTGGCATAGTGGCCCGCACCCACGCCGGAGCCAGAACCTCCTGGCAAATCATGATTGATACAGGACAAGCATGACGCGAACCTACGAGAATTCCGCCCCGATGACCGGTGAGGCACCGGATGATATTCATGTGGTCATCGCGGACGATCACCGGATGATCGCCGAAGCCCTGCGCGACACGCTTCTCGAGCACGGGGGGTTCCGGGTCAGTCTCAGTGAAACGCTTGGCACAACACTCATCACGCTGCGTGCAAACAGAAATGATGAAATCCTTGTGCTGCTCGATATAACAATGCCCGGGATGCAGGGGCTGCGGTCTGTCAAACAGGTGATAGATGCGGTCCCCAACGGCGCGGTTGTTCTTTTTTCAGGCACCAGCGACGGAGATTTCGTGTGGCGTGCAATCGACCTCGGCGCGAAGGGGTTCATCTCGAAAACGCAGCAGCTGCGCAGTCTGCCCACAACCCTGAAGCTCATACATGACGGAAACGACTTCGTTCCAATGTCGCTGTCGCGACGTGAAGATGCCAAAGCAACGTCAGATGCGCCGTTGAACGACACGGAACGATTCATACTCAAGGCCGTGGCCGAAGGCAAAACTAACAAGGAAATCGCCCTCGAGATCAATCGGAGCGAAGTCGCCGTGAAGATGAAGATGCGCGCAATCTGCCAGCGGCTCAACGCACGCAACAGGGCCCATGCTGTCATAGTTGCGTCGAAAGCTCAGCTGATCTGATGATCGGGCCTATGGGTCGAACTTACATAAGAACAGCTGCGAAAGTCCTCCCCCCAAGCCTTGGGGAATAACCTGAACCTTTACTCCAGGGCCCTGCTTCATGACTAAGAAAAATCCGAAAAACCCTGCGCGATGAACGGGTTGGGGCAGAGCGGGCGGGACATTGAAGGATGCCCGCCGACACCCAAACAGCCCGCCTTTTCCGCCCTTCGCCGGTCGATGGCGAAAAAACCGACCCGGCAGGATCAGTTCCTTGCGGGGTTGGATGAGCTGGTGCCGCGGCTGCGGATGCTGACTCTGATCGAACCGCATCATCCAAGGGTGGGGCCAAAGACAGGCGGCCGGCGTTGCGGCTGGAGACGATGCTGCACATCTCCTTCCTCCAGCAGTGGCATGCGCTCAGTGATCCCATGGCCCAGGCGATGCTGTATGACAGCGATGCCATGCACCGGTTCGCGGGCATCAAACCGGGAGACGACCGAGTCCCGGACGAGACGACCATCCTCAACTTCCGTCACCTTCTCGACAAGCACCCGCTGACAGAGAAGCTGTTTGCCGGGGTGAATGGCCGTCTCGCAGATCAGGGCGTCACGCTGTGCTCGGGCACATTAGTGGACGCCAGGATCGTCAATGCGCCGTCTTCGACGCCGATCCACAACAACCTTGAGTCACAGTGTTCTTGCGGCGAGATGCCGACGGCTTGCCGTGATCAATGTTTCAAAGATTCTAGCCAGACCATCTGTGCGGCCCTGCACAAGGCGCGAGATAGGCATAACTCCGGCCATGTATATAACTGCCTGAAATCATTGGTGCCCCCAGAGAGACTCGAACTCCCGACCCACTGATTACAAATCAGTTGCTCTACCAGCTGAGCTATAGGGGCGCCGCGCTGTCTCTAGCGCGGGTCCGGGCGTGGCGCAAGCCTCGGGCCGGGCCGGGTGCCACGGCACTTGGCGAATTGCACGGAATATGGTTTTCGCGCCCGAAATAGCACCCTATGGTGCGGCGCGACGGAAGACACGAAGACGGGCAGGAACCGGGATGCAGATCGTCTATCATATCGGGGCAAATTGCACCGACGAGGATCGGCTCCTGAAGTCCCTGCTGCGCAACGCCGATGCTTTCGCGTCCCAGGGCGTGAAGGTGCCCGGCCCCAGCAAGTATCGCCGGCTGCTGCGCGAGACGATCCAGGGACTCGGCGGGCAGCCACCCGCCCCAGATACCCGCGAGATCCTGCTCGACGCCATCGTCGACGAGGAAGAATGCAACCGCCTTGTGATGTCCAATGATCAGTTCATGTGCGTGCATCGCCGCATCTTCGACAAGGGACGCCTCTACCGGCTGGGGGATGAGAAATTCACCGGGCTGGACGCGATCTTTCACAGCGACGAGATCGAGATATTCCTGGGTCTGCGCAACCCGGCGACCTGGTTACCGGCGGTCTTCAACGCGATTTCAGACGATGATTTCAACGACTTCATGCACGGGCTGGCACCGGCCGACATCCGCTGGTCCGAGCTTGTAGCCAAGATCCGCGAGCTGGTTCCGCGCGCCTCGCTCACGGTCTGGTGCAACGAGGACACGCCGCTGATCTGGGCGCAGCTGATCCGCGAAATCTCGGGGGTGGACCCGCTCACGCGGATCCAGGGCGGCTTCGACCTGCTGTCCACCATCATGAGCGAGGACGGGATGAAACGCTTCGTCGCCTACCTCAAGACCCACCCGCCCCAGACCGAGGTCCAGAAGCGGCGGATCATCTCGGCCTTCCTTGAACGGCACGCTATGGACGAGGCCATCGAGGACGAGATCGACCTGCCCGGCTGGACTGACGAGACCGTGCAGTTCCTGACGCAGACCTACGAAGAGGACTGCCAGGCCATCGCGCGGATGCCCGGCGTCAACTTCATCGCGCCCTGAGGGCGCCGCCCTATCCCGCCACGAGGGCCGCGATGATCGCCTTGGCCTCTTCGCTGGCCCAATCCGCGTCGCCCTGCAAACGGGCGATTTCGCGGCCCGCAGGATCGAGGATCAAGGTCACCGGCAGGCCCAGAACGCCCATGTCGCGCGCCAGCGCGCTGCTGGTGTCACTGTGCAGCGGCAGGTTGGCGACGCCCATCTCCCGGCAGAATGCCTCCATCGCGGGCCGCGGGTTGCGGCCCGTGGCGATGGTGACAACCTCGAAGTTCGCGCCGCCGAATTCATCCTGCAATTCCGCCAGTTGCGGCATTTCCTTGCGGCAGGGCGCGCACCAGGTCGCCCAGAAATTGACCAGAGCGAATTTGCCCTCGTAGGCCGCCAGAGTCATGTCATCGCCCGCTTCGGAGGTGAAGGCGACCGACGATCCGGGGGCCTCGCCGAATTGCAGCTTGGTCATGTCGCCCGCGCGCATCTCTTCCAGAGCGGTGAAATCCATCGCCGCGGCGGTGGGCGCGGGGCTTTCCCTGTCGCTCAAGGCCAAGTATAGCCCTGCCGAAAGGCCGACGGCGGCTGCGGCTGTCAGGATGAGTGCTTTTCTCATGTCATCACCTTTGGAATGCGGGGACCCATGTCGGACAAACCAGGATCGAATGCAATGTGGGGCGGACGCTTTGGAAGCGGTCCGGATGCGATCATGGAGGCGATCAACGCCTCGATCGACTTTGACAGGCGGTTGGCAAAACAGGACATCGACGGGTCTCGTGCGCACGCGGCCATGTTGGCGGCCCGGGGTATCATTACAGGAAAGGACGCCGAGGCGATCCGGGAAGGGCTGCTCACGGTCTTGTCAGAGATCGAGGACGGAAATTTCGCATTTTCCACCGCACTGGAAGACATCCATATGAACGTTGAGGCCCGCCTGAAAGAGCTGATCGGCGATCCGGCGGGCCGTCTGCATACCGGGCGCAGCCGCAACGACCAGGTGGCGGTCGATTTCCGGCTCTGGGTGCGGGACCAGTGCGATGCCGCGCAGGAGGCGTTGACCGGGCTGATGCGCGCGCTGCTGGACCAGGCCGAACAGGGGGCGGATTGGGTCATGCCGGGCTTTACCCACCTGCAGACGGCACAGCCGGTGACCTGGGGCCACCACATGATGGCCTATGTCGAGATGTTCTCGCGCGACCGGGCCCGCTTTGTCGATGCGCGCAGGCGCATGAACGAATCGCCCCTCGGCGCCGCGGCGCTGGCCGGCACACCCTTTGACATCGACCGGGAGATGACGGCCGAGGCGCTGGGTTTCGACTCCCCCATGGCCAATTCGCTCGACGCGGTCTCGGCGCGGGATTTCGCGCTCGAATTCCTTTCGGCCGCGTCGATCTGTGCGGTGCACCTGTCGCGCCTGGCCGAGGAGCTGGTAATCTGGTCGAGTGCCCAGTTCCGTTTCGTCGCGATGTCCGACAAGTGGTCCACGGGCAGTTCGATCATGCCGCAGAAGCGCAACCCGGATGCCGCCGAACTGCTGCGCGCCAAGGTCGGGCGCATCTTCGGGGCCAACGTGGCGCTTATGACGGTCATGAAAGGGCTGCCCTTGGCCTATTCCAAGGACATGCAGGAGGACAAGGAACAGGTCTTCGATGCCGCCGACACCCTGATGCTTGGCCTTGCGGCCATGGCCGGAATGGTGGCGGACATGACCGCCCGGCCCGAGAACCTGCGCGCGGCCGCCGCCACCGGATTCTCGACCGCCACGGACCTGGCCGACTGGCTGGTGCGCGAGTTGGGCCTGCCCTTCCGCGAAGCGCATCACGTCACCGGCGCGCTGGTGGCCGAAGCGGAGTCGCGGGGCTGCGACCTGCCCGACCTGCCGCTGGACGTCATGCAGAACTGTCACGACGGCATTACCGCGGCAATTTTCGACGTGCTGGGCGTGGACAATTCCGTGCGCAGCCGCATGTCATACGGGGGCACGGCACCCGACCGTGTCCGCGACCAGATCGCCCGCTGGAAGGAGGCGCTGTCATGAAACAGGCCCTTGCCCTGATCGCCCTTGTGGGGGCAGCCGCCTGCGGCGCCGACGCCCCGCCCGTGAAACCGACCGCCGGGGCCGGTGTGTCTGTCGGCAACGCAGGCGTAAGCACCAACGCCAACCTCGGTGCCACGAACGGTATCCTGTCGGTCGGGCTGTCGCTGTGATGCGTTGGCTCTTCCTTGCGCTGGCCATCTGGGGCACCGTGCATCCGATGTGGTATTTCATCTCGTGGTTTCGGGAGAACGGCTGGTCGCTCATGTCCATGGTGGACGCCTGGCACGCCAATGCAGCGACCTCGGGGCTGGTCTGGGACCTGACCATTGCCGCGGTGGCCCTGACGATCTGGGTGATCTGGGAGAGCGTGACGAAACGGCACTGGGCCGGGTTGGTCGCCATTCCCGCGACCTTCTGCATCGGGGTGTCCTGCGGGTTGCCGCTCTACATCTTCCTGCGCTGGGGGCGTGACCAGCCGGTGCAACCCAGCACGGGCTGAGAGGCTCTGCGGCGGTATTTCCAACCCAAAGAAGCCTTGGCGTTGGCGCCAGACCTGCTAGACCCGCGTGAGAATTTCGAGGGGACCCGGGATGGACCATTTCCTGTATCGCGACGGCGCACTTCATGCCGAGGATGTCGCCGTTTCCGAGATCGCCGCGGCGGTCGGCACCCCGTTCTATGTCTATTCCAGCGCCACGTTGCTGCGGCACTACCGTCTGTTCGACGAGGCGCTGGCGGGCACCGATCATCTCGTTTGTTTCGCGATGAAGGCGCTGAGCAACCTGGCCGTGATCAAGCTGCTGGGTGATGCGGGCGCCGGGATGGATGTCGTCTCGGGCGGGGAATACCGGCGCGCCCGGGCGGCCGGTGTGCCCGGCGAGCGGATCGTCTTTTCCGGGGTCGGCAAGACCCGCGAGGAGATGCGCCTGGCGCTGGAGGGCGGCATTCGCCAGTTCAATGTCGAGAGCGAGCCGGAAATGCGGGCCCTGTCCGAGGTGGCGGCGTCGATGGGCGTGATCGCGCCCGTGACGGTTCGGGTCAACCCGGACGTGGATGCGAAGACGCACGAGAAGATTTCGACCGGCAAGGCCGAGAACAAGTTCGGCATCCCGCTGGCCCGGGCCCGCGAGGTCTATGCCGAGATCGCCACCCTGCCGGGGCTGGAGGCCGTGGGGATCGACGTGCATATCGGCAGCCAGCTGACCGAGCTGGAGCCGTTCCGACTGGCCTATCAGAAGGTGGTGGAACTGACCGAGGCGCTGCGCGCCGATGGCCATGACATCCGCCGGCTGGACCTGGGCGGGGGCCTTGGCATTCCCTACGAGCGTTCGAACGACGCGCCGCCCCTGCCGGTGGAATACGGCCGGATGCTGCGCGAGGTCGTGGGCCACCTGGGCTGCGAGATCGAGATCGAGCCGGGGCGCCTGATCGCCGGAAACGCGGGCCTGCTGGTGGCCGGGGTGACCTACGTCAAGCACGGCGAAGGGCGTGAATTCCTGATCGCCGACGCGGCGATGAACGACCTGATCCGCCCGGCCATGTATGACGCCTGGCACGACATCGTCCCGGTGCGCGAAGCAGCCGCGGGCGCGGTGATGACCCCTTATGACATCGTCGGCCCCGTCTGCGAGAGCGGCGACACCTTCGCCAAGGGGCGGATGCTGCCCAGCCTGGCCGAGGGCGACCTGATCGCCTTTCGGTCCGCCGGGGCCTATGGTGCGGTCATGGCCAGCGAATACAATTCGCGACCCCTGATCCCCGAGGTCCTGGTGGAGGGTGATCAATTCGCGGTTATCCGCCGGCGCCCGACCTTTGACGAGATGCTGAATCGAGATACCATCCCTGACTGGTTGTAGCGCGCGCGCCGCGCGGCCTGAACGAAAGGCGAGGTTTCCATCCGCGCAGATCAGACCCCACGGCATCTGAAAATGCCAATCGCCCTGACCCTCGCCGGTCTTTGGGCTGAACGGATGGCGCGTGCCTTCTGGCCGGCCTGGACGATGCTGTTGCTGGGCCTGGCGCCGCTGATCATGGGCTGGCAGGACCGGGCACGACCCGAGGCGGTCCTGGGATTTGCCGTACTGGGCGTGCTGGCGCTGGTTTGGGCGCTGTGGCGCGGGCTGCGGCGGTTCCGCGCACCGCACAGGGATGACGCCATCGCGCGGGTGGATGCCCGTCTGCCGGGGCGCCCCATCGCGGCGCTGGAAGACGACCAGGCGATCGGCGCGGGCGATTCAGCCTCCGAAACGGTCTGGCGGGTCCACATGCAACGCATGTCCGAACAGACACGGGCCGCCCGGGCGGTGGAGCCGAACCTGCGCCTGTCGCGGGCCGATCCCTACGGTCTGCGGTACATCGCGCTGCTGGTTTTCGTCGTGGCGCTTCTGTTCGGCTCTCTGCTGCGGGTAGGCAGCGTTGTTGAAACCCGGCTCGGCGACGCCGGGCAGCTGGCCACTGGCCCGGCCTGGGAAGGCTGGGTCGAGCCGCCCGCCTATACCGGCAAGCCGACGCTCTACCTCGCTGATCTCGAGGGGCGGACGATCCGCGCGGCCGAAGGGGCACTGATCACCTTGCGCCTTTACGGCAACGTCGGGGAATTGTCGGTCTCGGAAACCGTCTCGGGCCGGTCGAACGAGGTGCCTGCGGACACCGGGGTCCAGCAGAGCTTCGAGGTGACGCAGTCCGGGTCGCTGGAGATCAAGGGCGAGGGAGGCGGCACCTGGGACGTCACCATGGTGTCCGACGCGGCGCCCGAGGTGGCACTGACGGGGCCGGTGGACATCGAGGCCTCGGGCGAGATGGCACAGCCCTTCCGGGCAACTGACGATCACGGTGTCTTTGCCGGCGAGGCCCGGATCGCGCTGGACCTGACCGAGGTCGATCGCCGCCACGGGTTGGCCATCGACCCCGACCCGCGCGAACCGTTGGTCGTGGACCTGCCCATGCCGATTTCCGGCGACCGCGCGGATTTCGAGGAAAGCCTGATCGACGACTTTTCCCGGCATCCCTGGGCCAACCTGCCGGTGACCCTGACCCTGACGGTCGAGGATGCGGTTGGCCAGTCGGGGACCAGCACGCCCGAACAGATGCGCCTTCCGGGGCGTCGCTTCTTTCAACCCGTCGCTAGGGCGGTGATCGAACAGCGCCGCGATCTTCTGTGGGCCAAGGCCAACGCACCGCGCGTGGCCATGGTACTGCGCGCGATCTCCTACCGCCCTGACGAGCTTTTCGACAACGAGACCAGCTATTTGCGGCTGCGCGTCACCTTGCGGCGCCTGGAAGCCGAGATGGAGGACGGCCTGTCGGACGCCGCGCAGGACGAGATAACCCAGGCGCTCTGGGAACTCGCGGTCCTGCTTGAGGAAGGCTCGCTCGCGGATGCCCGCGACCGGCTGGAACGGGCGCAGGAGCGCCTGGCCGAGGCCATGCGCAACGGCGCCTCGGACGAAGAGATCCAACAGCTCATGAACGAGCTGCGAGAGGCCATGGACGAGTATATGCGCATGCTGGCCGAGAACGCCGAACCGGCCGAGGACGGCACCGACCAGCCCGATAGCGGTCAGGACAACCGCCAGGTCACACAGAACGAGCTGGACGCGCTGATGGATCGCATCCAGGAACTGATGGAAGAAGGCCGCATGGCCGAGGCGCAGCAGCTCATGGAGCAGCTCAACCAGATGATGGAGAACATGCGCGTTACCCAGGGCGAAGGCGGCGGCGGCCCGCAGTCCCCGGGCGAGCAATCCATGCAGGACCTGGCAGAAACGCTGCGCGATCAGCAACAGCTCAACGACGATTCCTTCCGGCAGTTGCAGGACCAGTTCAACCAGGGCCAGCAGCAGGGTCGACAGGGCGGCCAGCAGCAAGGCCAGCAACAGGGCCAGCAGCCGGGCGGAGAGGGTCAGCCGGGCCAACCCGGACAGAACGGTCAGCAGGGTCAGGGGATGGGCCAGGGCGACAACACCCAGCAGGGCATGACCGGCGATGGCGGTCAGGGTGGCGAGGCCACCGGCGAAGGCACGCTGGCCGATCGCCAGAATGCGCTGCGCGAAGGCCTGAACCAGTTGCGCGATGCCCTGCCGGGCCTGAGCGGTGAGGCCGCCGACCGCGCAGGCGAAGCACTTGGACAGGCCGAGGATGCGATGGAAGGCGCCGAGGAAGCACTGCGCGGCGGCGACATGGCCGAGGCTATCGACCGCCAGTCCGAGGCCATGGACGCGCTGCGCGACGGCATGCGGAACCTGGGCGAGGCACTGGCCGAGAACCAGCAGGATCAGCTGCAGCAGGGCCAGGGCACCCAGCAGGGGCGCGCCGAAGGCCGACCGGAACCCGGTCGCCGCGACCCGCTGGGCCGCCAGATGGGCAATTCGGGCCAGTTCGGCAGCGATGAGAGCATGCTGCAAGGCGAAGATGTCTACCGGCGGGCCGAGGAACTGCTGCAGGAACTGCGCGATCGCTCGTCCGACCAGCAACGCCCCGACCTGGAACTGGATTACCTGCGGCGCCTGCTGGACCGGTTCTGAGGCACGGCCGGCCCGGCCCCTCGCGGCGTCACATCCCCAGCGCTTCCTTGTAGACCTCGAGCACCGCCTCTTCCTCGGCGATCTCCTGGGGTTCGCGCTTGCGCAGGGCGATCAGCTTGCGCATGGCCTTGGTGTCATAGCCCCGGCCCTTCGCTTCGGCCATCACCTCTTTCTGCTGGTCGGCGATATCCTTCTTCTCGGCTTCGAGCCGCTCGTAACGCTCGACGAACTGGCGCAGCTCGCCCGCGGAAATCTTGTACTGGGACTCGGTGATGTCGTCTGTATCGCTCATCTTGGGACCTTCCTGCTGGCCGTTTGCGCGTCGTTTCGGGCGCCCTGACTAGCTGGCCCCGTCAAACCCCGCAAGAGGGATGCGCTTGCACGCAGCGCGACACCGCGCTACGCCCCTGACGAGCCAAAGCGGAGCACATCATGCAAGCCCTCGTCTGGATCGGTGCCGCCCTGTCGCTTGTGGGGCTGGCCGGGATCATCGCCAGCATCGTCAAGGTGCAGCGCGCCCGCCGCGCGGGTCTGAGCGACGATGCCTTGCGCGCACGCATCCAGAAGGCGCTGCCGCTGAACCTCGGGGCGTTCATGCTCTCGGCGCTCGGGCTGGCCTGCGTGGTGCTGGGTGTGCTGTTGACCTGACAGGCGCACCGGGATCAGAGCGCGTCGAACCCCGCCGCCAGCTTGACCGCCTCGTCCAGCATCTCGGGCGGTTCCCAGATCAGGTTGTCCTCGGACCAGGTGCGCATGTCGTTGCGCAGGGCCAGCAGGCCCATGGTCTGAGCCACGCGGCACGGACCACCCTGGCGGCGTGGATAGCCCAGCCCGTGCACCGCCAAGGCGTCGATGTCCGAGGGCCGTTTCACGTGCCCCTCGGCCAGAAGCCCGGCGCCCTCGGAAATCAGCGCCGCGACCAGGCGGCGCATCACCGCGGGGCTGTCGGGCCCCGGATCCCGGCGACCGAAGACCCCCTTGTGGAACCCGTGGGCGACCATGGCCCCGTCAATTCGCGCTTCGGGCATGTCCAGCGTCTCGACAAGGGCCTGCGCAGCGCCGCGCAGGGCCTTGCGCAGGCGCAGCACCACCGCGCGGCCTTCGGGCTCGGTCGGCTTGAAGGTGCCGCCCTCACGATCCAGCAGAGCGCTGTCCACACGACGTTCGGCAAGGAAAACGTGCCGCAGGGCAATGGATTGCGGATGCGTGCGGCAGCGATCGAAGGCGTCCTGTTCGAAGGCCTGCCCGGCATCGAAGGGCAGCAGCGACGCCGCCTCGACGCAATCGACGATCAGGTGCGGCGCGAACAGCGGACTGGCCGCGATCTCTCGACGGGCGCTTGCCACCTGCGCCTGGTAGGCGCGGCCATCGGCCAGGCCCTCGCGCCGCGCGCGGGTGGGGCGCGGGCCTTTCCCATCGGCAACCAGCCGGCGCGCAAAGGTAACCGCGCCGGTGGCCAGATCCCCCTCGACGAGGCCATCCAGCAGTCCCAGCCGCAGCGCATCGGGGGCGGCAACGGATTGCCCGCTTACCATCAGCTTGAGGGCCGCCTCCGGGCCGACCAGCCGCGGCAGGCGCTGGGTGCCGCCCGCACCGGGCAGAACCCCCAGCGTGACCTCGGCAAACCCGATGCGCGCCCTGGCATCGGCCACCCGGTAATGCGCGGCCAGAAGCAGTTCGGCCCCACCGCCCAGCGCCTGGCCGCCCAGCGCGGCGACCACGGGTTTCGAACAACCCTCGATCAGGTCGCAAAGATCGCGTGGCCCGGGGTCCTGCCAGGCCGCGGCCAGTTCACGGATGTCGGCCCCGGCCGAGAAAAGCGCGCCCTCGGCCCGCAGCACGACGGCCGATATCTGGTCTTCGGTGTCGATGCGGTGAAAGTGCTCTGCAAGCGCCGCGCGCAGCTGCACGGAGAGCGCATTGACCGGCGGCGCGTTCAGCGAGATCACGGCGATACCGTCAAGCACCCGGAAAAGCGCGTACCGGGTCATGGCACCCCGCTCCGGCCGGCATGGAAAAGCCTCTGCATCATGCCCTCATTAGGCCCGGCACGCCGCCCGGCTTCAAGCCCTGTCGTCGGAACAGTTCAACCGGGCGACTCAGGTCGCCGGGCAGAAGACCTCGTAGAGCCGTTCGATGATCGGCACGACGCGGGTATCGGCCAGCGAATAATGAATCGTCCTGCCGTCGCGTTCGGCCCGCACCATGCCTTCCGAGCGCAGCCGTGCCAACTGGCCAGACACGTAGGACTGGCTGGCGCCCAGCGCCTGTTCCAATTCGCCCACGCTGCGCGGCCCGGCCAGAAGCGAGCAGAGCAAGCGCAGACGTTGCGGGTTCGACAGTGCCTTGAGAACATCCGCAGCCTCGCAGGCAGCGGCATCCATGGCGTGCAATCTTTCGGGGCTCATGTCCATGTTCGATTTATATGTCGAAAGCACACATATTTCAAGATACTAATGCGTACCATGCACGGCTGGACATCGCGCCCCCCAACGGCCTAGATCAGCGCATGGATATTCGCCCGCTCAGCCCCGACCACGCCGTATCGCCCCAGATCGACCCCGCCGACCTGCCCGCCATCGCCGCGGCGGGCTATGTGCGGGTGATTTGCAACCGTCCCGATGCGGAAATCCCGCCCAGCCATCATGCCACCGTCATCGAAGACGCCGCGCGCGCCGCGGGGCTTGACTTTGTCAATCACCCGGTCACGCATCCGACCATGGGCCCCCAGGCCATCGACCGGCAGATGCAGGCGATCGACGGGGCGCCAGGGCCGGTGCTGGCCTATTGTGCCTCAGGCACGCGCTGTTCGATGCTCTGGGCGCTCGGGCGTGCCGGGGCGCTTGGCATCGACGAGGTGCTCGAGGCCACGGGCAAGGCAGGCTACGATCTGGCGCCGCTGCGGCCCCAGCTGAAGGCTTTCTCCGGGCGGTGATCCGCGCGA
>Ga0102925_1001663_pt1 | contig 12303 bp, 9 predicted proteins | sample SalPonR1_A_D1_MG_FD_78216 | JGI IMG/M metagenome (GOLD analysis project Ga0102925, IMG submission 78216) | Salt pond soil microbial communities from South San Francisco under conditions of wetland restoration - Salt Pond MetaG R1_A_D1_MG | ecosystem: Environmental > Aquatic > Marine > Intertidal...
GACATACCGCAGCCGGCAGTTCCCGCTCCCGCGCACGGAGAGGCCGCCGTGCTCCATACCCAGGGTCTCGCAGCCCAGGGCCAGGAGCTGGCGCAGCTTCTCCGCCAGCCCCAGATCGGCATCGGCGGCAATGGCGTGGAGCTGTTCCAGGGCGTAGCGGTGGGCCCGTTCGCGGGCCTCCAGCCGGCGCTGCTCGGTGATGTCCTCGGCGGAGGAGAGGACCCCGGCAATATCGCCCTCGTCATCGTGGAGCACGGCGTTGCGAAAGGCCATAAGGCGGCGCTCGTTCCCGGCAACCAGGATGTCGTGCTCGAAATCGCCCTCGGGATCCACCCGCCCTTCCAGGATCCCGCGAAAGGTCTCCCGCATGTTCTCGCGCAGCTCGGGCGGCACGAAGGTCGCGACCCAGTCCAGCGCCTCCACCTGCTCCCGCGGCATCCCCAGCAGTTCCGCCCCGTAGGGATTGATCTCCGCCACCCGGCCCCGGGGGTCGAGGACCAGCAGCATGACCCGGGCGACGTCGAGGTACTGCTGCTTGCGCGCACGATGCGCGGCATGCCAGCGCTCCGTATCGCGCCGGTCGGTGATGTCCATGTGGGTCTCGGTGACCCAGCGCACACGCCCCTGGTCATCGCGCAGGGGGGCGGCATGCAGGCGGATGTTGCGGGTGCGACCGTCGCCATCGGTGTGGGTCTGTTCCACCGATACCGGTTCGCCGAGGACGCGCATGGTCTCCATCGGGCAGGAGTGGCCCGCCTCGTTGCAGGGGACCGAGCTGTTGCGAGTAAGGGCGTAGCAGGTCCGGTTCTGCCCACCCGGGTGGCCATAGACCGTCTCGGCGGCCGCATTCCAGTAGACCACCTCGTAGGTATCGATATCCACCACCACGGTAGGGTCCGGCAGGGCCTCCAGAATCCGGTCCGCCCCGGGGGCCTCACCCTGCCGTTGAATGTTCTCTACCATGCGCTCCTCTCCCTCCCTGGTTGGCGGCGTCAGTCATACCCTACGGGTCGGCCTATTCTGGCCCCCTCTGCAACGGTTCGCCACTTGGTTTTTCTTATACTTGGCGATGAATTCTACCGCTGTCAGCCCAGAGTGAAACCGTACTCGGTCTCGATGACGTTATCTTCTACAGGGATCCCCCGCTCGGTGGTGAATCCCCCCTCCGCGGACGGATGCAGCCGGGCGTGGAAGCGGGTCTCCAGTTCGTCCCGCAGCCAGGCCAGCTCGGAGGGGTGGATCGCCTCCCCCTGACGGGTAAGGTGGCGCAGGGTAAGCCGGCCCTCGCCGTCCACCGTCACCAGCAGGGGGAGCGGCAGCCCCAGCGGAGCGATCTGTTCGTGGGCGATCCACTCCACCGGCGTGGGCCGCTTGCCCGGCTCCTGCCGCAGGTCGATGCGGAAGTGGCCCATGCCGCCGGGCTCCTTGAGCAGCTCCTCCACCCAGAAGGGGTCCAGCCCACGGTGCAGGATCAGGTGGCGACCGGCATAGCGCTCCAGGAAGGCCTCGCGGAGCTTGCGGGGCTTGGAACGTCGGCGCAGGAACTCCATCTTGGTCTCCATCGCTTGTGCCCCGGCAGCCGGCTTCCGCCGTGATCTATGCTGGGGCCTTCGGTTCATCATCGTCACATCCAGCGGGAGGATCAACGTGGACTACCGAGAGCTCGGCAACACCGGCATCCAGGTAAGCACCCTGTGCCTGGGCACCATGACCTGGGGCCGACAGAACACCGAGGCCGAGGCCTTCGAGCAGCTGGACCACGCCACCGGCGAGGCCGGCATCAACTTCATCGACACCGCCGAACTCTACCCGGTGCCGCCGGAGGCGGAGACCTTCACCGAGACCGAGAGCATCATCGGCAACTGGCTAACGCGGCGCGGCCGCCGGGACGACCTGGTGCTGGCCTCCAAGATCGCCGGCCCCGGTCCGGACCACATCCGCGGCGGCCACACCCGCTACACCCGGCAGACCCTCACCGACGCCATCGATGGCTCCCTGAAGCGGCTGCAGACCGACTATATCGACCTCTACCAGCTCCACTGGCCGGAGCGGAACACCAACTTCTTCGGCGAGCTGGGCTACCCGGAGGGGGAAGACCCGGCGGACTGCACCGCCTTCGAGGAGACCCTGCGCGCCCTGGGCGATGCCGTCGCCGCCGGCAAGATCCGCTACGTGGGCCTGTCCAACGAGACCCCCTGGGGGGTGATGCGCTACCTGGCGCTGGCCGAGCGCGAGGGGCTGCCCCGGGTGGTCTCGGTGCAGAACCCCTACAACCTGCTGAACCGGACCTACGAGGTGGGCCTGGCCGAGGTCTCCATCCGCGAGAAGGCGGGGCTGCTGGCCTACTCCCCGCTGGCCTTCGGCGTGCTGTCGGGCAAGTACATCGACGGCGCCCGGCCCGAGGGGGCGCGGATCAGCCTGTTCCCGCGCTTCGATCGCTACATGAACGAACAGGCGCGCATGGCTACCGAGGAGTACATCGCCCTGGCCCACGCCCACGACCTGGACCCGGCGCAGATGGCCCTGGCCTACGTGAACAGCCGCCCCTTCCTCACCAGCAATATCATCGGCGCTACCACCATGGAGCAGCTGCGGACCAACATCGCCAGCCACGAGCTGACACTCTCCGGCGAGGTCCTGGAGGGGATCGAGGCCATCCACACCCGCTACCCCAATCCCTCGCCCTAGCGCGTCCATCGGCGCGCGTCCGGTATACTCCCCGGCACCCTTCACCGTCAGGAGCAACGGCCATGACCGACTGCCTCTTCTGCCGCATCGCCGCCGGGGAGCTGCCGGCGGACATCGTCTACCAGGACGATGACGTGCTGGCCTTCCGGGACCTCCATCCCCAGGCGCCCCACCACATCCTGGTGATCCCGCGCCGCCACGTGGCCACGGTGAATGACTTCGCCGCCGAGGATGCCGAACTGGTGGGCAAGCTGGTCCTCACCGCCCGGAACATCGCCAGCGACCTGGGGCTGGCCGAGGACGGCTTCCGCCTGAACCTCAACACCAACGAGAAGGCCGGGCAGACGGTCTTCCACGTCCACCTGCATCTGCTGGCGGGGCGTGAATTCTCCTGGCCCCCGGGCTGAAGGGGAGCCCCTTCGCCGTCCGGCGGCCTCAGGTGAGGCCCCGGCGCAGGACGCCCAGGCTGGTCTCCCGCCAGCCGCGGGCGGTGTAGAACCGGCGGGCGGCGATATGGTCTTCCTGCGCCACCACCTGCAGGCGGATCAGGCCGCGGTGCCGGGCCTCGGCCTCGACCCCCTCGAGCAGGATCGTCCCCACCCCGGCGCGGCGCCAGGGGGTGGAGACGACGACATCCTCGACCCAGCCCACCGGCCCGCCCTCGGCGGTGGAGATCACCGTCTGCATGGTGGCCATCCCCACGGGACCGCTTCCGGCATCGGCTACCAGTACGGCGGCCCGTCGGGAATCTGCCAAAAGCGCCTCCAGCCCGGCCCGCTGTCGCTCCGGCCGGGACTCGAAGTCCTCCTCCAGGGTAAAGAGTTCGGTGAGCAGGTCGGCCATGGAGGGGACGTCGGCGCGGCTCGCCCGGCGGATGGTAATGGGTCGGCGGGATTGCACGGGCTTTCTCCGGCTGGGCTCTACCGGACCCGTTGCAAGGGACGTGCCCGTCCTCCCGGGCCGGGAGACGGCGGCGTAGCGATGGCGAGGGCACCGCTTCGGAACAAGGCGCCCCGGACCTGCCCCGTTGCAGGGCAGATCGAGCCCGGGCCGGGCGACCCGGGGGCTACTCCAGGCCGGCGGCGCGGGCGGCCCGCTTGCGGAAGACCTGCATCTCCTTGGCCGCCTGGCGATCGCCCCGATCATCGGCGGCGGCGATCCCGCGGTCGAAGACGGCCACCGCCTCCGCCGGCCGCGCGGCGTCCACCAGCGCCTGGCCCCACGCCTTCCAGGCCGCGGAGTAGAACGGGTCGTGCTCGGTGGCCTTCGCCAGGTGGGGAATGGCCTCCTCGGCCCGGCCCTCGCCCAGGTAGGCATTGCCCAGGCCGTAGCGGAGCATGGCGTTATCCTGCCCCTGCTCCAGCATCGCCTCGAAGTTCTCGATGACCCCCATGGCTCAGCCCTCGGCGTCGCCGCCGTGGTCGTGGCTGCGCAACTGGAGGTAGTTGGCCAGCCCCATGGCATCGATGAGGTGGAGCTGCTTCTCCAGCCAGTGGGTGTGGTCGCGCTCGGTATCGTCCAGCAGCTTCTCCAGCAGCTCCCGGGTGACGGCGTCCCCGGCGCTTTCGCACAGGGCGATGACCCGGCGCAGGTGCTCCACCACGGCGTATTCCAGGTCCAGGTCGTTGCGCAGCATGGAGGGGACGTCGTGGCCGACGTTCAGGGGCTGGCGGGTGGCCAGGTCCGGCGTGCCGCCGAGGAAGAGGATCCGGCGGATGAGCCAGTCGGCGTGGTCGGTCTCTTCCTGGCGCTCGTGCTCGGCCTTCTGGTAGAGGGCCTGGTAGCCCCAGTCCTCGTACATGCGGGCGTGGATGAAGTACTGGTCGGCGGCGGTGAGTTCACCGGCCAGGAGCTCATTGAGCGCGTCGATCACACCGGAATCGCCCTGCATTGGGTTCTCTCCTCGGATGGGTTGAGTTCTACCTTCAAACAGGTACCCCGCCCCGTCAACCGCCCGCCGGCGGGGTCTCTCGCACGCCCCCCCGGGGGCAGCGAGGCGCGACCAGCGTGATTATACTGGTTCCCGATTCACCCGTCGGACCCGCCATGCCTCATTCAAACCGTCCCGCGCAGGACTCCTTCCTGCTCTGCCGCCCCCGAGCCGCCGGGCCCCTGATGTGGGTTCTGGCCGCCATCGCCATGGTACTCGCAGCAGAACTCTCCCGGAGCTTCGCCATCGGCGACCAGGAGGCCTCGCTCATCTGGCCCCCGGCCGGGCTGGCTCTGGGACTGGCCATCGCCTTCGGGCCGCGGCTGCTACCCCTGCTCGCCCTGGTGCTCTACGGCTGGGCCGTGGGCTTTCGCGGCGGCGACCCCCTGCCGTGGGTGCTGCCTGCGGTGGGCACGGCCGTCGGCCCCTGGCTGGCGGTGACCGTCCTCCGCCGGCTGGAGGCGCGGCTGGAACGCCCGGGACCGGTGGGCGAACTCCTCTGGACCTATGCGGTGGGTATCGGGATCGGGGTCCTGGTGAGCAGCCTGCTGGGGACTCTCGGGCTGCGCCTGGATCCCGAATACGCGCAGTACGACCTCGGTCATGCCTGGGCGGTCTACGCCATCTCGGAGGCCTTCGGCGTACTGGTCTTCACTGGCCTCTCCGCCCGGCTGGGCCGCGCCCTGGCCGATCGCGAACTGGAGGCGGCCCTGCAGCCCGAGTCGTGGCAGCTCCCCTGGTTCCTCGGCCTGGCGGCAGTCATCGGCCTGGAGGCCTACCTCGCCGGCACCGGCTCGGAGTCCCTGGCGCGGGCGGCCACCTTCCTCTACTTCCCGCTGCTGGCCATCTCCGCCGGCCGCGCCCGGCCCCTCTTCCAGGACCTGGTCACCGCCGCCATCGCGGTGGGCCTGGTAACCACGGCCATCGCCCGGAGTGGCGGGGCGATGGACGGCGCCCAGCTGCGCGACCTGCTGGAGGTGGTCATCCTGGTCCTGGCCTTCACCGTCATGGCCCAGGTGGTTGCCGCCATGGCCGAACTCCTCCGCCGCTACCTCGCGTCGGAGCGGGCCAGCGCCCGGCGGGACGACCTTACCGGCCTGGCCAACGAGCGCGAGCTGGATGACTACCTCACCCGCCAGGCGGAATCCGATCACCCGGCCCTGCTCGCCTCCATCGACGTGCCGGCAGTACGCAAGGCGGTGGATGTGCTGGGACTGGAGCCGACCAACGAGATCGAGGAGTGGATCGCCGACCGGCTGGTGGAGAACACACCGGAGGGGGCCATCCCGGCCCGGATCGGCCGGGGGAGCTACGCCCTGCTGGATACCAACCACCCGGACACCTCCGCGCAGAGGCTGGAGCGGCTCTACGACGCCATCGATGGCTACCGCTACCGCGGCGGCCCCCTGCCGCTCACCCTCCATCCCACCATCGGCATGCTGCGGCTGGAGGCGAACCAGGCCCTGCCCGCCAGCGAGGCCCAGGCGCTGGCCAGCCTGGTGACCCAGCAGGCGCGGGAGCGCGCGGACCGGCGCCTGATCCAGCGGCCGGCGGACCCGGCGGAGCTGGCCCACGAACGCGCCACCCTGAGCCGGGTGGAGACCATCCGCTCGGCCCTGGAGCGCGCCGACGGCTTCGCCCTGTTCGGCCAGCGAGTGGAGCCGCTGGGGGACGGTAACGAGCCCTTCTACGAGATCCTGGTGCGGCTGCGGGAGACCGACGGCTCCCTGCTCTCCCCCGGGGAGTTCCTCGACGTCGCCGCCCGCTTCAACCTGGTGCCGGCGCTGGACCGCTGGGTGGTGGCCCGCGCCCTGGCGGCCTGCGCGGCGCTGCCGGGGTGCCGGCTCTCCATCAATCTCTCCGGGGCCTCGCTCTCCGACCTCTCCCTGCTGGACTACATCGACCAGCAGCCGGGGCTCGCCGGGCTGGAGCCGGGGCGGGTGACCTTCGAGGTCACCGAGACCGAGGCGATCCAGCACCCGGAAGAGGCCACGCGGCTGCTGGCGGGGCTGCGCCAGCGCGGCTACAAGGTGGCGCTGGACGACTTCGGCACCGGCCTGGCCAGCTTCGAGTACCTCAAGACCTTTCCCTTCGACTACATCAAGATCGACGGCAGCTTCGTGCGCGATGCCCTGAACTCGCCGGCCGACCGGGCGGTGGTGGAATCGGTGCGGCAGGTGGCCGCGGTCTTCGGGGCCCGCACCGTGGCGGAGTTCGTGGAGAACACCGAGACCCGCGCCTGGCTCGCCGAGGTGGGCGTCGACTTCGCCCAGGGCTTCGGCATCCATCGCCCGGCGCCCCTGGAAGAACTGCTGCCGAGGCCGGCGACCTGATTCGGGGCCGGATTCAGCCCCGGTGGGGCAGGGCCATGCCGGTCACCTTCTTGTAGAGGGAGACGGCGTAGCCGTCGGTCATCCCGGCAATGAAGTCGGTAAGGTTGAGCAGCAGGCGGTAGGGATCGGTGATCCGCACCCGCTCGCCGCTGGCCGGGTCAGTCCCGAAGAGGAACTGGTCGGGGATGAGGTGGGCGACGGTGCGCGCCCGCGCCGAGGCCCGGCCGCTGCTGGCCGCCGCCTCGGCGGTCTCGCTGGCCGCCTGGTGGAAGAGGTCCAGCAGGCCGCCGATGACGCTGTAACCCGCCGCACAGACCTCCTGGACCTCCACGTGGTCGTAGATCCGCTCCCGCGAGATCCCGGCGATGGCCTCCAGCGCCTCCGTCTGCGGCAGGACCTCCGGCAGCTCCCGCTCGAACCGGCCGGCCAGGATCTCGTCCTCGTGCTCCAGGAAGGCCTCGGCGGCGCGCTCCACCAGCTCGTTGATGGCCCGCGCCCGCAGGTATTCCACCCGCTCCTTGTCATCGCGCAGCCGGTACAGGCGGCTCTCCACGTCGGCCAGCACCGGCGGGCGCAGCAGGGCCAGGAAGTGGTCGCGCACGGTGGCGTAATCCAGGATCCCGATGCGGTAGGCATCCTCGAAATCGACGATCTGGTAGGCGATGTCGTCCGCCGCCTCCATGAGGAAGGCCAGGGGATGGCGGCAGGTGATGCCGCCGCCCCGGTCCAGCAGGCCGGTTTGCGCCGTCACGGTCCGGAAGTGGTCCGCCTCGGCGGCGAAGTAGCCGTACTTCTTGCGGCTGACCCCGGCCGCGCGATCGATGGCCGGCGCCGGGCAGGGATACTTCAGCGCCGCCCCCAGGGTGGCGTGGGTCAGCTGCAGGCCGCCGCTGTTGTCCGGGTTCTGCAGCCGCGTGACCACCCGGAAGCCCTGGGCGTTGCCCTCGAACAGCTCGAACTCCGTGCGCTGCCCGGGGGTGCAGCGCGCCAGGGCCCGCTCGGCCACCGGGCTGGTGGTGACCCAGTGGCGGATGGCGTCCTCGCCGGAGTGGCCGAAGGGCGGATTGCCGATGTCGTGGGCCAGGCAGGCGGCGGCGACGATGGCGCCGATATCCCCCGGCCCCACCTCGGTGAAGCCCTCGCGCCGGACCACCTCCTCGCCCACGCGGGTCCCCAGGGAGCGGCCCACCGACGCCACCTCCAGGGAGTGGGTGAGGCGGGTACGAACGTAGTCGCTCTCCGCCAGCGGGAAGACCTGGGTCTTGTCCTGGAGCCGCCGGAAGGCCGACGAGAAGATGATCCGGTCGAAGTCGCGCTGGAAGTCGGTGCGGAACTCGGCGCCCCCCGGGCGCTCGTCGTCCCCCAGCCGGTGGTTGGTGAGCAGTCGCTCCCACGCCATCCGCTCGCTCATGGTCCCTCTCCCCTGGAGTCAACGCGCTCATGGTAGCAGGCCCGCCTTTTGCCGACGCCCCGGGCGTGGGATGATTCGCCCCATGCCACGGATCCTGGCCATTGGCGACATCCACCTGGGTCGGCGCCCGGCGCGCCTGCCGACGGAACTCGACCCCCGCGAGCTGACTCCGGCCGCCGCCTGGTACGGCGCGGTGGAGGCGGCCATCGCCCGGGGTGTGGACGCCGTGGCCCTGGCCGGCGACGTCGTGGAGCACCCCGACGACCTCTACGAGGCGTGGAGCGACCTGGAGCGCGGGATCGGGCGCCTGAGCGAGGCCGGGATCCCGGTGGTGGCGGTGAGCGGCAACCACGACACCACCGTCCTCCCCCGCCTGGCCGACGCCCTCCCCGACCTCCGGCTGCTGGGCCGCGGCGGCCAGTGGGAGGAGCTGGACCTGGGCGGCGCCCGGCTGCTGGGCTGGTCCTTCCCCGCCCCCGCCCACCCGCGCAGCCCCCTGGCCGACGGCCTGCCGCCCCGGACCGGATCCGACCCGCGCCTGGGCCTCCTCCACTGCGACCGCGACCAGGGCGACAGCCGCTACGCCCCGGTACGCAGCAGCGAACTGGCGGCCGCGGAGGTGGACGCCTGGCTGCTGGGCCACATCCACGCCCCCGACGACCTCGCCGGCCCCCGACCCATGGGCTACCTCGGCTCCCTCATGGGGCTGGACCCCGGCGAGCCCGGCGCCCACGGGCCCTGGCTGGTCACCGCCGATGCCGAGGGGGTCCGGGCCGAACAACTACCGCTGGCCCCCCTGCGCTGGGAACCGGTCGCCGTGGACCTCACGCCGCTCACCGCCCTGGACGAGCTGGACACCGCCATCGCGGGCGCCATCGACGCGCGCCACCAGCAGCTGGCGGCGGCCGGCCCCCTGCCCCGCGCCGTGGGCTGCCGACTCCACCTCACCGGCCGCAGCAACCTGCGCCGGGCGGTGGCCGACCACCTGGCGAGCGCCGACCTCCGCCGGCTGCAGATCCAGCGCGACGGCTGCACCTGGTTCGTCGAGGCCTGGCGGCTGGAGGCGCGCCCGGCCCTGGACCTGGCGGAACTGGCCGCCAGCAACGACCCCGCCGGCCTCCTGGCCCGGCGGCTGCTCCTCCTCGGCCGGGCAGCGGACGACCCCGAGCGCCGCGCCCTGCTGGAGCGGGCACGCCAGGAACTCCTCCCCCGGATGGCTCGGGCGCCCTTCGATGACCCGGACGCCCCGGAGATGGACGACGCCGAGCTGGCCGACACCCTGGAACGCGCCGCCCTGGAGGCGCTGGACCGGCTGCTCGCCCAGGTCGAGGACCACCCCGCGGGAGCCCCGGCATGAGGCTGCGCCGCCTGGCCATCCAGCGCCTGCCGGGGATCACCGAGCCGTTCGAGCTGCGCGGCCTCGAGGACGGGATCCTCGTGGTCCACGGCCCCAATGCCACCGGCAAGTCCAGCGTGGTGCGCGCCTTCCGCCACCTGGTCGCCCCGGACGCCACCCCCGGGGTCCACGTGGAGGCGGACTTCGACACCGCCGCCGGCCCCCTCACCGCCCGCCGTCTGGGCACCCACGTGGAGTGGGAGCGGGCCGGCCAGCCCGCGGAACCGCCCCGGCTGCCCGAGGCCCACCGCCTCCCCGGCTACCTGCTGGGGGTGGAGGAACTCACCGCCGCCGACGCCCGGACCGAGGCGACCATCCAGGCGGAGATCGGCCGCCAGCTCGCCGGCGGTTACGACCCGGCGGCCCTGGTGCGCCAGGGCGGCCCCTTCCAGGTCAAGCAGAACGAGGGCCGGGAGGAGCGCAAGGCGCTTCAGACCGCTGAACAGCATCTGCGGGAGGCGCAGCAGACCCAGGCCGGTCTCGCCCACAAGGAGCGCGAGCTGGAGCAGGCGCGGGCCGACCACGCCGAGGCCGATCGCGCCCGCCGACGCCTGGCCCCGGTCCAGCGGGCCGTGGAGCTGGCCGAGGCCGTGGCCGAGCGCACAGCGGCCCGGGCCGAGCTGGCCGGCTTTCCCGAGGGGATGGACCGGCTCAACGGCCGCGAGACCGACCAGCTCCGGCAGCTGCGCGAGGAGCGTGACGCCGCCGCCCGGCGACTCCAGGAGGCCCGGCGCGAGACCGAGGCCGCCGAGGCGCGGCAGTCGGAGACCGGGCTCGCCGCGGCCCCGGACGAGGCGACCCTCGCCGATCTGCGCCAGCGCCTGGACGACCTCGAGAAGATCCTTCGCCGCGCCCGGGAGGCCCGGGAGCGCGAGGCCGGGGCGCGCGAGCGCGCCGCCGGACACGCCCGGGTCCTGGGGCTGGAGGGGCCGAGCGACGCCCTGCCGGATCTGGACCCGGCCACGGTGGCCGAGGCCGAGGGGGAGCTGGCCCGACTGGAGGCCCTGCGGACGGAGATCACCGCCGGGCAGCGGCTGCGCGACCGCCTGCCCGCGGCCGGCGACGATCAGCCCGACCCCGCTACCCTGGCCGCCGCCATCGCCGACCTCGACGCCTGGCTCGCCGCCCATCCGCCCCGACTCCGGCGCTGGCGGGCCGTCACCGCCGCCATCGTGCTGCTGGCCGGCACCGCCACGCTCTCCTTCCTGGCCGGCCTCCACCCCGCCACCCTGGCCGGCGCGGTGGCCATCCTCGCGGCGGGGGTCTACGCCCTCTCGCCTCCTCTCGATCCCCGCCGGCCCGAGGCCTCGGCACAGGAGCGCGCCCGGGAGGCCTTCCAGCGCCGCGACCTCAACGGGCCGACGGCGTGGGACCGCCCGAACGTGCAGGACCGCCGGCAGGCACTGGAAGAGTCGCGCCGCCGGGCCGAGGACGCCACCGCCGCCGCCGGCGAGCGCCGCGCCCGGGCCGAGGAGGTCGCCCAGTGGGAGGAAGAGGCGCACCGGCTGACCGAGGCGCTGGCCCCCCGGCTCGCCCCGGCCGGCCTGGACCCGCAGCACGCCCCGCGCGCCGCCGGCCGCTGGCTCCAGGAGGCCGCCGGCCTCACCCGGGCCCGCGCCGAGGCCGAGAACGCCGCGGCCGAGGCCCGGACGGCGGCGGAAGAGGCGAGGGAGAAGACCGGGACCGTCGCCCACCGGCTGACCGACCTCGGGCAACCGGTGGCGAATGACGGCGACCTCGATACCCTCCGCACGGCGGTGGAACAGCTCCGCTCGCGCGCCGAGGCCTTCCGTGCCGCCGAGCGGGATGCCGCCGAGGCGCGCCGCAACGCCGAGCGCGAGGCGGAACAGCAGCAGCGCCAGGAGCAGGCCATCCAGGGGCTCTTCGAGCAGGCGGGGCTGCCCGCTGGCGACGACGCCGCCCTGGAACAGCGCCTGGAACGGCTCCCCGGCTGGCAGGCGGCCCGGGAGCGCGAGGCGCGGGCACAGACCCTCATCCACCAGGGGCGCGCCCACCTGGCCGGGGAGGAGGAACTCCTGCGCCGCGCCGAGGATGGCGAACGGGATGCCCTGGCGGAGGAGCACCAGGCCCTGGAGGCACGGGCCGAGGCGGCCGACGACCACCTCACCCGTGTCCGCAACCTGGAGAATGACCTGGCGCGCGCCCGGGAGGAGCGGCCGCTGGAGGCGGCCGAGGCCGAGGTCCAGGCCGCCCGGGACCGCCGGGGCGAGGTCCGCGACGACGTCCTGGATCGGCGCGCCGCCGCCTGGCTGCTGGAGGACGTGGCCCGGGAACACCGGGCGGAGCACCGCCCCGCCCTGCTGGAACGGGCGGACGCCTGGCTGGCCGACTTCAGCCGCGGCGCCTTCCGCCTGGAGCTGGCCGAGGACGGCTCCCTGGAGGCGGTGGATACCGCCGCCGGCGCCCGCCGGGCGCTGGCCGAACTCTCCACCGGCACCCGCATGCAGCTACTCATCGCCGTGCGCGCCGCCTGGGCCCTGGCCGGGGAGGAGGGCCGGGAGCCGCTGCCGCTCTTCCTGGACGA
>Ga0102925_1001665_pt1 | contig 12301 bp, 8 predicted proteins | sample SalPonR1_A_D1_MG_FD_78216 | JGI IMG/M metagenome (GOLD analysis project Ga0102925, IMG submission 78216) | Salt pond soil microbial communities from South San Francisco under conditions of wetland restoration - Salt Pond MetaG R1_A_D1_MG | ecosystem: Environmental > Aquatic > Marine > Intertidal...
AAGACCATCGAAACGCGACGCTTGCTTCACCGCAAATCCGCCGCATAATCACATGAACAAGATGAGCCAGACCCTCGCTTAGAATAGGCTGCCTTCTGTCCCAAAATCCCTGACGACTGACAGGAAATCGTTGTTCCGGCCATCCGCCGGTCCGGAGCACCGAGGGACGCGCCCGATCCCGGGTGGGTGCCCTGGACCGGTTGGTCGGCGCGATGCCCTCACAAGCTTCGATGTCATCGGTGCATTGCACGGCACCGCCAATGCGCCCTGCCCGGGGGAGGGACGGGCACGGCCCGGCGCGGGGTGGCGAACGCGGTGTTCAGCACCCTGCTAAGTCATGCGGGTATTGCTTTGTCCTTCAGCGCATCTCTGAACCCGCCGGCGGCGAAGCCTCGGCCGGGCCTTATGGCGGGCCGACATCGGACGCGCGCCGGCAGGGATGAATCACTTTTTGCGTAATTTCGACGTCTGATGATGCAAATGATTCATGCTGGGCAAGGAAGCGACAAATCGGATCCATTCGGGCTACGCGGAAATGCCCGCGCAGATGCAGGCCGCCGCGCGCTTCGTTCTCGATCACCCGCAGGATGTGGTTCTTCTTTCGATGCGCGCCCTCGCGCGTCGCGCCGGTGTGCCCGCCGCCACGATGACGCGCATGGCGCAGCGTGTGGGGTATGCGGGCTTCGACGATCTTCGCGCGGTCTACCTGAACGATGCGCGCGCTGCTCCGGACTGGTTCAGCAGCAAGGCGCAGGGCATGCTGAACCGGCGGGACGCGATGGGCGAGCCGGCTCTGGTCGGCGATCTCGCGCAGAGCATCGCCGGGAATACCGCCGATCTCGCCGACGACGAGTTGCGCCGGGCGGTCGCCCGGGCGTCCGACCTGCTGATGGCGGCGGATCGGATATTCTGCGTCGGCGCTCGCTCCGCATATCCGGTGGTCTTCGTCTTTTCCCATGTTCTCGGCTATTTCTGGCCCGCGGGCCGGATCCTGGGCGGATCGCGGGGCGAACTAGATTTCGATACCATCTTCGACATCACGGCAGGCGATGCAGTGCTCGCCGCAAGCTTCAATCCTTATGCCAGGAGTACCGTCGATGCGGTCGGCATCGCTGCTGATGCCGGAGCGACGATCGTCTCGATCACCGACAGCGAGGTCGATGGCATCGGCCCCACGATCATGCCCGCCGTCGCGGGACCGGCACCGGGGGGCGTGACGTTTAGTCAGGCGCGTGATCCGATCCACGGGCTGGTCGGAAAGGGACGCGTGGTCGGCATGGATATCGTGGAAATCTGCCCATCGCTCGATGTCAACAGGATCTCTCTGATCACCGCCGCGCGCCTCTTCGTCAACATGATCGGCGCGTCCGTGCGGGCAGGATACTTTTCCAAGGCGTAGACCCGGCTCTCGGCTCTGGCCCGGATGACCCCGTCGGCATTCGGGCCTCGGCGGACTCCTCGGCGGCAGGATCGCCGACGGTCGCGGCGATCCGGTCCAATGCGCTCGGGTTCCGATCGGATCGACGCTCACCGGCAGGCCACCGGACATCGACAGCCGCACCAGCTTCAGTCGGTGCCGGGGGAATGTCAGCGCGCGCCAATCGCCGCGTGACCTCTATCCAGGGAGCGCAGCCATCATGGGAAACACTGCGGTTTCACAAGACGGGCGCGGGGACATGACGGCTGCGGTGGGCCTGGAATGCAACATTCCCCTCGCTACTAGGCCACCGCCTCATAAGTTCGCAATCAGATGCCGCCATTTGCAGGCGTCGCCGTCATCGTTTCGCTGATGCTTGCGGTTCGTTTCGGCGGGGTGGCGTTGAAAAGACTCTCGCATATGCCCGCCTTGGCCGATCTGCGGAACCGTCGGAACCGGCTGTTCCGCCTCCCGAAAGCGGGCGGCAGTTCGGGCCATGGTGAGCCGGTCCGGCCCCGCCGGAAAACTGCTTCAGGGAACAGGCGATTATCCGTCGCCGTGGCTCCGGCGTCACTGGCCTTTCCCGGCAGGTGCGGCTCAAGCCGCTTCCGTTCATGATCGGTCACCACAAAAAGCCGCTCGTTCATTCAAACCTGCATTCGGGAATGTTTGCACCAGAAATCAGAACCGATGGGGATCCTGATGTCCATTGGCCTGATCATGCCGCTTCGTTGTCTGCCTGCGTGTGGCCTGCGCCGCAAGAACATTGATAGAATATGACTCAATGCAAAATCTTGACGCGCACGCGAGCGACAGACCCGCGTTCTTGCGCGATACGGCAAGCGCAGTGTGGTCAACCTTCTCCGCCATCCCGTCATCGCCGGGACAGCACGGTCATACCCTCCCATTTCCTCCATTTGGCCGGATCGCGCGCTTGCCCGTCCGCGCCGGCCAGACTAGACATCCTTCATGGGTGTTCCGCTCCTGCTCCTTCTGCTGTCCCTCACCGGTGTCGCAGTGGCGCTTCTGCTGCCCGGCTACGGCGATCTGCTGCTGCTTGCCGGGCCCTCTGCCGTCGCGGCCTTCATTCTGTGGCTGCGCGCGGCCTTGTCCGGCAAGACACCCGCGCCGGACTGGATCCTGATCGACGGCTCGAACGTCATGCACTGGAAGGACAACACCCCGCGCATCGAGACGCTGCGCGAGGTGATCGCCCGTCTGAGCGACCTTCGCCGCACCCCTGCCGTCATCTTCGACGCCAACGCGGGCTACCTGCTGGCGGGCCGCTATCAGGACGACCATGTCATGGCCAGGGCCCTCGGCCTGCCCGAGGACCGTGTGCTGGTCGTGCCCAAAGGGACGATTGCCGACAGCTATCTGCTGACCGTCGCGCGGGATTACGGCGCGCCGATCGTCACCAATGACCGCTATCGCGACTGGGCGGACGACTACCCGGAGATCGCCGAGCCGGGCCGCCTCGTCCGGGGCGGCTATCGCGACGGCGCGCTCTGGCTCGACGGGATGGAGACGCCAACACCGGCGTGATGGCCGCCCGCCATCGCCCGGCCCGTTAACCGCGCGCCGCCCCGCGCCCGATACCGACGCAATACCGACAGGATACCGACGCGATGCCGCAGCGGGTTTAGCCTTGTTAACAAGAGGGATCAGCCCCGATTCGCCCTTCCGGGCGGAAACCGCTTTCGTCTCCCGCCGTTTCCCGCAAAATGCCCCCATGCCGATTCCCGTCCTCCCCTGCGACGCCGCTCCCGTCCGACCCGCGGACCGTCCGGGCTCCCTGCTATGATTGGCCTTCGGCGCATCCTCTCCCGCCGCGCATCGCCCCCGGCGCAGACGCCCCCGCCCCTGTCCACGCTGGCACCGGAGCGTCCCTTCGTGGCGGTCGGGGATGTCCACGGGCGCGCCGATCTCCTGCTCGCTCTCGACCGGCAGATCGCGGCGCGCTGCGCCGACTGGCCGGTGGTGCTGTTGGGCGATTACATCGACCGTGGCGAACAGAGCCGGGAGGTGCTGGATCTCTTGATGACGGTGTCAGAGTCGGGCACGCCGCCCGTCACCTGCCTGATGGGAAACCACGAGCGCATGCTTCTGGATTTTCTCGATTTTCCGGAACGGTGCGGGCCGCGATGGCTGCGTAATGGCGGGCTTCAGACGCTGGCCAGTTTCGGCATTTCCCCGTCCGGCGGCACGCAGGCAGAGGCCGCGGCACTCGAAACGTTGCGCGACTGTCTCGCGGACGCCATGGGCGATGCCATGATCGCCTGGCTGCGGGCGCGGCCCCTGTACTGGCGGAGCGGCAATGTCTGGGCCGTCCACGCCGCGGCCGACCCGGACCTACCGATACCCGGCCAGCCGCGCGAGACGCTGATCTGGGGCCACGCCGACTTCCTGCGCAGGCCACGCCCGGACGGGCACTGGGTGGCCCATGGTCACAGCATCGTCGATACGCCCGAGATGCGCGACGGGCGCATCGCGCTGGACACCGGTGCCTACGCCACCGGTCGCCTCACAGCGGCGGCGATCGCCGCTGGCGATGTCAGCTTTTTCCAGACAGGCCCGGGTCTGTAAGCCGAAAACGCCCCATCGCCCCCCGCACCGCCAGGCGGCACATGGTGCAGACACTTTACCTTTGCGGCATTAATGGGTAACAAATTACAACCTTAAGTTGGGGCGCGTTCGATGAATGACACCAGGCATCCGATTTTCGAGCGCCCCTCCCACCGCCCCTCGCGGCCCGAGGCCGCGGACGACGACATTGACCTGATGGAGCTTTTCCGCGCGTTGTGGCGCGGCAAGTGGATCGTTGTTCTGGTGACGGCTCTGGCGGTCGTGGCCGGGGGGTATTATGCGCTCGGACTGGCCCGGCCAGCATACCGCTCCAGCGCCGAGTTGACTCTGGAGGTGCGCACCAATCAGGTGGTGGATATCGAGAGCGTGATATCAGGCGTCTCGACCGAAACGGCGGCCTTGAATACCGAGGCCGAGATCATCCTGTCGCGGCGCCTCCTTGGCAAGCTGGTGGACGATCTGGCGCTGGTCGAGGACCCGGAGTTCAACCCGGGAATGAAGCCTGCCTCGCTTCCCGAGCGGATGCGCTCCCAGATGACAGAGCTGCTCTCGGGTCTCCTCGGGAGCGGGGCAGAGCAGGGTGCCGCGACCCCGGAATCCCCAAGAAACGAGGCGATCAAGCGGGTGCGGGAGGCGCTCTCGGCATCGGTTCGGCGGGATACCTATGTCTTCACGATTTCCGCCACGACCGGCAGCGCGGAAAAGTCGGCGCTGATCGTGAACAGCTTGGCCGATCTCTACCTGCAGGATCAGATATCGGTAAAGTTCGAAGCGACCGAAACCGCCGTCACCTGGCTGTCGCGGCGCGTCACCGAGTTGGAGGGCGACCTGCGAGAGCGGGAAGAGGCGCTCAAGGAGGCAAGGGCTGAGACCGACCTCGTCAGCCCCGAGACGCTCGAGGGGCTGAACCTGCAGGCCAAGGGCCTCCGCGAACGGCAGGAGGCGATGCGCGCGCGTGACCGCGAGACCGAGGCGCGGGTGGCCCGCCTTCAAGACCTGCGCGAGAGCGGAGATCGCGCGGGGATCGCCGAGCAGACCGGGGATCCGTCACTCCGGCGGTTGCTTGCCGCTGTCGCGCGTGGCGATGCAGAGGCCGCGACGCTTTACGATCAGCGTCTCGAGACCTTGGTGGCAAGCGCGCGCGAGGCGCATGAACGCGCCCTGGATCAGGCCAATGCGCTGGCCGCGTCCTATCGGAGCCTGCAGCGCCGCATCGACCGCCAATCAGCCGATCTGGTGCGCATCCAGCAGATGGAACGTGAGATCGAAACCACGCGCACGCTCTACGAGACGTTTCTCACCCGGCTCAAGGAAACCACGGTGCAGCGCGGGCTTCAGCAGGCGGACAGCCGTGTGCTGTCAGACGCTATTCCCGGTGAACAGGTCGCACCACGCACGGCGCTTGTCCTCGCGCTATCGACGGTCCTGGGGCTGATGGGCGGCGCAGCGATCGTTCTCGTCCGGCAGTTCATTCACGACACGTTCCGCACAGCCGATGACCTCGAGGCCGTGACAGAGCTTCCAGTGCTCGGCCAGATCCCGAAGATGCCTCTCAAGGCGCGCGATGACCTGATCGGCTATCTGCGGGACAAGCCCACCTCTGCGCCGGCCGAGGCGATACGCAACCTGCGCACATCGCTCTTGCTGTCGAACATAGACAATCCGCCCAAGGTGATCATGTCATGCTCTGCCCTGCCCGGAGAGGGTAAGACGACGCAATCCATTGCGCTGGCTCAGAACCTGGCAGGACTGGGAAAGAAAGTGCTGCTGATCGAGGGGGACATTCGGCGCCGGGTGTTTGCCGAGTATTTCCGCGATGCCCCGGATGGCGGTGTGCTGACGGCGCTGTCGGGCAAGGTTCCTTTGCACGACGTGGTGTTTCACGACGATGGTCTCGGTGCCGACGTGCTGATGGGCGAGAAGTCGCGCGCCAATGCTGCCGACCTGTTCTCGTCCGAGACGTTCAGCGCATTCCTGAGCCGCGCGCGCGAGGCCTATGACTTCGTGATCATCGACACCCCGCCGGTTCTGGTGGTGCCGGATGCGCGGGTTATCGGCCAGCATGTTGATGGTATCATGTTCACCGTTGCATGGAACAGCACGCAACGGGTTCAGGTCATCGCGGCCCTGCGCGAGCTCGCCTCCGCGAATCTGATGGTTACCGGGCTTGTACTGGCACAGATCGACCCTGCCGGGATGCGCCGATACGGCTATGGCGGCAAGTACGGGGCCTACGGGGCCTATGGAAGGGGCTACTATGAGACCGCATGAAACGCGGGGCCAACTCATCGGCTGTTTCATTTGGTCATGATTTCATGTAAACTCAACCTATACGTGTTGACACTTAACGGAGATACTCAAATGAAAAGCATTGCAGCTTCAACCCTGGCTTTTGCCGCGGCATTGACAGCCGCTCTTCCATCGGTTGCACAGCAAAGCGCGGCGCGTCAGGGAAATGAAACGGCTATGGGAATGGCCGCCCGGATCGGTGTGTGCGACGGTGCCGGGATCGAAAGCGCCCGGTTTGACGAGACCGAAAGCACCCTGCGGGTGATATGCGCAGGCGAGGCCGTTGGCATGGAAGGCGGGCTTGGTGCCGGAGGGGCGATCGTCGCCGTCCTTGCCATAGTGGCAATCGTCGCGGCGGCTTCGGGCGGTGGTGGAAGCAGCTCTACGCCCGGCACCTGACAGGCCATCGCGAGCGCGCTCATCGGCCTTCGTACGGAAGGCACGGCAGAGGGCTGTCGGCTGGTGAGGTTCGGGAAGGCGTCGGATCATACCCGCGAAGTTGGCGCGCCCGGCGACCCGTGCCCCCGTGCCGGGGCAATATCACCGTCAGCACCTTTCTTCTGGAGGCCGCGCGGCCATATCCGGCGGTCGTGGGGGGCTCTTTCCTTCGATCCGAAGCGCCGCGCTTGTCGCGCTGCGCGCTCTTGGTTGAGTGGTCGCAGTATCCGAAAAATCACGGAGCCTCGTGGCAGGCGAAGAATGCTCCGCTTCTGCTTTTGTCTTTGGGCGACTTTCTGTTAAATACACGTCATGCGGGAGCAACTACGCGCCAGAAATACTTATACGTTATTCGTGGCGCTCTGCGCCGCCCCTTCGGCCTTTGCCGACGATGCCCCGCGGATCGAGACCGGCTACAACAGCTACGGCTATCCCGGTCTGATCGACATGCCGGTGGCCAAGAGCCGGCCCGATGGCGAGCTGGCCGTGACGGTCAGCAGCTTTGCCGGGCAGACCCGCAACACGCTGACCTTCCAGGGTCTGCCCCGGTTGTCGGGCAGTTTCCGCTATTCCGTGCTCGACAACGCGACCGGGGGAGAGCGTAGCGCCCTCTACGACCGCAGCTTTTCATTGCATTACCGCTTCGCCGATGAAACCGCCTGGCACCCGGCGCTTGCGGTCGGGCTCAACGATTTTCTCGGCACCGGGATCTACTCCTCGGAATACCTGGTCGCCACCAAGACCCTTGGCCCCTCCTTGCGGGTGACCGGCGGGATCGGCTGGGGACGGCTCGGCGGCGCGGGCGGGTTCACCAACCCGCTGGGCGTGCTGGACGACCGCTTCAAGCGGCGGCCCGAGCGGGACGCCGGACAGGGCGGCGATGTGGAGGCCGCCCAATTCTTCCGCGGCGACGCGGCGCTCTTCGGTGGTATCGAATGGCAGGCAACCGACCGGCTCAAATTCACCATGGAATACTCCTCCGACGACCATCCGCGCGAGGACCCGAGCGCGTTCGAGCAGGAGTCGCAGCTGAACTTCGGGGTGACATACGGCTTGGGGCCGATGACGCAGCTGTCGCTGCGCTACCTCTATGGCAGCGAACTGGGCGCGCAGCTCAGCACCGCGCTCAATCCCAAATCGCCGCCCAACCATGCCGGGCGCGATCCCGCGCCGCCGCCTGTACTGGGACGCGGCGCGCCGACGGTCGCGGCCCTCGGCTGGATCGACGGCGTGGTCGAGCGCGATGCGCTGCGCAGAGATCTCGTGCGCGCCCTCGCCGCGCAGGGGATCGGGCTGCACGGCCTGTCGCTCGCGGGCGGCACCGCCCGGATCGAGATCGAGAACGACACCTACCACCAAGAGGCGCAGGCGGTCGGGCGCACGGCGCGGGTGCTGTCCCGCCACCTGCCCGCGCATGTCGATACATTCGACATCACGCTCGTGGATGCGGGCCTCGCGGTCTCGCAGGTCAGCCTCCGCCGCGACGACATGGAAACGCTCGAGCACGATATGGACGGCGCGTGGAAGAGCTTTGCCCGGGCGCGGATCGCCTCGCCGGAGGGGACGACCACCCCCGCGCCGGGGCGCTACCCGGGCTTTGACTGGAGCGTCTTACCCTACCTGAGCCCCAGCTTCTTCGACCCCGACGATCCGCTGCGGGCCGATGCCGGGGCGCAGCTCGACGTGTCGTTTCAGCCGATGCCGGGGTTCGAGGTCTCCGGCATCCTGCGCCAGAAGGTGGTGGGCACTCTCGACGACGCGACGCGGCGCTCAGATTCGGTGCTGCCCCGGGTCCGCAGCGATTTCGCGCTCTATGACCGGGAGGGGGAGACGGCCCTCACCCAGTTGACCGGTGCGCATTACTTCAAGCCGGGGCGCGATCTCTATGGCCGGGTTACGGTGGGCTATCTCGAACGGATGTTTGGCGGGGTGTCCTCGGAGCTTCTGTGGACGCGCAATGACAGCCCCTTCGCGCTCGGGGCAGAGGTCAATTACGTCAAGCAGCGCGATTTCGATGGCGGGTTCGGCTTTCGCGATTACGAGGTGGCGACGGGCCATGTCTCGGCCTACTGGGACATGGGCAACGGCTTTCACGCGCAGGTCGATGCCGGTCGTTACCTCGCCGAAGACTGGGGCGCGACCGTCTCGCTGGATCGCGAGTTTGGCAACGGCTGGCGGGTCGGGGCCTTCGCGACGCTGACCGATGTGCCCTTCGACACATTCGGCGAAGGCTCGTTCGACAAGGGCATCCGCATCACCGTGCCGATCCGGTGGCTGACCGGCGAGCCGAGCAAGACCGCCTACACCACCACGATCCGCCCCATCCAGCGTGACGGCGGCGCACGGCTCGACGTGCCGGAGCGGCTCTACAACCGTGTGCGCCCGCGGCAGAAACCGGCGCTGCAGAATGGCTGGGGGAGGTTCTGGCGATGAACGTCCGCCTCCGCCCCGGACACGCCGCGCTGCTGGCCGGCCTCGCCCTGCTGCTTGCGGCGGGATGCGACCGGGTGAGCCGTACGCTGAATCTCACCGGCACCGTGGCCGCCGTGCCGCCGCAGCCGATCGGGCCCGCGCGCCTGCGCGTGCGCCTGCCCGCCACCGGCGCGCAGGCCACGCTGGCCCCGGTGGCCCGTAACGGCGGCGTGACAGTCTGGCAGACGCTCGACGGCATCACGCTCAGCTTTCGCGACGGGGTGCTGATCGCGACCCGGGGGCTGGGGGACGACCTGATGTCCGCCGATGTGGATGGCACCCTTGCGATGCTGCGCGGCAGCGACCGGGCGACGCAGTATCCCCATATTCGCAGCTATCTCGACGGCGAGGATCGGACGGTGTTTCGCAGCTTCCAGTGCCGCCGGGAGGCCGGACCGGACCGCCAGATCACCGAACGCTGCGTCTCTACGGATGTCGGGATGACCAACATCTACTGGCTCGACGGGGCCGGCGAGATCACCAGGTCGCGACAATGGGTCAGCCCGGCCGTCGACTACATGGAAACCGAACGCCTGCCGCGCGAGTGAGCCGCAGGGCGCATGAAGGAGGATGACAAGATGACATATCGCAGGGCCGGGTTCGGCGCGCATCCGCTCAATGCTCTGGCCCTCGCGGCGGGCCTTCTGCTGCCCGCGGCCTGCGGCGTCGTCTATACCAGCCCCGATGTCAGCCGCACGGCGGGGGGCGTGGATGTGCGCGAGATCGCCCTGACACCGGAAACCGTGATCCTCGCCAACCGCAGCCCCTACAGCCCGCGCGATCTGCCACGGGAATTCCACAGCGCCGCCAGCGCCCGGCAGGGGCCGGGGCTGGGCGCCTTGCCGGAGGCACCGGAGGTTCCAAACGCACAGCCCGCCGCGCTGGAGACGCGCCTGCCCTCGGCCTACGAGCCGCAGCCCTACCGGATCGGCATTGGCGACGTGGTGCTGCTGGCCACCAAGCAGAATGGTACGTCCGTGGAACGACTCAGCGGCCTGCTGGCGGCGCAGACCCGGCGGCAGGGCTATACCGTCTCCGACGACGGGGCGATCTCGATCCCCGATATCGGTAGGGTCGAGATCGGCGGCCTGACCCTGCAGGAAGCGCAGGACGAGATCTTCCGCTTCCTGCTCGACAACCAGGTGGACCCGGCCTTCTCTCTTGAAGTCAGCGAGTTCAATTCGCAGCGGGTCACCGTTGGCGGTGCAGTGCGCCAGCCCGCGCGCCTGCCGGTGACCCTGACGCCGCCGGTGCTTGGCGAGGCGCTCACCGCCGCGGGTGGCGCAAGCGTGCGCGACGAGGAGTTCGCATCGGTGCGGCTTTACCGCGACGGAACGCTCTACCAGATCCCTTACGAGGACTATCTCGCACGGCCCGCGCTGCAGGATCTGCCTCTCAAGGACGGGGACGCTGTCTTCGTGGACAATACCTACGACCTCGACCGCGCTTTCGACTTCTACCGCCAGGAAGTGGACGTGATCCGCCTGCGCTCGCAGGCGCGCATGGATACGCTCGACATGATGCAGGCTGAAATGGCGCTCCGCCGCAGCTCGCTGGACGAGCGGCGCGAGAATTTCCGTGCGCGTGCCGATCTGGGGGCCGAGCCACGCGACTACGTCTACCTCGCCGGCGAAGTCGAGCGGCAGGCGCGCGTGCCGCTGCCCTACGGTCAGCAGGCCACGCTGGCGGACGTGCTCTATGGCGAGGGCGGCATCCCGACCCGCACCGGCAACCCGGGCAATATCTACGTGCTGCGCCCCTCCGCCAATCCGACCGATTTCGGGGCCGTCACCGCCTGGCATCTCGACGCGCGTAACGCGGTCAACATCACTCTCGCCACCCGGATGCAGATGCGGCCCAACGACATCGTCTTCGTCGAGGAGCAGCCGGTCACCACGTGGAACCGCGTCATCCAGCAATTCGTGCCGTCGCTCCTGACCACGCCGGCAAGCATCGCCGCGAGGTGAGGGGGCTACTCGCGTCCTGCAAAGACTGACCAAGAGGGCAGGCCACCCCGCCGCGCCCTTGCGAACTGTCTGTGCCTGCCGGGTGCCGAAGGGTGCGGCAGAAGCCTCGGGATATGGCGGCAGGCCAAGATGGATGTCGTCCTTCATATAACCGTTACAAAAACGTAGCACTGATGTCACCGGGGACGCCTATCCGACGCGTGGTTGTCCAAAACTGAAACCTGACAGCAGGAGCTATCATGTCCTACAGCAAACTTTCCGTTTCGGCCCTGGCGCTCGCCGCCATGTCCGCGACCACGGCCGCCGCGCGTGACAACGTGCAGGTCGCCGGTTCCTCGACGGTGCTGCCCTACGCGTCGATCGTGGCCGAGCTTTTCGGCGACAACACCGACTTTCCGACCCCGGTGGTCGAATCGGGCGGCTCTTCCTCGGGCCTCAAGCGCTTCTGCGAGGGCGTGGGCGAGAACACCATCGACGTGGCCAACGCCTCACGCGCCATCCGCGAAAGGGAAATTAAGGCCTGTACCGAGAACGGCGTGACCGACATCATCGAAGTGCGCATTGGCTATGACGGCATCGTCTTTGCCAGCCAGCAGAGCGGCCCGGCCTTCACCGCGTTCGAGCCTGCGGACATCTTCAATGCCATCGGTGCCACCGTCCTGAAGGACGGCGAGCTCGTCGAGAACCCGCACAACACCTGGTCCGAGTTCAACGGCGACCTGCCCGATGCGGAAATCGCGATGTTCATCCCCGGCACCAAGCACGGTACCCGCGAAGTGTTCGAAGAGAAGGTCCTGCTGGCGGGCTGTGAAGCCACTGGCGCAATGGCTGCGATGCACGATGCCGGTATGGACGAGGACGCCGTCGAGGACGCGTGCTTCGACGTGCGTCAGGATGGCAAGTCGGTGGATATCGACGGTGATTACACCGAGACGCTGGCGCGCATCGACGCCAATCCCAACGGCATCGGCGTGTTCGGTCTCGCGTTCTACGAGAACAACACCGACAAGCTGAAGGTCGCCACCATGAGCGGCGTCAGCCCCTCGACCGAGACCATCGCCTCGGGCGAGTACCCGGTCTCGCGCCCCCTCTACTTCTACATCAAGAAGGCGCATATCGGCGTGATCCCGGG